>Ga0123356_10007871_pt1 | contig 10609 bp, 7 predicted proteins | sample TergutEmb28metaG_2_FD_92546 | JGI IMG/M metagenome (GOLD analysis project Ga0123356, IMG submission 92546) | Embiratermes neotenicus P3 segment gut microbial communities from Petit-Saut dam, French Guiana - Emb289 P3 | ecosystem: Host-associated > Arthropoda: Insects > Digestive system > Gut ... | reverse complement strand
GGTTTCAGGGCCCCGATCACCCGGTGCCCGCGCCATTTCGCGAGGGCCTGTACCTGAAGTCGCTCATCGCGCAGGTGACCGCGTGAAGCCTGCCGAAGCGATTCCCGAAGACGAGGCGCGCCGCCTGCGGGGCGTTCTATTCGACCTCGACGACACGGTGCTCTCGCACGGCCGCCTGACGCGCGCGGCCTACGACGCGCTCTGGGCGCTTCATGAAAGAGGGCTGGTGCTCGTCGCGGTGACGGGGCGGCCGAGCGGATGGGGCGAAGTCATCGTTCGGCAGTGGCCGATCGCCGGGTGCATCACCGAGAACGGCGCGGTGTATTTCGTCCGTGACGGTGCGGGCGTGGCCCGTCGTGACGCGGCCCCGGGACCCGCTCGTGCGGCACGCCGCGCGCGCCTCCAGAGCCTCGTCGCCCGTGTGGCTGAGATGGTTCCCGAAGCGCAGCTCACCGACGACAACGAGCTGCGGCGGAGCGACGTCACGTGGGACGTCGGCGAGCGGGTGAAGCTCCCCGAGGCGCAAGCGCGCGCCGTCATTCGCGAGATCGAGCACGCCGGAGCGCGCTGGACGCAGTCGAGCGTACATCTGCACGCCACTTTCGACACCGAAGACAAAGCGAGCGGCGCTTTGCGGTTCTGCGCGCGCGAGCTCGGCCGCGAGCCCGCCTCGGCCCTCTTCGATTTCGCGTTCATCGGAGACAGCGGAAACGACGCTTCTTGTTTTGCAGCGTTTCGGACCACCTTCGGCGTCGCGAACGTGCGCGCGAGCATCGGGCGGCTTTCGGTCCCCCCGCGCTACGTCGCGGGCGGCGCGATGGGCGAGGGATTCGCCGAAATCGCCCGGGTCCTCCTCGCGAAGCGCTCGCAGGGCTGAGCCCCGGCTCTCGCGCCGCGGCCCTGGACGCGTGCTAACTCAAACGCCCATGTCTTCGAACGCCGACCTCGTCGCGCTCGCGCGCCGACACCTCTATCCGAACTACAAGCCTGCGCCCGTCGCGTTCGTGCGCGGGCGTGGCTGCGAGCTCTTCGACGCCGACGGCCGGCGCTATCTGGATCTCAGCGCCGGGATCGCGGTGTGCTCCGTCGGCCACGCCCACCCGGTGCACGCGCGCGCGATTGCCGAGCAGGCCGCGTCGCTCATGCACGTGTCGAATTACTTCTACAACGAGCCGAACATCCGCCTCGCCGGCGAGCTTTGCCGCCGCACGGGGTTCGACCGCGCGTTCTTTTGCAACTCGGGGACCGAGGCCAACGAGGCGGCGCTGAAGCTCGCCCGCCATCACTTCTTTGCGCGCGGCGAGGTGGAGCGCGTGCGCGTCGTCGCTTTCGACAACGGGTTCCACGGGCGCACGCTCGGCGCGCTCGCGATGACCGGCACGCTCAAGTACCGCGAGGGATTCGGCCCGATGGGTCCGGTGACGCACGTGCGCTACGGCGACGCCGCGGCCGTCGAGCGCGCGATGGGCCCCGACGTGTGCGCCATCATCGTCGAGCCGCTCCAGGGCGAAGGCGGGATCGTGGCGGCGCCCGACGGCTTTCTCTCGGCGCTGCGCGCGATCGCCGACGCGCACGGCGCGCTGCTCATCGTCGACGAAGTCCAAACGGGGGTCGGCCGCCTGGGGACGTTCCTCGCGATCCAGGGGCCGGGTCAGCCGCGAGCCGACGTCGTCACGCTGGCCAAGGGTCTTGGCGGCGGCTTTCCGATCGGTGCCATGCTGACGACCGAGCGCTTGGCGGGCGCGCTCCCGCCCGGCACGCACGGGTCGACCTTCGGCGGCAATGCCCTCGCGTGCGCGTCGGTGCTCGCCGTGCTCGCGATTCTCGACGACGAGGGGCTCGTAGACGGCGCGCGGACCAAGGGAGAAGCGCTCGGCCAGATGCTCGACGCGCTCGTACGCGACGTTCCGGGCGTGTGCGAAGGCACGCGCGGTCGCGGTCTTTTGCGAGGGCTCGTCCTTCGCCCGGGTTTCGTCGCACGCGACGTGCTCGTGAGGCTGCAGGACTCGCGGGTCCTTCTCACGGCGGCCGGCGAGCGGGTGCTTCGGTTCGCGCCCGCGCTGGTCGTGACGCCGGCCGAGCTCGAAGAGGGCGTCCGCACGCTGCGCGCATCGCTGTCGCAGCTCGTGCCCGCGGCCGCCACGGCGTGACCGTGACGACGTCCCCGCCGGAGGCGACTTGCCCGGGCTGCGGGCAGCGGGTCGACCCACTCCGGGCCGGTCATGTGACCGTGCGCGACTCCGGGTTTCAGTACTTCTGCCGCCTGTCGTGCAAAGAGGAATACCTGCGCACGCTCGGGAGCGCATACGACCCGAACGCCAAGACCGCGCCGCCGCCGGCGGTCGCGCGCGAACCGGGCCATGCGCCGGTGCTCCCGGTCATTGCCCTTCCCGCCAGAGACGCGCCATCCGTATCGGTTGCATCGGCTGAATCGGTTGCGTCGCCCGCACCGCCGCCCGCGCTCGCGCCGGTCCTGGCCTCGACGCCCGACGCATGGAGCGCGGCCCCGGCGGCGCCGCCGTCGCATGCGGCGCGTGCGCGCGAGCGCGCCGTTGCGTGGCTCGATGCGCTGGGGGCTGCGGCGGGCGTGCTCGCGGCGAGCATCGGGGTGCTCGGCCCGGCGGCCGATGTTTTTCGCCTGCCGCTCGTCGTGGCGGCCTGCTTCGCGCTCGCGGTCCGCACGGCGCTGTCGCGGCCAGACCCCGCCGACCCGCACTGGGCCGTCGTCATCGGCCCGACGGCGGGCGCGGTCCTTGCGGCGTGCTGGGCGCAGGCCGAGCAGGCGCCCCACGCGCTCGGAATCGCGGTGTTCGCCGGTCTCGCGCCCGTGTCGGCGATCGCCGTCGAGCGACTGGTCGCGCGCGCTCGGGTGCACGTCGAGGCAGCGCGCGAGCGGATTGCGTGCAGCCTCGATGTTCCGGTGCGGGTCATCCAGGGCGACGACACCGTGAGCCTTCCCGCCTTCGAGGTGCGTCCCGGCGAGCAGGTCGTCGCCCTTTCGGGTGAAACCGTGGGCGTCGACGCGCACGTCGTCGCCGGCGAAGCCCGCGTTTGGCCCTGGCCCGATGCGCGCGCCGACGTCGTGAAGCGAGAGGGCGACCCGGTCGTGGCGGGCGCGCGCGTCATCACGAGCCGGTTGCGCATGACGACGACGTCGTCGGGACGCGAGCGGGCCTGGGCGAAGCTGCTCGCGCCATCGTCGCGGCTCGACGTCGCCGCCCCGACGCCGCGCGCGCTGCGGCACGGCGTCGAACGCGGGGTTCCCGCCGCGGCGGCGCTCGGCGGGCTCGCGGCATTCGTCGCGAGCGCCGGTCCTTCGGAGGTGCTCGCGACGATGGCGGCGGCGGCGACGGTCATCGGATCGAAGGCGCTCGCGTCGTTCGTCGGGCTCCACTTCGCCCGGGCGCACCTCGAGGCGCTCGCGAACGGGATCGCGTTCAAAGACGCGCGCGCGTTCGAGCGGGCGGGGGGGACGGACATCGCGGTCTTGTGTGCACGCGGGACGGTGCTCCTCGGCGAGCCCGAGATCGTCGCGGTCGAGCCGATCGGGGGTGCGGCGCGGCCGCCAGAGAGCGGCACGAGGGCGCCCGCTCTCGACGCCGAGGCGGCGCGCGTTCTGGCCCTCGCCGCGGGTGCGGAGACCGCGTCGTCGCACCCGTTTGCCGGCGCCATCTTGCGTGCCGCGCGGATGCATGGCGTGAAAGCCGATCCGGTGCGCAACGCGACGGCTCACGCCGGGCTGGGTGTCACGGCGCTGGCTTCGACGGGGGAGCGTTTGGTCGTCGGCGGGCGCGCGATCATGCTCGAGGAGAAGATTGGCGTCGCAAGGGCCGACGCACGGATCGCCGAGCTCGAGGCGCAGGGTCGGAGCGTGCTGCTCGTGGCGGTCGGCGATCGCGTGGTGGGGCTCATCGCGCTCCAGGACGGTCTTCGCGCCGGCGCGCGCGGCGCGATCCAGCGCTTGCTCGACGCGCGAATCGAGCCCGTGCTCTTGAGCGGCGAGGCGCGCGAGACATGCGAGACGATCGGACGCGCGCTCGACGTCGACCACCTTCGCCCGGAGGTCTTGCCCGGCGATCGGGGCGCCGAAGTGCGCGCGCTCGCCGAGGGGGGGAGCGTCGTCGCCGTCATCGGTCATCCCGCGACCGACGACGGCGCGCTCGGCGCGGCCGATGTCGCCGTCGCGATGGGGGCGGCGGGGTCGACCCCGGGCGAGTGGGCGGTGGCGCTGGCGAGCGACGACGTGCGCGACGCGGCCGAGGCGCTGGCGCTGGCGCGTGCCACGCGACCGCGCGTCTCGTTCACCGTGGCGCTCGCCGCGACGCCGTGTCTCGCGGGCCTTCTCGCGATTGCCTTCGGGATCGGGCCGCTGGCGGTCGCTGCCATCGCGCCCGCGCTCGGCGCCGTGGCCGCCGCGGTGTACGCGCGCACGACGGGCGGACGCTAGGCCTCGGCGCGCGGTCCTTCGTGCAAAGGCACGCGCGGCGAGCGCTCGCCGTCGAGCACCGGGGGCTGCGGCGTCTTCGATCGAAGCGCGCCGAGCGCGTCGGTCGTCGTGTACCCCGCGATGAGCCGCGCGCCGCGGCGATACGTCAAATACGACCAGGCCCACACGATGAGGACGACCAGCCGGTTCTTGAAGCCGATGAGATAAAAGATGTGGACGACGAGCCAGGTGAGCCACGCGATGAAGCCCGAGAGGTGCACGCGTCCAAGCTGCGCGATCGCGCGCTTGCGCCCGATCGTGGCCATCGACCCCTTGTCGACGTATTCGAACGCGCGCCGCTCTTTGCCGGCGATCGTCCGTTTGATCGACTCGGCGACCGCCCGCGCCTGCTGCATCGCGACGGGGCTGACGCCGGGCAGGGGCTGACCCTCGCTATCGAGGCGCGCCGCGTCGCCGATAACGAACGCGTCGGCATGTCCGGGAACGCTCAGATCACGGCGAACGAAGACCCGCCCGCCCGGGTCGAGCTCCACACCGAGGGTCCGCGTGAGCGCCGGCGCGCGCACGCCCGCCGCCCAGAGCGTGACGGCGGCCGGGATTTTCCGCGTGCCGAGGCGCACGCAGCCCGGCTCGATCGCCGTCACCCGCGCACCCGCTTCGACCTCGACGCCGAGCTCGCGGAGCTGCTCCGCCGCGCGCGCCGCGAGCTTCTCGGGGAACGTGGGCAAGATGCGCGGGCCGGCTTCGAGCAGGCGCACCGTGGCCGTCGACGGGTCGATCGCGCGAAAGTCGCGCCCGAGCGTGAAGCGCGAGAGCTCGGCGAGCGCGCCGGCGAGCTCCACCCCCGTCGGGCCGCCGCCGATCACGACGAAGCTGAGCAGCTCTTTGCGGCGCTCGAGCGTCGCCTCTCGCTCCGCGACCTCGAAGGCGAGAAGCACGCGCTGCCGAATCTCGACGGCGTCTTCGATCGACTTCAGCGCAAGGGAGGATTTTTGCCACTCGTCGTGCCCGAAGTACGACGTCTCGGCGCCGCAAGCGAAGACGAGATAGTCCCACGCGATTTGCGCGCCGCCGTCGAGGTGGACGCGCTTTTCTCCGAGGTCGATGCGTGTCGCGTCGGCCATGAGCACGGTCGTGTTCGGGCTCCGGAGGATGGCGCGGATCGGTTGGGCGATTTCGGCGGGCGACAGCCCGGCCATGGCGACTTGATAGAGGAGCGGCTGGAACGTGTGGCGGTTCGTGCGGTCGACCAGCGTCACGCGGACGGGTGCGCGCGCGAGCGCTTTCGCCGCCGTCAGCCCGCCGAAACCTCCGCCCAGGATGAGCACGTGAGGTCGCGCTGTCATGTCGCCCATGCCGGTCACCCTCAGCCTCCAAAGTGGGTCCGCCGAGAACCTAGGGTGGGTTGCTCGGCTGACAAGCCGGTCGCGTGCGGTTCCGGGAGCGCTCTCGGCTTGGGCTCGGAGTCTACTCGGGGCGTTCGGGCGGCGCGCGTGGTAACAAATGCCCCGCGTTGATGAAGGAGCCGATGACGGACGCGGACCAACCCCACGCGAGTGCCGCTCACGGGCCGCGCGAGCTCGTGGTCCCGGCGTCGCTCGAGGGCGCACGCCTCGACAAAGCGCTCGCGGAGCTCGTCCCCGAGCTCAGTCGCGCGCGCGTCAAGCGCGCCATCGACATGGGGGCCGTGCGCGTCAATGGGCGCCGGCAGGCCAAGGGCGCGACGGTCAACGAAGGCGACCTACTGCGCATCGACGTGGCCCAGGTCGCCGATGCCCCTGCCGTCGCGAGCGCCGGCGCCCCGCTTCGCGTCCTCTTCGAGACGAACGAAGTCGCCGTGGTCGACAAGCTCGCGGGGCAGCCGACCGCGCCGCTACGCCCCGGCGAGGTCGGCACCCTCGTCAACGCCCTGCTCGGGAAGTACCCCGAGCTCGTCCCGGGTGACGACGGGGCGGTCGTCGGCCATTCCGCGCGCGAGCCGGGCATCGTCCACCGCCTCGACACCGAGACGAGCGGCGCCGTCGTCGTGGCGCGCACGCCCGCCGCGTTCGAGACGCTCAAGACCGCGCTCAAAGAGGGCCGTCTCGAGAAGCACTATCTGCTCGTCTGCGCCGAGCAATCGCTTCCAGACGAGGGGACGATCGAGTTCCCGCTCGCCAATCACCCGAAAGACCAGCGTCGCGTCTACCCCTGCGTTCACCCGCGCGACGTGATGCGCTACGAGCCGCGCCCGGCGACGACGCATTACCGCGTGATCCGTCGCGCGGGCACGTGGGCGCTCGTCGAATCCAAGGTCGACAAAGCGCTGCGCCACCAGATTCGTGCCCATTTCGCGGCCATCGGCCATCCACTCGCGGGAGACGAGCTCTATGGCGGCCACGTGATCCGCGCGCTCGGCCGCCACGCGCTCCACGCCTCGCGCGTCGCGTTCGGCGGCGACGGTACCGTGGGCGCTTTCGACGTGACGGTGCCGCTGCCCAAAGACATGGCCGCGCTCCTCGAGGCCGGGCCGCCCGACACGACCGAGACGGGCGATTGACCGACGGAGTGCGCTATTCGTAGCGAAGCCCGTCGACCGGGCGGAGCTGCGACGCTTGTTTCGCAGGAAAGAGCGTCGCAATCGTGCAGATCACGAGCGCCGCCAGCGTCACCGCGCCGTAATCCCACCCGTTCACGTCGATGGGCAGCCGGTCGATGTAATAAACGTCGGGGTCGAGGCGCAGCCCGAACCAAGCAAGCCCGGTGCACAGCGCCAGGCCGGTCGCGACGCCAATCACGGTGCCGATGCCGCCGATGAGAATTCCCTCGGTCATGAACGTGCGCAAGATCAGCCCGTCGCTTGCCCCGAGTGCTTTCAGGATCGCGATCTCTTTGGCCTTCTCGGTCATCATGAGCAACAGCGTGCACACGATGCAAAAGCTCGCGACGATGATCTCGATCGACAAGATGAGAAACGTCGCGATCCGTTCGAGCTTCAGCGCGCTGAAGAGGTTCTTGTTGATCTCGCGCCAGTCGCGCACCCGCAGGCTCGGCCTGTCGACGGCGGCGGTGACGAGCGGCGTCAAGCGGTCGGCGGCCTCGGCGTAGTCGGTCTTGACCTCGATCGACGAGATCGCGCCGGGCGCCCCGAAGTAGCTCTGGGCTTCGGCCAGCGTCGTGTACACGTGCGTCGCGTCGTATTCGTACATCCCGCTGTAGAAGATCGCCGCGATCCGGTACTTGCGCGTCTTCGGCAAGACACCCATCGGCCCGAGGTCGCCGAGCGGCGAGACGAGCGTCACCTCGTCGCCGACGTAGACGTGCAGCGTCTTCGCGAGCTCGCGGCCGACGACGAGGCCGGGTCGCGACGGCTCGACGGCCCGCTGCACCTCGGGGTCGAGGTCGTCGCCGAGCGGCGGCAGATCCGGCCCCTTCATGTACTCCTCGCCGCCCGCCCCGATTCCGATCACCTCGTCGGCAGGCAGGTTGCGGAGCGCGTCGGGGTCTTCGAGGTACGCGAGCTTGTCGGCGATGCGCGCGGGCGCCTCGATGTTTTTTCTCAGGTCGATGACGTTCCCGATGGTCGCGGGGTCGATGCCGTGAACGACGACGCCCGCCAGGTTCGACGCGCTCGACACCATGACTTCGCCCTGCATGACCGGTGTCGCGCCGAGGACCCCGGGCACGGTGCGTACGCGTTCGAGCACCGGGGCGTAGTCGACCCAGGCTTCTTGGCCGACCGTGTCGACGACGATGTGCGCGTTGTTGCCTAGGATCTTGCGCTTCAAATCGGCGCTGAACCCGCCCATCACGCTGATCGCCCCCGAGAGCGAGAACGACCCGAGCGCGACCGCCACGATCGACAGCACGCTGATGAGCGTCAAAAAGCCGCTCTTTTGGGCGCGCACGTGGCGCGCGGCGATGTACGTCACGAACGGCCCGCGCTCGAGCCGATCGAGCATCCAAGGCAGGAGCGCGACCACCGCCGATATCAGAAAAAGAACTCCGGCCCCGATCGCCCCTGCGCGAACGAGCGCGTCACGCAGCGTCCACGTCGAGCCGTGCAGCGTCGGGAGCCTGCGCGTCCAAGCGGCGAAGCCCGCAAACGCCGCCGCCCAGACGACGACGAGCCCGAGGCTCACTCTGCGCCACCGGCTCATGGATTCTGCTCGGGCCGGAGCAGCGGAAAGAGAATGACGTCGCGAATCGACGCCGAATGGGTGAGAAGCATCACGAGTCGATCGATTCCCATCCCGTAGCCCGCCGCCGGCGGCATCCCGTGCTCGAGCGCCCGGATGTAGTCCTCGTCGTAATCCATGGCTTCTTCGTCTCCGCGCGCCTTCTTTTGCACTTGGGCGCGAAAGCGTGCCGCCTGGTCGTCGGGATCATTCAGCTCGCTGAAGCCGTTGCCGAGCTCACGGCCGTGCACGAAGAGCTCGAACCGGTCGGTGAGCTCGGGGCGCGCGTCGTTGCGGCGCGCGAGCGGCGAGACCTCGAACGGATAGTCCGTGATGAAGACCGGCACGGAGCGCGCGCCGTCGCGGCTCCGGTAGTCCTCGGGCAAAAACGGCTCGACGACGTATTCGTAACAGGCGAAGAGACGCTCGCCGTCGTTGTCGCACTTGGCGAGGCCCTTTCGAAGGTTGCCCCAATCGATCGCCTTGGCCCGGGGCGAGGCTTTCGACCAGACTTTGATCCGGTCGCCGAAATCGTCGCGCAACGTCGCGACGAGGCCCTGCCCCCCGCGATCCTGGGTGGCCGCCATCCACTCGGGAATCGCCGACTTCTCGGCCGCCATCGCCGCGGCGCGGTCCATGGGGACGCGCGCGAACGGCTCGTCGAACGTGAACGGCCGCGCGTCTTTCCAGAGGGCGTGGGCCTCCGGCATCGCCGCCGCCAGGCTCGCGTCGACCCCGCGCAGCAGGTGCTCGAGAAAGTTCATCAGGTCGTCGTACGTCGCGTACGCCTGATAAAACTCGAGCATCGTGAACTCGGGATTGTGCCGCGTGCTGATCCCCTCGTTGCGGTAGCACCGCCCGATCTCGTAAACGCGCTCGAGGCCGCCGACGACGAGCCGCTTCAGGTAGAGCTCCGGGGCGATCCGCATGAAGAGCTTCATGTCGAGCGCGTTGTGGTGCGTGAGAAACGGCCGCGCCGCGGCCCCACCGATGAGCGTGTGCATCGTCGGCGTCTCGACTTCGAGAAATCCCGCATCGTCGAGGATGGCCCTCGTGGCACGGACGATGTGGCTCCGCGCGCGGAACACGTCGGCGACGCCGGGGTTCGCGACGAGGTCGACGTACCGCTGCCGGTATCGGATCTCGACGTCGGTCAGGCCGTGCCACTTTTCGGGCAGCGGGCGGTGCGCTTTCGTCACGAGGCGCAGCCGGCGCGGTTCGATCGACAGCTCCCCACGCTTGCTGGCGGTGAGAATGCCCTCGGCCTCGACGAAGTCGCCGACATCGAGATCGGCGAGCCGTTCGTAGTCGGCGCCCAGAGTGGCTTGCCCGATGAGCAGCTGAATCTCCCCGGTCCGGTCGCGGATGCGCAGAAACGAGATGCCCCCGGCCGACCGGAGCGCGACGATTCGCCCTCGCACGTGAACGATGGCGTCTCCCGCGAGGGCGCGCACGCCCGTCTCGTCGTAGCGCCCCGCGGGGTCACGGGCGCCGTCGGCGAGCGCCCGGGCGGCGGCCACGTCGAGGGTCCTCCCGCCGAGGCGCGCAGCGACGTCGTTCGCGAACGGGTTTTCGCCGCGCGTGCGCACGCGCTCGGCCTTCGCGCGGCGTGCATCGAGGATCTCGCTCTCGGGGCCTCTCGGGGTCTTCGGCTCGTCGGCCATCTCGCTGCTCCTTGCCCGCGCGGCCAAAGGCGCCTACGGCGCGTCGGTCTCCTCGGCCATGCCGCCCTTTTTGAGCGTCCCGCCGGCTGCCGCCAGCAAGTACGCCTCGATGAACGAGTCGAGATCCCCGTCGAGCACCGCGTCGACGTTGCCGGTCTGGTGCGACGTGCGCAGGTCTTTCACGAGGCGATAGGGCGCGAGGACGTAGCTGCGGATCTGGTTGCCCCACGCGATCTGCGTCTTGCTCGCCGCCTGCGCCGCGGCCTGCTCCTCGCGCTTTTGCGTCTCGATCTCGTAGAGCTTTGCTTTCAGCATCTTGAGCGCCATCCGGCGATTTTGGT
>Ga0123356_10007870_pt1 | contig 10611 bp, 10 predicted proteins | sample TergutEmb28metaG_2_FD_92546 | JGI IMG/M metagenome (GOLD analysis project Ga0123356, IMG submission 92546) | Embiratermes neotenicus P3 segment gut microbial communities from Petit-Saut dam, French Guiana - Emb289 P3 | ecosystem: Host-associated > Arthropoda: Insects > Digestive system > Gut ... | reverse complement strand
TTCAGCGTTGACGATCATCCTCTGCTGCGCGAAGGCATAGCCACCCTCATCAAAAACCAGCCGGACATGGTGCTTGTCGGTGAGGCATCCACGGGGCGTGAAGCCATTCAGCAATTTCAGAAGCACCAGCCGGATGTCACACTCATGGACCTGCGATTGCCTGATATGAATGGGATTGATGTATTGATCGCGATCCGCACGGAGTTTCCCGATGCCCGCATCATTATGCTCACAACGTTCGAAGGCGATGTGGAGATCCAGCGCGCACTTGAGGCCGGAGCTCGTGGCTATATGTTGAAGAGCATGCCTCCGAAGGAACTGTTGGAAGTCATCCGCCAAGTGCATGCCGGCAAGAAGCGTATCCCGCCCGAAATTGCTGCGCAAATCGCCGAACACATCAGCGATAAAGCCCTCACCGAACGCGAAATAGAGGTACTTCGTGAAATCGCCGGGGGTAACCGAAACCGGGATATTGCGGCGCAACTTTTTATCACAGAAGAGACGGTCAAGGTGCACATCAAACACATCATGGAAAAACTGGGCGCCAGCGACCGCACCCAGGCGGTGGCTATCGGCGTTCGCCGCGGCATCATTCAGCTCTGACTGGGACCACCCAATGCGTGCTGCAGATACCTCGATAGTGGTACGACAAAATTCCAACCTAGGGGGATTCGCCCAAGGGAAGAAGCTGTTTATGCTGCCAGCTGTTGTCTATACTGACGCAGCGCTCGACTTTTCCTATCTTTCCCGACGGAGTTCCCGGGATCGGACTGATACTGTTGCGGGCCACGGTGGGCGTGACACTCCTGTATGCAGGCGTGAGTTGTCTCCTCTCCCGGCAACAACTGGGGATGTTTACCCTGCTCGTCGCAACGCTCTCGGTGATGTGTGGACTATTACTTCTGTTTGGACTATTCAACTGGCTAGCCAGTAGTTTGGGTACTCTGATCGCTCTCGGAGTCGCTCTTGCCCTAATCCCGGTGCCCCTGTTGAACTCGTCCGTCAGGATCTCGGCTGCATTTACAGGCGTGATGGCAATTGCAGTCTTGTGCCTCGGCCCAGGGGCGTATTCGCTCGATGCGCGACGGTACGGGCGTCGTGAGATCATCATTCCCACCAGGCCGCGCTCTTCAGAAGACCAACTTTGACGGTCGCTTAATGACCTCGATCGAGTAGAAGATCACCCTCAAAAGCGGGCACGAAATGCTGATTCGTATCACTGGGCGGTGATACGGTCGGCGCTCAGTCTGAGCTTGGGCCGCCCGCGGTTCTTGCGGAGCATTCGGATGGCTGTAGCCTGGGGAAACTTCACACATTTCACGGCTTACACGGCAAAACTTGCCTGGTCTGGGCCATCGACAACAGTTCCAGTTGCAGCCTGGGCTGTTGCGCTGCGATTCGGCGCGCTCACCTGCTTTGCCGCTTTTCTGAGCGGCTCAGTGTTCACCCGGAAGCCTCTGGCAAGCGCCAGATCGACAACCGATACGAAGGTGTGGCCAATACCATCGTTCAATTGCTTCAATTCAAGGTTTTTGGTCTGATGCTCTGGTTGTGACTGATGCAGCGGATCACGTTGCCCACGATGCCAATATTTTCACGAATACTCTCCACTCTGAGGAGGACAGAATGCCGACGATTACAGCGAAAGACGGTACTCAGATTTACTACAAGGATTGGGGCACAGGGCAGCCTGTTGTGTTCAGTCATGGCTGGCCGCTTAGTGCAGATGCATGGGAAGACCAAATGATCTTTCTGGCTGATCGCGGTTTCCGCTGCATCGCTCACGATCGGCGAGGCCATGGGAGATCGACCCAGCCTTGGGAAGGAAACGATATGAACACCTACGCTGACGATCTCGCAACGCTGGTGGAGAAGCTCGATCTGAAGAACGCGATCCACGTTGGCCATTCCACGGGCGGCGGCGAAGTCGCTCGCTACATCGGACGCCACGGCACCGAGCGGGTCGCAAAAGCAGTTCTGATCAGTGCCGTGCCGCCGCTGATGGTCAAGACTGCTTCGAATCCTTTGGGCACGCCGATCGAGGTGTTCGATCAAATTCGACAGACGGTGCTCAGTGACCGCTCGCAATACTGGAAGGACCTCAGTGTTCCTTTCTATGGCGCAAATCGTCCCGGCGCGAAGGTTTCGCAAGGTTTGCGCGACTCGTTCTGGCTACAGGGCATGATGGCGGGGCACAAGGCGGTTTATGACTGCGTGAAAGCCTTCTCCGAAACCGATCAGACGGAAGATCTGAAAAGGTTCGATGTGCCGACTCTGATCCTTCATGGCGACGACGATCAGATTGTCCCGATCAAAGCGTCTGCTCTTCTGTCGTCAAAGCTCGTTGAAGGGTCAACTCTGAAGGTCATCCCTGGTGCGCCGCACGGGATGGTCTCAACGTTGAAGGAGCAGATCAACGACGATTTGCTCGCTTTCTTCGAACAGAGCAAGGAGGCCTCCGCCTGAATTCCAGACTGAGGGGAACCCGGTTCCCCCACCTTTTCACCAAGCTCGCGTGCGAGGAGGGTTGGGCCTCTTTCCCAGGTCCCTCAACTACAATGCACGGATTACGGCGGCTTACTTCCGCTTGCTGGTGACAAAGGCAGAGATAAAGAGGACGAAGGGGACCTACCGATGATTCCGGATCTGGCAACAAGGGCCGAAGTCACTGGCGCGCACTCCGATCGCCCTGATTCCTTTGCTGGCAGGCTGTGGTGGTTGCTGCCTCCGGCTGCCGCTTTGTTCTACCCCTGGGCCGTCAGGGCGCTGTATCAAAGCGACAAGCTGCTGGGTCGGGAAAGCGGGCCTGGCGATGCAATAGCCTGGCTTACCATTGTCGCCTCGGTCGCACTCGTCTATGGCGTACCTGCCACGGGAATCGTGGTCGCATATCTCCTGGGGCGGCATGAAAGAACTTCGCACTCGGAATTGCTGGCCCGTCGCCTGGCACACCTGACGGTGGCATGTCCTTCGCTCTTCGTGCTCATCGGAGTCGTCTTCTTTTTGCTGCACTACGCGAACGACTCTCAGTTCTGGTCGATCCTCTGGCTGACCGGCCTCGCCGCAGCTGCATGGGCCGTACGAACGCAAAACGGCGAAGCACCCGCTTCCTCTATCCCTAATCCCATTCCGCTGAGGGTGGCGCACGGCACTTCGGCACTCTTGATCGTCCTCATGTTTCTCGCCTGGCATCTGTTGAACCACGCCAGCGCCGCATTCAGCCTCGAATTCAACCAATCGATGATGACTTCGCTGCGGAAATGGTATCGCTCCGAGTTCGTTCAACCGGTGCTGCTGACCTTGATACTGTTCCAGGTGGTCAGCGGTCTGATCCTGCTCAGGCGCGCCACAGCGGCACGTGCCGATCTCTATCGCACACTGCAGACATGCACCGGAGCGTTCTTGAGTGCTTTTCTTGTGTCTCACGTCAATGCAGTCTTCGTTCTGGGGCGTGCGGTTACGAAAGTGGATACTACCTTTCTTTGGGCGTCCGGCGCTCCGGCGGGGCTCCTGCCCGACGCGTGGAACGTGCGGCTCATTCCCCACTACTCTCTTGGCGTCTGGTTCGTCATCACTCACATGGGGCTCGGCCTCCGGGGTGTGCTGCTCGCCCACCGTGTCTCGCGGCGCGCGGCCGACCGTGTGGCGTGGGCTGTCGCCCTACTCGGGGCGGCGTTCGCCCTGACGATCACCGTCGCACAATTGAGCGTTCACGGCGTCTCATAAAGCCACATTTGTGCAGATAAATCGCCCTCGATTGATGCCCAACCACGGTCGGCGAGCATCTAATCGAACATGGGAGAAAGGTCGAAAGCTCAGAATCCATTGCCGCAAAGTTCTTCGGCGACCAACGCACCAGTTCTGAGCATCGACGAATACCTGCGTGAGCGATTGATGCCGGTGGAAGGCGCCATTCCCCACATCCCCGGCATCGAGATGTTCGGAAATTCAATTCCGGCGGGCACGGTCGGGGGGGACCTTTGTGAGTACATCAACTTTCAACAGCGTTATGACATCGATTCACGGATTCAGCAGGCTCAGCGCCTCTCCAAGGAGTTTCTCGAACCACTTCCTCCCGGCACCCCGATACGCAATTCTGTCGATGACCTCGTGCAGTGGCTGAAAACGACGCCTGGCTACAGGCCCGGGATGGAAGCAGAGTATCGATTCGCGAGGAGCGCCGAGCAGGTTCGGGTTGCCGAAGAGCTGCGTGATCTTTATTCGACGGCGGGTGTTTTGGTGGTAGATGCACAGGGGCACGGGATCATCTCTGCCAAGATCGCATCGACAGTGCATGACACATTCCATGCCCTGATGCTCACCGAACTCGATCGCTACGGCAGAACAACGCCCATGCTGCTCGAAAATCTGAACCTGCGGCTGGCGCAATCGGTGAGCGCCCGCAACGCATTGGGAGTCATTGAGCAGGAAGATGCACGCGAAAACGCGACGATGGTATATGGCGAAATCCGCCCCGGCGGTGATTTTCGCTTTGCGAATTTCGGACACCCTCCACCGCTGGTGTTTTCGGCGGAGTATTGCAAGTTCATGAACATCAACGAGAGCCGCATGGTGCAATTCCTTTCTCTCGGTTTGCAGATCCCGGCAGATCATCCGGATCGGAAGAAGTATTACTCCTTGAACTTCCGGCCAGCAGAGTTCGATTCCTCCGATCTCGGTGAGATTACGCTAATGAGTCCCGGGGATATTTTGGTTCTCTACACCGACGGAGTTTACGATGGCAGCGACCAACATGCGCGTGAGTTACTGGAGGTGGTCATGCGTGAGCACTACCGCGAGCCGGCGAAGGAGATCTGCAACGCCCTGCTGGATCATGCGGTAAGTCAAGATGACCAGCTCCGGCAAAGCGGCGATGCGGACTTGATCGACGACAAAACCGTGTTTGTGGTCAAAAGAACTTAAATCGAAACAATGCTCCCGTAGTGGCACCTTGCTTTATGCGTTTCCGAGGAGCGTTCCGCGATCTCAAAATGTGGCCGTCAGTTTGGAAGGCACATAGCCACCCGTTGCCTCCGCCCCGAAACCGGAGCCGATAGGACGTTGAGGCGTTATTATTGTGTTTGTTATGTCACGGCAGGTTCTTCTCATGCTGACTCAGCGTTATGGAGGGCTGAGAAGCCCATACTCTGACATCTTTGGCTGATCTGCCGATCTGCCAGTATGCAGCATCACTTGATGACTGCAACGCCTGCCTTGCAGACTAGCTCGTCCTGTGAGTCAGTACCGCCCGAGCAACCGATTGCCCCGATCAGTTTACCCTCGTGAATTAATGGAATACCGCCGCGTGATGCGATGAATCCATCCAACGTCATCAGATAGTGGAAACTGTTGACTTGGATAGCGTTCTCAAAGACCTTGGTTTCGCGGCGGAAGGTCGCAGCCGCGCGTGCCTTGTGCTCTGCGATCTGAATCGAGGCAAGCATCGCGCCGTCCATCCGCTGGAAAGCGACGAGGTGGCCCCCCGTATCGACCACGGCGACGTTCATTTTCCAGTCTCGCTTCTTAGCCTCTGCTACGACAGCATTGATGGCTGCCTGGGCCCGCTCGAGTGAAATCGGGGTGCCGTAAGGTACATCGAATGGTATTTTGTCGGGCAGGACGTCGATTGGATTCGGCACTGGGGACTGGACCCGGTTGTTTTCTGCCATACATGCTCCTCTTTCGAAATGCACGATGTAACTGGTTAGGGCAACAGACGCGTTCGAGAAAATGCAAGCTACTATCGGATTCGCTCAATCCGGAGTGATCGTCCGGATGTTAAACCGACTCCAGCGTAATCCTTCTACTGCGCCGGGCGCGATATTCCAAGCTTTTTCATCTTGTACGCGAGTCCTGTCCGATTGAGACGCAGTCTAGCGGCAGCTCCGCGGGCGCCTCCAACAACCCAATTGCTTTCCTGCAATGCCCGCACAATCATCTCGCGCTCTACCTGCTCCAATGCGCTGGATTTACCGTCGTCATTTACCGTCAAAGGAACCATGATCTCTGTCAAGGGCACTTGCAGTTGCGGCCCCTGAGACAACAGCACTGACCGCTCCATTAGGTTCTGCAACTCGCGGATGTTGCCCGGCCAGCTGTGCCTGCTGAGAGCATCCATCGTAGCCTTGGGAATGCTCACAATAGACTTGGCCATTCGCTGGGCGTACTTGTTGGCAAAATGGCGGACGAGTCGTTCGATATCGTCGCGACGCTCGCGAAGCGGCGGAACCAGTATGGGAAACACGTTGAGGCGATAAAAAAGATCAGACCGGAATTTTTTTTCGGCGACCATCGTCGTAAGGTTAGCATTCGTCGCTGCCACTATGCGAACAGCGACTCGCTGCGTACGCGTGCTGCCCAGGCGCTCGAACTCTTGCTCTTGCAAAACTCTCAAGAGCTTCGGCTGCAACTCAAGAGGTATCTCCCCAATCTCATCCAGGAAAAGAGTTCCTTTGTTTGCGAGCTCAAACCGTCCTATCTTTTGCGCGATAGCTCCTGTGAATGCGCCTCTTTCGTGGCCAAACAATTCGCTCTCAAGCAGGCCCGAGGGAATGGCGGCGCAGTTCACTTTTACGAAAGAATAATTCTTGCGTGGACTGAGGTCGTGAATCGCACGGGCAATTAACTCTTTCCCAGTGCCGGTTTCTCCCATAATGAGAACTGTTGAATCTGCCGGGGCCACGATTCGAATGTTCTCAATCACGGCTTTGAGTCTCAAGTTGCTACCGACAATTCCTCGAAATTCGTCTTCAACCATAGGCCCGTCTTTCAGCGAAAGGTTCTCTTCAACAAGTCCCTCCGTCGGTTGCCCCGCTTGGCCGTATTCTCGGTGCTCCCTTGATGGGAAAACAATGTGAGTGGTTCTTTCGTTGGGCCAATTGCTAGTGGGTGCTGCCCGCCAAGGCGTTTGTGGTGCGGCGCTGCTGAACATTGCGTTTTCCATCGCTCACCTCTTGAAGCATACCCTTCCGTCTTGTCGGCGGCCCGTTTTTCGGTGCGAGACCTCGTCTTGCTCTGTGTGACTTTTGATCTCGATCGCTGACGGTGATTAGACCAGAAGCGGAGAACGGAATCCATTGCACGAAGGTATCGCCGACACCATTGGATCAATGAAACACATGTTTCACAAATCTCCGTCCCGGGCCTGAAACGAAAAACAAGTTTATTGCCGCCCAGGCCGATACAAAGGTGTCGCCAATACCATTGGCTACTTGTTTTGAGCGCCCTAATGACTTATTCATTCTGTTGTGTTGGACACGGCGGGAAAAACAGCAACCGTCCCGTCAACATTAGCAAACGGTCTGGCGATCGTGCACCTTGACGAATGGGCGATGTTGGTGGGGCTCTCTTGCGAATCTGGGCGTGGGCCTCTACAATTCAACGGCTACGCAAACCTGACGAACTACAAACGCAGTCACTTCGCCGACGGCGTGACGGAGTTGGGCACCACGTGGATACAGGAACAGCTGGTTCCGCTGCTCGCATCGGTCGGGCAGGCGGTGGGCACGAAGGCCAAGCCTGGGGCATCGACCTGCTGCTGGCACGACGGATCCCTCGTGCCCCTGGGGGATGAGCCTAGCTTTGCGTCCGATCGCTGTAATACTCAGGCAAACAGTAGCCTTAACTCAAGATTTTTATATGCTCACTGATCCGATTCAAGGTGTCGAGCAACACCTTTGTCTAATACACTTGCTCACTCGAGTTATCGCATACTCGTCATCGTTGCGCCATATCAGGGCAAAGATCAGACCACGGATGCCAAAGGAGAACCTCAATGACAATGTTGCGCCGTTCGAGCACGATCATTTGCGTAATTCTTGGGGTGTTGTCCCTTGTTGCAAGTTCCCGGGCGCAAGAGCGCGCACCAATTATTGAAGACATCGCGAAGGCTTACGGCCTGGACTCTTACGATCAGATCACGGCACTCCGATACACCTGGAGTGGAGAAATCCCCGGGCTTTTCAAAGTAAGTCACAAATGGGAATGGGAGCCCAAGACCGGCAAAGTTTCATACGCGGGTACGGATAAGGACGGAAAGCCTGTTAACGTCACGTACGACAGCTCTCAACTCGGCACTCAATCCGACCAGGTGAAAACCCAAGTCGAACCTTCCTTCGTGAACGACAATTACTGGTTCCTATTCCCCTTCCATGCAAATTGGGACAAGAGCGCGACCATAACCGATGAGGGTACTAAAAAGCTGCCGATTGGCGCCGGATCAGCCCGGCTCGTGTCGGTAAAGTATCCCGCCGAGGCCGGTGGTTACACACCCGGCGATACCTGGGACCTCTACGTTGGCAAAGATCACCGCGTTCAGGAAATGGTCTATCACCGTGGCGGCGATAAGAAACCGAGCCTCGTCACTGCAACGTGGACGGGCTACAAAAAGGCTGGCCCACTTCTCGTTGCAACCGAGCACCGCGGTACGGCCGATGGCAAGCCGCTGCACATTACTATTACCGATGTGGCAGTGAAGCTTGCGGGCTCTGACAAGTGGATCGAGGCGCAATAGACACTCTGAGGGTTTTGGGGACAACTGATCTGGGAGGATTGGATTCCTCGCTCCGGTCTGCCCCTGCGGGGGGCGCCTGACCCGGAATGTCAGGTTAGAGGTTGATCTCCCTGGCCCTGAGGAAGCAACCTCAAATTTGCGCGCCATACAGGCGGTAATTTCATGGCGTCAAAGCGGGCGGCAGCGTCATGAGCGGGTAGCCCGGAAATACGGATCCAGCCTCAGATGCGCACTCGCCCAATACAGATTGCGTCCAAATGGAAAGGAGGAAAGCAGCAGCGCTCATCCAATTCCGTTATCCTTTGCCGTCCGCTATCTGTAAGCACACTTGAAAACGGGTGTCGCCCGGCTTCGACCTTACGTGAATACTTCCTTTGTGCTTGCGCACAATTCGTTGCACGGTGTCGAGTCCCAAGCCTGTGCCCTCTCCCACCTCCTTCGTCGTGAAGAAGGGCTCGAAAATGTGTGCTTCGATTTCTGGCGAGATTCCCGGACCGTTGTCGCCGATCTCAACCACAACATGTCCGTCATCCCGGAAGGTTCGGACTCGCAGTTCACCTTTGCCGTTCATGGCATCGATCGCGTTATCGATGAGATTCGTCCAGACCTGATTGAGCTCGCTTCCGAACGAATCGACCAACAGCGGGACAGGCTGATAATCCCGCAGCACTGTGACTCCGCGTTTGAGCTTGTGGTTCAAGATCGTTAATGTCGTCTCCAGACTTTTCACGACATCGACGTTCTGGACCGGCGACTGGTCCATAAAGGTGTAGTCCTTGATCGCCCGGACCAAATCAGAGATCCGCGATGTACTGTTCTCAATCTCCTTCAGCAGGCTTGCAATCTCGATGGAAGCAGCGATTCGCACCAAAGCGGCTCGCACCGTGTTTGCATCGAGATTCTCGAACAAGGATTCAACTGCCGAAGGCTTAACTCCGTTTTGTGCCAGCTCGGCCCCAGCTTCTCGATCTCCGCTTTCTGTGTGGGAGTCAGGTCGCGCCGGCCAAGCTCCTGGCTGGCATCCTTAATGCGCTTTAGGGTTTCCCGCAGTTGCGCCGCCGCCCGCTTGGCGGCGGCAGCAGGATTGTTTAGCTCGTGAGCCAGTCCCGCGGAAAGCTTACCCAACCCAGCCAGTCTCTCACGCTGTTGTTCCAGACGCGTGCCTTCACGAACGCGATCCGCCATTACGCCCACCAGGCGTTTGACCAGCTCTGGCATTCTCTGCATGAGCTCGGGAAACAGCGACACCGGAAATCGCAGAATGCGGCTTTCACTTAACGCTCTGCCCGTAACGGTAAACTGTTTCATCCGGGAAAACGGTAATGTGCCGGTCACGTCACCCACTTTACCGGCAATCACCACCGTTTCGCCGCCAAACTCGCCTTGCCACTCAAAGTCGCCCTGAAGTAAAACGAACATGACATCCGGTGGATCGCCTCGCCTTACATAGATCTCGCCTGCTTTAAGGTGCTGTTCTCGCGATTGGCTCAGGAACCACGCGATCTGTTCCTTGGGCAAATCAGCAAATGCCGGAATGAGCAATAGTTCTGATTCTAATGAAGTCGCCATTAGACCTTACTCAAGTACTGATGGATGAACTGCACCGCGACTGAACCCTCACCAACTCCCGAAGCCACTCGCTTCACCGATCCGTGCCGCACATCTCCGACCGCGAAGATGCCCGGCACATTCGTTTCCAGGAGGAAAGGATCACGATCCAGGGTCCATCCCTTCACACGGTCGCCGTCCCGAACCAGATCCGGTCCGGTCAATATAAAACCGCGATCATCTCGTTCGACCAAATGGGCCAGCCAGTCAGTCCTTGGCCTGGCGCCGATGAAGATAAAGACCGAGTTCGCCGGTACGCGTTCCACCTCGTTCGTATCCGAGCACAACACCGAGATCTCTTCTAGTCGAGTTTCGCCATGGGCCTCGACCAAGCTGGCATGGGTCCATATTTGAATATTGGGGGTTCGTCGGATTTGATCGATCAGGTATTGAGACATGGTCGCCGCGAGACCATCTCTGCGCACCAGAATCACTACGTTTTGCGCATACTTGGCGAAATTCATCGCAGCCTGACCTGCTGAATTTGCGCC
>Ga0123356_10007869_pt1 | contig 10611 bp, 5 predicted proteins | sample TergutEmb28metaG_2_FD_92546 | JGI IMG/M metagenome (GOLD analysis project Ga0123356, IMG submission 92546) | Embiratermes neotenicus P3 segment gut microbial communities from Petit-Saut dam, French Guiana - Emb289 P3 | ecosystem: Host-associated > Arthropoda: Insects > Digestive system > Gut ... | reverse complement strand
ACGGGCGAGTTTTTTCTCCGGCAACCCCGATAAATCACATATTTCGGCATCAGCCAAAACTTTCTCAACGAATTCTTTTCCTGCCTCCGTCCGGGTCGGCATCAACGATATCATCGTAAATACTTCATCGGCGGAAAGAACAAAAGATACATCCATATATTCATCCTATCATATCGGTTGTGTGCAGGGCGGATATCACCTGAGCGATTTCACTGCGTCTGGCACGTGAATAAGGAACCCTGTATCCGCCTGCCAGTCTTAATTCCATATCGGAGCTGCGCATTTCCTCGGTCTTGCGTGTGTTTACTATATACCCTCTGTGACAGCGGATAAAATACGGAGGTAATACAGCGGATAGATTATCCATGGAGTCATAATAGTGTATTTCCTGACCTGCGGTGTGCAGTACGACCTGTTTGTTGCTTGCTTCAAAAAACAAGATGTCCCTGTAAGATATCCTATATGTTACCCCTTCTGATTTGATGATGAATATACCTTCAGTTTCCGATCCCGTCAGCCGGTCCATCTCCTCGGCAATCTCGTCAAGGGTTTCCCGCAGGGATGATGTCTGCACCGGGTGGAAAAGCACTCCGCAGGGTTTGATTTTAGGTCTGTAGAAGGGTAAAAAGTTGCTGTTTCTTCCGCCAATAAGCAGCAAAAAAGTCATTTCGCTTGATAAACGTACCGCACGGGCAGCAGTTAAAGCCGGTTCACCGCACATGTCAAAAGACAGGAAAACAACATCATGATATTCGATCGGAGGATGCAGAAACAATGGAAGCATTGATGTTTCCTTATTTTCCGGTGCAAACATGTCAAGCTGGTCTTTTAGTGCTGCGGCACGTTTTTGCTTTTCGTCCCACAGCGCCAGTGTCGGTGTACTCACATCTATACCTCAGGTGTAATAACTACTACTGTATTTGACCCCACGACCGTATGGCAATATCCGGGTGGAAGTTTCTTTGAACTTTCCGAGTAATTAATGTCGAACTCCAGCACACGTTGATTATCTGCCTGCCCGCCGAGATGAAGTCCCGATTTCCATGAAATAAACCCGGAATAAAACGGACTGTGTGAATGTGCTGTACTGTCGTCACGTGTCATAACTGCCGCAATGGTTATCTTATGACCGTTGCCCATTTTAACCATAGCTTCAAGAAACGATGTCATATCCCGTTCATCATATGATACCGCCGACATAAAGCCGCTGAAATCATGGATCAATATCAACATCTGCCTTTCACCGGCTTGTGCCTGTTTGCTGAACTTGCGCCCCCCGGCATTTTTAATGTTTTCATTTCTCCGCTGGAACTCCGGAACCAGAGTCTGCTCCATCCAGTTAAATATATCGTCTGCAGTAACCAGACACGTTATATCATGTTCCGTTGCAAATTGAGTGAGCTGAGCACTTGTATCGATTATACAAATGTTGGTGTTTTTTTCGGCAGCTAATAGCGCAAACATTTTAATTGTATTTGTTTTTCCCGATCTCATCCCTCCGGAGATCACATAACAGAATAATTCCTCGAGATCAAGTGATATAAGCTGTGCTTCCTGGACATCATAACCAAGCGGTAAAAGACCGTTGCGAAGTGCTTCTTTTGTTTCGGGATATTCCTTAAACGCGTCGAATGTCATGTCTGACGGTACCTGAGGAATACGAACAGCGTAGCTTCCCTGCCATCCGTCTGCTATTTCTTTAAATTTCTCCGAAAGTTTTGTGTTTATAAGGGATGTATCATCTGTTTTAATACACAAAGCGGCTTGAAACTCCAGCGAACGGGATTCCTTCTGGTCGGGACTGTCCATTTTTACAAGCCCGCGTCCGGGGCAGCCTTCCTCTGCAGTCATGTTACCGCGATTACCCAGAACTTCATCATATTCGAATTTACCCGGCAGCTGGAATCCTATGCCGGAACGGATATTTTGCCTCAATCTGCCTCGTATATCCGAATAGTTTGTGCATGATATCATCATATAGATACCGTAGCTTGCAGCTTCACCCGCAAGCTTCTGCAGGTTCTCTTCCTGTCTCGGATTTCCTTCCAGAAACGCCGGGAAATTATCTATTACAAGTAAAACCGCAGGAACATCATCGTATTGCTTTGAATATTCTTTAAATGACCCCAGGCTTTTTGACGCAAAATGAAGTTTTCGTTTGTTCAGCTCCTTCATCAGAAGTGCAATAAGCTTGTCCACACGGTCGGGATCGTCGTCGAACACTATACCGCCGACGTGAGGCAGCACGCCGAATACACCCAATGTACGTGACCCGAAGTCGGCTATATAGATATGGAGCTGGTCGGGTGTTTTTGACATAACGAGGCCGTACAGTACGGTTTGCATAAACATCGTTTTTCCGCCAGCTGCGGACGCGGCAACCAGCATATGATTGTTTTGAGTGAAGTTTACCGTAACAGTCCGCTGCTCCTGCATGACCGGATCGTCCATCAAACCTATCGGAACGGCAAGTTCACCTGCCGGGATATCTGCTTTAGGTAATTCATCCAAAAAGATCAGTTTCGGAAGCGGCGGCAGCCATACATTGGAAATTGCTTTTATTCCGTGCTGTTCCGCTATTTTTGCGATATAAGCCGTCATTGCATCGAGCTGGATTACTTTCTCCACCGAGGAAGTTTCCTGTTTTTTGCCTACACTTAAGACACTCGGGCGTCCCCAGAGATTGATCATCTTGACATCGCTGCTTTTTTCATCGGTAAACGGTATTTCCGGTTCATATCTTGCTCCCGACCATCCCGACTGGAACTCTTCAAATATCTCATCGTTTCCTACCTGGAAGTATCCGCGCCCCGGTTGTGTTATATATGCTGCCACCGGATGCTTGAGCATTCCCATACTGTCGGATTTTTCCGCCACACGAAGACATACACGGAATTTAGTGTTTGACCATATCTGCTCATCAACAACACCGTCCGGTTTTTGTGTAGCCAATATAAGGTGGACACCAAGGCTCCGTCCTACACGTGAAGCGCTGACCAGCTCTCTGACAAAGTCGGGCTGTTCTTTTTTCAGCTCGGCAAATTCGTCGGCAATTATAAGCAGGTGCGGCATCGGGTCTCCCGCTTTATCGGCGCGGTAAAGTTCAATATAGTCGTCTATATGTTTGATCTTATATTCGTTGAATACCGCTTGCCGTCGTTTTATTTCGCTTCTGATGGACGCAAGTGCGCGGTTTGTCTGGTTGCCGCCCAGATTTGTGATGATGCCCGCAACATGGGTAAGTGCTTTGAAGCTTTCGGCCATTCCGCCGCCTTTATAGTCGATGAGGATAAACGATACTTCATGCGGATGGTAGCTGACTGCAAGCGATAGAATGTATGTTTGCAGCATTTCGCTCTTACCCGAACCTGTTGTACCTGCAACAAGCCCGTGAGGTCCGTGATATTTTTCGTGTATGTCCAGATAGACCGGTGTGCCGCCGCCTCTTTCTCCGATAAGTGCTTTCATACTTTCATATGTACGGTTTTCCAGCCAGTTGCGGTATATGTCGATGCCGTTTACTTCACCGGTTTTATACATATCCAAAAATGTCAGCATCTGCGGTATTGCACCCGAACCTTCGGCTTCGCGGACCTTTACACCCGACATGATACGGGATATTTCATCCAGATGTCCCTCCGGGACAGTGTCAAAACTTACACCCTCATAATCGTCAAAGGCGTGATCGAGGCTGTAATATCCGCTGTATGACCTGTCGCGTTGAATGATCGCCGTACATGTGTTCGGCAGTCTGTCGAGGCGGTCATAAAGCAGGACTGCCGAAAACCCGAGTTCCTGACCGGAGCTTGTTATTTGCTTAATTATAGCTTCATTTTCCACAAGATTCGGATCGGCGATAAAAAGAATATAATACGGCAGAATGTTTTCCCTTTGCCGGTCTTTGTCATTTCTGTCACGCAGGACGCCGGATAAATGATAAAGCACCTCACCTGTACTGTTCGGATCATTTGCTATCAGGCGGATCGAGTTATCTTCCGACCAGACATGCGGCAGCCATTTTGCGAATCCCCAGTCTTCATTTGACGGTACGATAAAGACCATTTTTACGTCGGTATATGAATGAAGTGCCGAAATCTGAGCTGTAAGTATCCGTGCTGTTTCCAGCACTGTTCCCCGGTCTTCCCCGATGACTCCGACAAGCTTATTTTCGAGCAGGGATAACCTTATCGGCACATTTGTGAGCATTTCGTATTTCTTTTGGATATCAAACGGGCGCTCTGCAAGTTCATCATCAACCAGTGAAAATCTTTCTTTCGGAGCTTCTACCGGATTTATTGAACGTATGGCACCCATACCGAGACGTACCGTCAGGATATCGGGATGATTTACATTTCGTTCCCACAAACGGTGATCCTGGGTCACTATCCACCGCATACACTCTGTGCTGTGCGGATATCCTTCGCTAAGAGCCGTGCGGTTGCGTGCGTGTTTACCCGAAATCTCGCGTTCCATGCGGTCGAGATATTCGCTGTAGCGTTTCTGCCTTTTCTCCTCGTTTTCCTTTTCCCTTTTCTTTTGATAGCGCATTCCCATCAGCGCCCAGAAAACACCTATTGTGGCAGCGGCTAGTGATGTAAACAGACCCATAAACATAAACACTCCGGTGTTCATGTTTGAATTTTGAGCTCCCAGAAATGATACCAGTATTCCTATACCCATGGGGATTACCATTGTGATTGCCGGACCTATTGTTCTCCATAAAGGCTGAGCCTGCTCCTGATTCGGATTCGGAGGCGCTTCCAGTTCAACGGGATTTTCATCAAGTCTTGGCATACGGCGCGGACTGCGGGAGTAAAATTCATCTATAGGTGCCGGTTCGGCTTTACTGCCGGCTTCATCCGTTGCCGCGATCGGCCGGAGTCCCGACACTTCGCAGCCGCATTTTGGGTCGTTTACAGCCAGAACACTTTCCAGCCAGATAAGCTTTAGCCCGAAAATATAGATTGTGTCACCGTAGTTTAGGTTTTGTCTCATATTTACTCTTTTGCCGTTGATAAAAGAGCCGTTCTGACTGTTATGATCGACCAGGACAGCACCGCCGGGAGACGGTTCAATCGTGAGGTGCTTTCGTGAGACCAGACCGTCGGTATTATACCGGATAAGGTTGTCATTGCCTGATCCAAGTGTTATGTGTGTGCCTTTGACAACAATATATTTAGTGAATCTGGTTCTGCCGAGATCGAGCAACTCGACAAGGATAACTATTTCTTCACCTGTTGCTATAAGCCTTGCGTCGATACGCAAGCCGTCGCTTAGCTTTACAGGAGAGGCGAATTTTACGTCTTTGTTCGGGTGTATTGTCCATACACCGTCAAAAATGTCAAGCGACAACGAAGCTTTGGTATTAATACCGGTAAGATCGCTGTCAAAGCTCAGTGATACCGCACGGTTCTGCACACCGGGGAGAAAAATCTCCTGTACTCCGCGCTGCATGTGAATAATTAGGACATAATTCATAGCCGATCTCCTGTTATTTAATATGTTTCATATATGTTTAAGATCAGCAGCTGAACCTTGCCGATCTTTATGGTATCGTTAACCCTGAGCAGATGTGATCCTGTAAGTGCAACGCCGTTTAGCTGAGTGATATTCGAACCGGATTTATTTTCAATAAACAAACCGCCCGGATTTGCCAAGAGCATACATTGCAAACCGGAAACTGTCGAATCATCTATATAAAGTCCGCTGGTTGATGCACGGCCGACTGTCAGTGATCCATCGATATTTAATTGATATGTTCTTACGCCTGCCGGACCTGTTTCGCTGATATGGATATTATAGCTCTTGCTGACGACAGGTGACCCGGGAGGGATGTTTGTTTCCTGTACCGGATCTCTGCGTGAGGAGAAAAGTGATTGTGTCTTTTCGTTCTCGTCATCATAATGATCCGGAGCAACCTGCGGATGAGGTACGGACTGAGGTTGCTGCGAATAATAATTCTGTTGCGGTGGTGCAAAGTAAGGGGCACTTTGCTTATGGTTACTGCTGTTATCAGCAGATGCCTTTTTTTGCCGCCTGCTGCGTTTTATCTGAATGATTAATGCCGCTGTCGAAAACCCTAAAGAGAGTAATACAGCAGTCGCGAGAATCCATGTAAGCAGTACACTATCCATTATTCTCTTCACCTTACTTTTTCTGTATGACCTGATGTATTTTGTACTTATCTGATTGTATATTTATACCATGTTACATATCTTTAAGCAACGACTTTTTAACAAAATTTTTGTGACATTATTTTGCAATGTAAATGCTGTAGATAAGCTCACACTTTTTCTACATATATTGTATTAATATTCAAGACAGGGGGCCAGTGTTTGTGTCTTACCATACTTTGTTGAAAACTTTATAAAGTACCACAGCGGCGTCGCCGCGAGTCATTGTGGTTTTTGGTGCGAACAGACCGTCTATGCGGTAGATCAATACATTCGATTGTGTGGCAAGTGCTGCTCCGTTTTCCGACCAGCGTTCTATCTCATCTCTGTCAAGATAACGGGCAAGCTCCGCTTCTATATCCGAAGGGACAAGATAACCCATCTGTCCGGCAAGCAGATTTGCTGTCACTACCACCATCAGGTCCTTCGGGATGTTTGCATTTCCTCTGAATGTGTTGTCGTCAAAACCGCCGATCAAACCTTCCTGCTCTGCTGTAGCGACCGCTGCATAATACCAGTCGCTTCTGCTTATGTCATTAAAGCTGCTTACTGCATCCGTATCTAACATATCAAACACACGGATCGCTGCCGATATAAACTCCGCTCTTGTTATAGGATCGTCGGGGTTAAATGCTCCTTCCACATTGCCTGTCATTATATTCCTTGAGGCAAGCTGTGTGATAGCCTCACGCATTTGCATATCTTTTTGCTCTATATCGGAAAAGTCTACCGTAAACTCTTTAAGCTGATATACACCACTTTCATTTATGCTTGCGTCTATCGTACCTGTTACGGGGTTGTACTTACTGAGCTGGGGTACTCCGTCTGCATTCAGCAGTACCAGTGTATCTTTTTCCGCTTCCGATGCGGGCAGTGAGATCGTTGCCTGCATGCCTTCGCTCATTATCACTTCTACGGTGTCCGTTATACGCTGACTCCCCATTCCTATGGTCGCTGCTCCGCCGCCAAGCAGGTAGGTTGCTATATTGATGCTTATTGCCAACACACTGAATGCCGGTACCACCCATGCTCGCAGTCTGTGGTTGAAGATATATAAGATACTCCATGTAAATAATATGACAAAAACAACTACTATTGACCACAATCTGAGAAAATCTATACCGAACAATGTAAACGGGCTGTTTTGACGTGTTTGCTCCCGGCTGCCTGTTTCATCGCCTGAACCAAGGTTTTTTATCTCAATTCCGCTGCCTGTATTTATACTGCCGTTGGGTAATGTCACTGACACGAAATCCGACTCGATAGTTATGTTGTCAAAACCTATGCCGGATATGTCGTCGGGAAACTCAACTGACATGTTTTCCCGTTCATTTATAAAAAACGTTACACCTGTACGAAGATCACGCAGTAAACCAATATTTTCCTCTGAAAGTGTCGCATTAGCATTTTCTCTGATTCTGTCCGCCGTGTCTGTCAGCTCTGTCAGTAAACTTAACCTGATCACACACGGTCCTTGCGGCATAGTACGGCTTGCGCCGCGCCGCATTGCCCTTTCGACAAACAATGCTGCATTATCCAGGGCGTCACCGGATTTTCGCTGCTCATCTGTCATAGTTGTTATGGCATCGTCAATAACCCTGTTCGCCGATCGTGCATCCGTTATTTCTCTCACTTTTTCGGGGGTCACGACAGTTCCACCCGCCGGACGTTCAAATGAATACTGACCGGCTTGACTGGACAGCGAAAACCTGTCGGCTGTTAATACGACCGTAACATTTACGTTTGACGGTATATCGGCTCCGTCTGCAATATCATCAACAAATACAGATATCTGTGTTCCGCCATACTCATAAATATAAGCATATCCGGATCCTCCTCCGGATGTTTCGGAAAGCTCGATCATGTCTACCGGCTGGCCGAACAGGTTGTCCAGTTCTGTAATTTTGGTAGACCCTCCGATACCGGTAATAATGTCACCCAAACTGCAATAAAACCGGTTTGTAACGTTTGCAGGCGTGTTACCGGTTTCCGATCCGTCATTAAACGCAAACCAGTAATTTCCGTATTTGAAAATCTCTCTGCCGGCAAAATCATGTTCACTGTAACCGCCGGTAATCCGGTTCATTTCCTCATGCGTCTTACCGAGCCATTCAAACGGTTCATGGTTTACGGAAAAATCTCCCGGGGATGCTTCCGCTGTTGGTCCGGTAAAAAACGGTAATGCCGCAATCATGATTGCCGTAATAACAAAAACTGCAATAATTCTACGTTTCATTGTAAACCTCACATCGTAGCGTATACGCTACGTTAGTACCTTATTTCCGGCTGGGCCAATGCAAGCTCGATCATATCAACATTGTATCTTTCGACATCATTAAGTGCACTCCTGTCACCATTTGCTACTCCCGCATATGAATATATTTCATTTAAACCTCTTTGCAAAACCGGTTTTCGGAGCGATACATCATACTCCGACAGTTTATGGGTGCTGGAATCGGGGAAGATCCTTTCGTGCTGCATTATATGGCTTTCCCGTGCTTGTATCCTGCTTACATTGTCATTTTCAAGTCTTGATAAGGGACTGCGCCTGCTGTTAAATTCTGCCGGGCTGTATTTCGGTGTGATTGATAAATACCAGTTTCTTGAATAAAACCATTTATTCAGCATCGGGTCTACAAACATTCTGCCGTGTCTAGCAAATATTTCATTTCGTGCTATACGCAGCTCGGCAAGGCTTAATCCCCTTAAGTCGTTATCTGTAATTGCTCTGCTTGATGAAAATTCCAGTATAAAATCATTCTCCCAATATTTATCGGAAAATCCGGAAGTAATGTCGGGTTTTGGAACATACTCACGTTCTGTCCCTCCTGTAAAACCAACACCCTCTTTTGTTCTGAATACAAAATTATGGCGCATGTCAAGTTCATCTCTTATTGTTGATGTGTATTGGATAATATACTGTTCGCGCCGGGCATTAAAAATGTCTGTATATATCCTTTGGAGCGATTCTTCAAGATCATCATTTTGCGAATAAAAATATTCACCGCCGCAAAGACTTGCAAGCTCTATCAATTCACGTTCATTAATCTCATTACCCACCCCAATGACATACACCGGAATGCCTGTCGACTGAGAAAGCGAAACAACATCATTAAACGAATAACTGCTGGCATTTTCTTCACCATCGGTAAATACAATTACACACTTTGCTCCGCGCTGTTTATTTGTTTCAAGCAGCGAGGAATAAACCGCATCATACAGAGCGGTACTTCCGGACGGACGCTGTCCGTAAACACTGTCTATTAAAGCACTAAAATCGTTTGTAAATCTATATGGCACATAAACGTATGTATCAAAAAAAGTCAGCTCTACGTAACTATTGTTATAACTGCTTATATAGTTTAAAAAATATGATGCGGCATTTTGCGCCTGAGCCATTCTGTTATAACTGCTCATACTTCCGCTTTTATCGAGCACAAGGTTTATGCTTACATTGTCTGTTGTCAAAACCTGCCGCAATTCTTCGATCTCTATTGTAATGAAGTTGCCGGACGTATCCATTTCAAGTATTTCAAACGAATCCGGGCTGAGTTCTCTTACAACTTCATCGTATTCATCATGAATATTTGCATAAAATCTGACCGTGGGGAAATCCGAACTGTCGACCTGAACGATGTCCAGTTGCAACGGTTTACTTTCTTCAACAGGGATGAATGTTTGTTCTTTGGGATCTTCTTTGGGTTTTACTTCCGGTTGCGGCTGTTCAATTACCGGCTCTTCGGCTGCTGCAGAACCGGGATCGTCTATGACGTTATCCCCGTCGGAGGCGGGATTGATCAAATAGTAACTTAGTGCGGCACCAATTAGAAAAACTACCAGACAAACAGACACGATAATCAAGGGCAGAAATCTCTTTTTTCCGGTATTTTTCTGATGCGTGGGTTCCGGCTCGTCGGTTAATGACGGCTGCTTTGCTCCGCAGTTGTTACAAAAGACATCATGTTCGGCAGTCATTGATCCGCAGTTGATACAAAGTCTGATGCTTGTATTAACAGGTTCGGGATCTACCATCTCTGTCTTGTCAATGTCATTTTTATTCATAATCGATCAACCCTTTCTTAGGACAACTATAGGACAACTACACTGGCCCTTTGTCGCATTTTAAGACAGTAACACTGGCCCTCTGTCGCAAAATAAGACACAAACACTGGCCCCTTGTCTTACCAGACTTTGTTGAAAACTTTGTACAGTACTACTGCGGCGTCGCCGCGGGTCATTGTGGTTTTTGGTGCAAACAGGCCGTCGATGCGGTAGATCAGGACGTTCGATTGTGTCGCAAGAGCTACTCCTTCTTCAGACCAGCGTTCTATATCGTATCTATCCAAATAACGGGCAAGCTCGGCTTCTATGTCTGAAGGGACTAGATAACCCATCTGACCGGCTAACAGGTTTGCCGTCACGACGACCATCAGATCTT
>Ga0123356_10007868_pt1 | contig 10612 bp, 7 predicted proteins | sample TergutEmb28metaG_2_FD_92546 | JGI IMG/M metagenome (GOLD analysis project Ga0123356, IMG submission 92546) | Embiratermes neotenicus P3 segment gut microbial communities from Petit-Saut dam, French Guiana - Emb289 P3 | ecosystem: Host-associated > Arthropoda: Insects > Digestive system > Gut ... | reverse complement strand
GGCAGGAGAAGCCGTCCGCCAGGACCGTCGCGTCCGTACCTGCCGCCCGTACCGCGGGGAGCAGAGCCGTCTCGGCCACCGCGACCGATACGTCGTAGTGGCCGCGCTCGACGCCGAAGTTGCCCGCCAGGCCGCAGCAGCCGCCGACTGCCTTGACCGCGGCCCCGGCGTCACGCAGCAGGGCCGCGTCCGCGTCCCAGCCGAGGACGGCGTGCTGATGGCAGTGCGGCTGCGCAACGCCGGTCACGTCCGACAGATCGGGCGGCGTCCATCCCTCGGTGGCCGTCAGCAGCTCCGCAAGCGTCCGGACCGCCGAGCCGAGCTTCGCCGCCCGCGGGTCAGCCGGCAGCAGTTCGGCCGCGTCGCGGCGCAGTGCCGCCGTGCAGGACGGCTCGAGGCCGACGACGGGGATGCCCGCGTCAAGGGCCGGCGCGAGTGCGCCCAGGCTCCGCCGGAGCTGCCGCTTGGCCCCGTCCAGTTGTCCGGTCGAGATCCAGGTCAGTCCGCAGCACACCGGTCGCTCGGTGATCCGCACCTGGTACCCGGCGGCTTCCAGGACCGCGACCGCCGCCTGGCCGACCGCGGGGGCGAACGAGTTCGTGAACGTGTCCACCCACATCAGCACGGGGGTGCCGCCCTGGCTGGGCGGGCGCTCGGCGAACCAGGCACGGAAGGTCTGCTCGGCGAATGAGGGTAGCGAGCGACGCGGGTCGATCCCGCCGAGGCGTTTCGCGAGTGCGGCGAACAGCGCGAAGCGGAGCGACGCATTGGCCAGCCGCGCGCCGAACGGGAGGAGCCCGGTCAGCGCCGCCAGCCGCGGCAGCCAGCCGAGCGAGTAATGCGACAGCGGCCGCAGCCGGCCCCGGTAACGCTGATGCAGCGCTTCGGCCTTGTAGGTGGCCATGTCGATCCCGGCCGGGCAGTCGCTCGCGCAGCCCCGGCAGGACAGGCACAGATCGAGCGCCTCGAGCACGGCCGGCGACTGCCAGGAGGACACCAGCGAGCCGTTGGCGAGTTCCTGGAGCACCCGGGCCCGGCCTCTGGTGGAGTCTTTCTCATCCCGTGTGGCCAGGTACGACGGGCACATCACCCCGCCGACCGCGGTGTTGTCCGCCCGGCACTTGCCCACCCCGACGCAGCGGTGGACGGCCGTCGAGAAGTCGCCGCCGTCCTGCGGGTAAGCGAAACCCAGGGACCGGGTGACCGGCCGCGCCAGCGGTACCCGCAGGTCCGCGTCGACCGGCGCCGGGGAGACGATCACGCCGGGGTTGAGCAGCCCGGCCGGGTCGAACAGGCGCTTGATTGCGCCGAACAGTTCGATCGCGGCCGGCGAGTACATCGTGGACAGCAGTTCGCCGCGTGACCGCCCGTCGCCGTGCTCGCCGGACATCGACCCGCCGTAGGATGCCGCGAGCTTCGCGGCGTCACCGACGAACTCGCGCAGCACACCGGGCCGCGAGCGCAGCGGGAAGTCGATCCTGACGTGCACGCAACCGTCGCCGAAGTGCCCGAACATCAGCCCGTCGAGTCCGTGCGAGCCCATCAGCGCGGTCAGCTCCCGCAGGTAGGACGGCAGCGACGGGACCGGAACGGCAGAGTCTTCCCAGCCGGGCCAGGCGGGCGCGTTGGCCGGGGTGCGCCCGCCGAGCCCGGTGCCGTCCTCGCGGATCCGCCAGAGCGCCGCCGCCTGCGGTCCGGTAATCACGGCGCTGTCGAGGCACGACGAATCGGCGGCCAGCTTGCGCGCGGCCTCGGCCGCTTCCTCGACGGTGTCCCCGGCCGTCTCCGCGAACAGCCAGCCTCCGCCGCGCGGCAGGTCAGGCACGGCGGCTGGCCCGCGCCGGGTGCGGACGACGTCGACCAGCCGCGAGTCCATCCCCTCAAGGGCGACCGGCAGGTGCGGGAGCAGTGCGGGCACGGCCTCGGCGGCGGCGGCCATGTCGGCGTAGCCGAGCACGGCGAGGGCGGTGGCCTTCGGCGCGGCGACCAGGCGCACGGTCGCGCCGAGCGTCAGCGCCAGGGTGCCCTCGGTGCCGGCCAGGAACTTGGCGACGTCGACGCCGTTCTCGGGCAGCAGATGCTCCAGCGAGTAGCCGGATGCCTGCCGGGTGAACCGGCCGAACTCCGTCCGCACCGTCGAGAGGTTCGCGCGGATCAGGGCGCGGAGTTCCGCGAGCAGGGCAGCCGCTTCGGCCGTCCGAGCCCCGGTTGCCGCTCCATCACGCCCGAGCCGGCCAGCGGTGAATCGCGTGCCGGACGCGGTCACCACGTCGAGCGCCACCACGTTGTCGGCGGTCCGCCCGTATCGCAGGGCCCGCGATCCGCACGAGTTGTTCCCGATCGCGCCGCCGATGGTGGCGCGTGAATGGGTGGACGGATCTGGTCCGAATCGCAGCCCGAAGGGGGCCGCGGCGGCGGTGATGTGGTCGAGGACGGCCCCTGGCTCCACCACTGCCGTGCGCTGCTCCTCATCGACGCGCAGCACGCGGTTCAGGTGCCGGGAGGTGTCGAGCACCAGGCCCGTCGTCATCGCGTTCCCCGCGATCGACGTTCCGGCGCCCCGGCCCACGACCGGCACCCCGAGCTCACGGCAGACCGAGAGGGCGGCCACGATCTCGTCGCAGTGCCGCGGGAACGCGACCACGGCAGGCACGATCCGGTAGTTCGACGCGTCGGAGGAGTACTCCGCACGCCGCCTGGTTCCGGTGTCGATCTCGATGAGGCCGGCCGAGCGGAGCGCGGTCGCGAGCTCAGCCAGAGCGAGCTCCATGCGAGTGAGCTCAGCAGACGAGGCGGCAGCGGACGTGGTCACCATTCCCGCAAGCCTAACGGGAGCGACCCTGGCCGCGACTGGGCGGGCTCGGCTGCACTGGGCGGGCTCGGCTGCAACTGGGCGGGATCGGCCCGGCTACGACCGCCGGAAGACGTAGACGTCGTCGCGGCTGAAGATCTGGACGTAGCCCGCGTTCGGGTACAGCTGGGCGATGAACGCCGGAACGTTCTGCGGGGCGGGGGTGTACCCGCTGGCCAGCCCGTCGAAGACGATGTACTGCGTCAGCGGGTTGCCCGCGTTGCCGATCCAGAAGGTATCGGTGCGGGCGGCGAGCGGCGCCAGGAAGTCGAGGGTGGTCTGCACGGTCACGCCGTCCGGAACCACGGCCATCGCGGCGTTGTCGGCAGCGACGTGCGGGTTGATCCGGTAGGTCGAGGCGTGCCACAGGCCGCTGACCGGGAACTGGAAAGCGAGCGCCACAGCGACGATCGCCATCATCGGGGCACCGTGCCGGGCTAGCCCCGCCCGCACCGCGCGCCAGCCGTCGGCGAGCGGGCGGAACACCGGGCGGACGCCCCGGAACCCGGGGCGTCCGGTACGCCAGCGGGCGATCGCGTCGATCGCGGCGACGAACAGGATGGGCATGATCGTCGCGTTGTAGTGCCACTGCGTACCCCAGTAGGCGCTGTTCGCCGACATGAACCGCAGCGCCAGGCCCGGCAGCGCGATCAGCGCGACCGGCGAGCCGATTGCGGTGAAGGCGACCGGGAGCAGCAGCATCACGACCGTCCCGAGCTTGACCGGCCAGCCCGCCGCCGCCTGGGCGAGCATCGCCGTCACCGACAGCGGCCTGCCGTCGCCGACGACACCGCCGTCCTTCCAGTAGTAGTAGACGTGCTGCGGGTTGAAGTGCGGGATGATCACGGATATCGCGAAGACCGACCAGAACAGCCCCCAGCCGACGAGGAACGTTCCGCCCCACAGCGCGTCCCGGTCCCGGTACCCGGCCGCGGCGGCAATCAGCAGGTACGCACCGATCGCGGCCACGGTGAACCCCTGGTCCTCCTTCACGAACACCAGCGGCACCGCCCACAGGACCGCGGCCCGCACCCGGCCTCGCACCAGCGCCGACAAACTGAACGCGAGCAGCGGCACGGCGAGCGCGATCTCGTGGAAGTCGAATTCGATCATCTGCTGCAGGCCCCAGGAGAACCCGTATCCGAAGCCGGCGAGCCGCGCCGTAGCCGGGCCGGTCAGCGCCCGGCCGGCCGCGATCACCGGGAACACCGACACCGCCGCGAACAGCGCCTGGAAAAACAGCAATGTGGCCGGCGAGGGGACCAGCGCGAAAAACGGGGCTAGCACGCCGAGGGCCACCTGGAAGTGGTCGCCGAGGAGGTTGAAGCCCGGCCCCCGCACGTCCACGATCGGCGCGTGCAGGCCGGCCAGATCCTTCACGTACTCGGTGTAAATGCCCAGGTCCCACGAGGCCGGGGCGAGCTCGATCAGCCGGAACAGCGAGATCGTGAAGTACCCGCCGAATACGCAAGCGGCGATGACCCAGGCGACCGGGTCCCGCCACACGCTGTCCCGCCCGCCGCCAGCGGAGGTGACCGCCGGAACATCGACGACAGTCACCGGCCCCGTGCTTACCCGTGCAGTGCTTACCCGTGCAGTGCTTACCTGCCCAGTGCTCGGAGGCACGGGGCTCGCAGGTACCGGGCTCACCTGTGCGGCCATCGCGGGCATGCCGCCGGGATCATCGTCTCCCGCCCTCGCGCCCGCGGACCGCGGGTGGCGCTCCCCCAGCACGCCCGTAGCTTAACGTGCTAAACCAGGAGCAGCCTAGCAATTCGCCGACCAGCGACCGCGAAGCCAACGACGCCCACGGCGGCCAGGTACGCGGCCCGCAGGAGCATGTCGGGCGAGACGACGCCGAGCGTGAGGCCGCGCAGGATCACGACGCCCTGATACAGCGGCGTCCACTGGACGATCTCCGCGACGACATGCGGGTACACGTACAGCGGGTAGAACGTCCCGGAAAACAGGAACAGCGGCACCGCGACCAGCATCACGTACTCGAAGTCCTGCCAGGAACTCATGTAGGTGGTGAGCGCCACCCCGGCGGCCGCGGTCGCGAAGCTGACCAGTGCCGCCGCCAGCACCGCGAACACCGCCCACGGCGAGACGATCAGCCCCATCGCCGCCATCACGCACAGGAACGGCACCGAGTACAGCATCCCGCGGGTGACCGCCCAGCCGATCTCGCTCGCGGCCACGTCCCGCGCGGTCAGCGGGGTCGCCAGCACCGCGTCGTAGAGCTTGTCGAACTTGAGCCTGCCGTAGACGTTGAACGTTGAGTCGTTCAGCGCGCCGTTGAGCGCGGAGACCGCGAGCAGCCCGGGCGCGACGAACTCCTTGTACGGCACCGGCTGACCGCCCGGCCCGATCACGGTGCCGATCATCGCGCCGATCCCGATCCCGACCGACAGCAGGTAGAACAGCGGCTCGAGTGCCCCGGACGCGATGACCAGCCACATCCGCTTGTAAAACCGCGCGTGCCGCTCCATGAGACGCAAGCCCCGTGCGCCCGGGAGCGAAGAGAAAGAGACGCCGAACGGGGACACCGAACGGTCCCGTGCTTCGACCCTGGACATACCGGCCCTAGACATACAGGCGCCTGGAGTAGGTGCGCGCACCGAACCAGAGGCCGATGCCGCACAGCGCCAGCAGATACGCCACGTGAATGGCCGCCGACCCCAGGTCGACCGTGCCGAGGCTGAGTGACCGGCACAACGCTACCCCGTGCCAGAGTGGCGTGGCGTAGGCCAGCCAGCGGATCCCGACCGGGAGCTGGCTAATCGGGAAGAACGTGCCGGAGAACAGCATCAGCGGGACGGAGCCGAACCGGATCGGGTAGTTCATCGCGGTCTGGTTGTCCAGCGTGACGGCCCAGGCCGAGGCCGGCGTCGCGAACGCCAGGCCGGTCAGCACCGCGGCAGGCAGCAGCAGCACCGCCCACGGCGATCTGATCAACCCGAACGCCGCCATGAAGACGATGAAGCACGCTGAGTTCATCGCGATCCGCATGGTGATGAACAGCAGGTGGCCGCGGTAGATGTCGGCCGGGCGGAGCATGGTGGCCCGCGCCGCGATGTAGATCCTGTTCCAGTGAATGGCACCGAAGACTGGGAACATCGCGTTGTTCAGCGCCGAGTTCATCGCCGCCACGCAGAGGATCGCCGGGGCGACGAACACCGGGTACGGCACGCCGCCCAGTGACGCGGGGCCGTTCTTGTCGACGAGCGTGCCGAGCCCGTAGCCCATCGCTCCCAGGTAGAACAGCGGGCCGAAGACCGAGCTCCAGACCGAGGATCGCCAGGTCCGCCGGTATGCGACGAGCCAGCAGCGGAAGGCGCGGACGGACAGGCTCCATGATCCGGGCAGCTTCGGCAGCGCGGCCGCAGGCCGTTCGGCCAGATCGCTAACGGACACTGGGCCTCCTCACGGTCTTCGCGTCGGCCACGGGTGGCGGCGGGAGCCTCTTGGCGGGGCGGCAACACCTCATCAGTCGATGAGGGTGCGGCCGGTCAGGTGCAGGAAGACATCTTCGAGGGTGGACCTGCGGACCAGCTCGGTGAGCGGGGTCAGGCCCACCAGCCGCACCCGCTTCAGGAACTCGTCGCCATCGTGGGAGTAGATGAGCATGCGGTCCGCGGTCACCTCGGTTCGTTCGGGAGAAAGATCCTTGATCCTCTCCACTGCGACGTCCCGCTGCTCGGGGGCGAACCTCAACTCGAGAACCTCAGCGGTGGAGTAGCGATCGATGAGCTCACGGGGCGTGCCCTCGGCGGCGATCTTGCCGTGGTCCATGACGACGAGACGGTCGCAGAGCTGCTCGGCCTCGTCCATGTAGTGCGTGGTGAGGATGAGGGTGACGCCGCGCTGTTTCAGCGTGAAGAGCCGGTCCCAGACGACGTGCCGGGCCTGCGGATCGAGACCGGTGGTGGGCTCGTCGAGGATGAGGATGTCCGGGTCGTTGATAAGACTGCGGGCTATTGTAAGGCGGCGTTTCATGCCGCCGGACAGCGGCTCGACCATATCCTCGGCGCGTTCGGTCAGTTGCACAAAGTCAAGCAGCTGGTCGGTCCGCTCGTTGATCAGATTGCGCGGCAGACCGAAATAGCGGCCGTAGACGAGCAGGTTCTCTCGCACAGTCAGCTCGGCGTCAAGCGTGTCTTCTTGCGGTACAACACCGAGACGTGCGCGGATGGCGGCACCGTCCCGCACGGGGTTCCCGCCGAGAATGGTAAGCTCACCGAGTGTTGGCGGGGAGACGCAGCCGAGCATGCGCATCGTCGATGATTTCCCTGCGCCGTTCGGACCGAGGAAGCCGAAGGCCTCGCCGCGAAAAAGATCGAAATCGATTCCGTCTACCGCTGTGAAGCTGCCGAAACGCTTCGTCAGTCCGCGGGCGCGCACAAGTACCTCGGGCACTCGATGGAGAATACCTGGCTTCCGGGCAGATTCCGAACGGTTTACCGGCCGATCGGAAGGGTCGCCATGACAACACAGGTAAGGTAGTTGGCATCTGCTAAATGGATAGCCTGCCGTGATGGCCTGCGCGGCGCCCGGTTCGCGAGAGGAAACTAGCCAGTGAGTCTGATCCGCGACAAGTATCTCCGGTTTCAGGTCCTGGTCCACGAGACCGCGAAGTTCGGCGTCATCGGGGCGCTAGGTTTCGTCATCCAGTTCGGCGTCCAGAACGCGCTTTATCCGGGGCACACGGGCCCGACGACCGCTGAAGTTCTCGGCACTGTCGTCGCCACCGTGGGAACGTTCCTCGGCAACAGGTACTGGGCATTCAAAAATCGCCAGGGCAGCGGCCTTGGGCACGAGACGGTGCTGTTCATCATCTTCAACGTGCTCGGCCTGCTGATCCAGGCGGGCATCGTGGACGCGATGGTGTACGGGCTCGGCCACCACGGCCGGCTCGCGTTCAACGTGGCGACGGTCTTCGGTATCGGGGTCGCCACGATCTTCCGCCTCTTCGCCTACCGCAAGTTCGTGTTCCACCAGGTCAAGGTGGACGGCGAGCAGGTCGAAGAGCTGGCGTCCGCCGGGCGCTGAAGCCCCGCTGTCCGCCCTCGGGGAAGTCCCGGCAGATCTTCGCGGCCGATAGCCGCTCACGGCTGACCGGTTGTCAGCGGTCGGCCTGATCGCGGAAGACTTAGCAGCGGCAGATCACGGAGAACTCAGCAGCCGGCAGATCGCGGAGAACTCAGCAGCCGGCCTGATCGCGGGGAACGATGCCTAGCGGCGCGGCTAGCGCCTGGCGCCCCTGCGCCGGTGTGAGATAGCCAACCGCCTCCATGCGCCCGATCACGTGCTCGAGCCGGGCGCGGGCGCTCGCCGGGTCACTGATGGGATCGTCCAGGCTGGGCGCGTTGACCACGCCCGCGAGCATGGCTCCCTGTACGACGGTCAGCTGGCTCGCCGGGTGGCCGAAGTAGCCGCAGCTCGCCTGCTGGAGGCCGTAGTAGCCGTGACCGTAGTAGGCGACCTCGGCGTACAGGTCGAGGATCTGCTGCTTGGAGTAGGTGACGTTGAGCTTGAACGCGAGGACGACCTGCTTAGCCTCAGTAATGAAGCCGGACTGACCGGGGGTGTAGAGCATCTTGGCGAGTTGCTGCTCGATCGTGGCGCCCCCCTGGTCGCCGCCGCCGGTGATCTTCGAGGAGACGATCCGGCCGACGGCGAAGATGTCCACGCCGGGCTCGCTGTAGAACCGGTGATCCTCGGTGGCGACCAGCGGGCGGGCGAAGTTCGCCGGAACCTGCGGGCCCGGGTACGGAATGCCGTGCTGGGCGGCCTGCTCTTCGGCTAGCTTGACTGCCTCGCTCGCCGAGGGGGTGGCGAACCAGAGGAACGCGACGCCCAGGGCAAGGAGCCCGAACACTACGCCGAGCGTAACGGCGGCGCGCTTGAGATAGCGGCGCCTCCGGCTGGGTGGCCGGGAGCGCGTCGGCTGGGGGTCGCCGGGCTGATCGCTCCCGGGCGAGGCGGCGGGCTGCGGAAGCGGCCGGGTGTCACTCATCCCCCTCGATGTTATCCATGGTCCGCGACCACACTCGTAGGGCTCGCACCGTGCCCGCCCTGGGATGGGGCCGACTGGTCGCGCGCCGGTTCTCGTTACCGGATGGCGCCCCAGATGCGCTAAGGTGAGTGCGCTGCCCGGGTTTCCGGACGGCAACGGGACGTGGCCTAGCTCGGTTAAGGCGCCAGTCTGGGGGACTGGAGATTCGTGGGTTCAAATCCCACCGTCCCGACTGGCTGTGGTGCTTATTCGAACGTAAAGCTGGAATGTCGGTACGTAGCGATAGTTTCCAGCTATGAGGACACTTCTCCCTCCGAAGTACACCTGGACCGACGGTCAACTGGCCGACGCTGTTCGAGTATCGGCGTGCTGGCGGGACGTCATCCGGGCCTTGGGCATCACCACCAACTCCGAAGGCGTGATCCGCCGGGTGAAGAGGGACGTGGCCCGGCTCGGTCTCGACGTGTCGCACTTCAAGGCAACGCGCACCTGGGACGACGCTCAACTGAAGCGCGCTGTCACAGACGCGGTGTCCTGGGACGATGTCTACGCCTCGCTGGGACTGCGGACGCCGACAAAGGGAACCCGCGTCCGTCTTCAGGGACATGCCATTCGCCTGGGCCTGGATCTGAGGCACCTTGAGATTCGTGATGCGCCGGTTTCGGTTCCCTCGAAGTGGCGCGTGGACCCGCTGCGGCTGCGCGAGGCTGCGGCACCACTGGCAGCAGCGTGGTTCATGATGCGTGGCTGCGCAGTGTCCCTCCCCATCGAACAGGCCGTTTACGATCTCCTGGTTGAGTCTGCTGACGGAACCATGCGGGTTCAGGTCAAGACCACGACGACCGCCGGGCCAAGGGCGCAGGTCAGCGTGGGTCGACGCCCGTACACTGCGGGCAATCTCGGGCCTCTGGTCCCCTATGACTCAAAGGTCATCGACTACTTCTTCATTGTGGACGGCGACTGCAACATCTACCTGCTCCCCAGCCGCGTGATCGCGGGGCGAGTCGGGCTAATGCTGCGGACGTACAAGAAGTACATCGTCGGCAACGCCGAAGGGCTACTCGGGGCTGCCGCGACCACGGCCGGCAGTGAGGATCCCGAGGTCGCGTGAGAACCATCTTGTCGCTTCAAGTAATCAAATGACTACCTTCAGTTGTTTTAGCACCTAGGCCCCGGGTAGCTGGGCCCCTGTTCATGTGACTGGCGTGCTGCGTGTGAACCCTTGAGCTGTTTGGGGACGCAGTGTGCCTCGACGGAAGGGGCCACGTATGAAGGGCGGACCACAGGCGGCAGTAGTACTAGGCATCGGTTACCTCCTCGGCCGGCGGCGCAAGCTGCGAACCGCGGCTCTGCTGGGTACCGCCATCGCAACCGGGGGTCTGGGCGGTCTTGGCGCTGTCGCCCTCAGCCGCGCTATTAAGAAGCTCGGATCGATCGAGACGCTCGGCGACCTCGGCCCGCAGCTCACCGAGATCGTTGAAACGGTTCGCGGTGACCTGGCAGATGCGGCCAAGGACGCGGCAAAGGCGTCTGTCAACCACGGCATCAGCTCGCTGAGCGACACCCTGCACGACCGGGCCGAGAGCCTGCGTAACCCGGTGGGGGCCGCGGGATCGGCTGCCGGGGAGGCCGCATCGGCTGCTGGCGACACCGCGTCGGCTGCTCGCGACACCGCATCGGCTGCTGGCGAGACCGCATCGGCTGCTGGCGAGACCGCATCGGCTGCTGGCGAGACCGCATCG
>Ga0123356_10007867_pt1 | contig 10614 bp, 9 predicted proteins | sample TergutEmb28metaG_2_FD_92546 | JGI IMG/M metagenome (GOLD analysis project Ga0123356, IMG submission 92546) | Embiratermes neotenicus P3 segment gut microbial communities from Petit-Saut dam, French Guiana - Emb289 P3 | ecosystem: Host-associated > Arthropoda: Insects > Digestive system > Gut ... | reverse complement strand
TTTTTGTTTGGGTTTTGTTTTGTTTTTGTTGGTTTTGTGTGTGATTTAGTTTTTTAGGGTTGCTTTATGTTGTGTTCTGGAGCTGGTTTTGTTCAAAACGCATAAACTTTCGGAACTACTGAGCATTGTTGTTTGCTATTTGTTGGAGGGTTATGTGTTTGTATGTTAGAGTCGGAATTTACGGCTTTTGTTTGTGTCGGCGCCGAATTCTTTTGCCAGCTGTTCTAGTAGTGCTTTTTGGTTGTTGGTGAGTTTCTGAGGAACTGCAATGCCGACTCGTACCAGCAAGTCGCCTCTGCCATAACCTCGGAACCTTGGCATACCTTTTCCTCGCAGTGTTATTACCTCGCCGACTTGTATTCCTGCATGAATTTTTATTGTTGTGGGTCCGTCAAGGGTGGGAATTGTTATTTCTGCGCCCAGGGCTGCTTGGGGGTATGAGATCATGGCTATGTGCCATAGGTTGTCGCCTTCTCGTATGAACTGAGGGTGTTGTTTGATGTGGACGATGACATAGAGGTCTCCGGGTTCGTCTCCGTGGGCTGTCATTTCGCCCTCTCCGCGGAGGCGGAGCTGGAAGTTTTCGTCTATGCCTGGTGGAATTTTGATGGTGATTTTTCGACGTTTGCGCATCAAACCTGTGCCGTGACAATTATTGCAGGGGGTTTCGACGAGTTTGCCTCTTCCTTTGCATGTGGGGCAGGCGGTGACTTGCATGTAGGTTGCAAATCCCATTTTGCGCATGTTTTGAACTCTGCCTGAACCGTTGCATTGGTTGCAGGTTTTGACTTGTGTGCCTGGTCGTGCTCCTGAACCTATGCAGATGTTGCATTGTTCGGTTCTTGGAATTTCCACTTCGCGTTCAGTGCCCTTGGCGGCTTCTTCTAGGGTGATTTCGAGATCAAAGGCGAGGTCTTGGCCTCGGCGGCGGCCATCGTATCCGTTGCTAAAGCCGCCTCCAAAGATTGTGCGGAAAAAATCGCCAAAGCCCATGTCGCGAAAGATTGAATCAAAGTCGGCGCCGCGGAAAATGTCTTCTGAGGTGTATCTTTGGTCAAAGCCTGCATGGCCGAGGTTGTCGTATTGTGTTCGTTTTTGTTCGTCTGAGAGAACTGCGTATGCTTCGCTGATTTCTTTGAATTTATCTTCTGCGCCTGCTTCTTTGTTTCTGTCGGGGTGGTATTGGAGGGCAAGTTTTCTGTAGGCGTTTTTGATGTCATCTTTGGATGAGCTTTTCTGAACGCCTAGAACCTCGTAGTAATCTTTTTTTTCTGGCATGCAACCTTACCGTGAGTGTGTTTTTTTTGACTTTCATAGAATGGTTTGGACTTGGATTTAAGTTCTTTCCTTGTAGGTGGTGTTTTTTGGGTTTGATGGTTTGGGTTTGTTGATTTATTGGAAAGTATTTTGTGTTTTTGGGTTTTTAGTTGAGTTAGTTTTTGTGGTTTGTGTTGTTTGTTGGGTTGTTTTTGGGGTTTTTTGTGGGTGTTGTTCGTACTTTGAGGGTTGTTATGCGTTGGGTTTGTTGGCGGCGTGATCATCAGAGTGTTGCAATGTGGCACCATCACCATAAACAAAAATTACAACTGTAGTACTATTTTTCTGGACAATAACTCTTTTTGGAATCGCATAACAACTGATGGATAGAACAAAGGAACACTGCTCACTAAATGTCATGATATGTTTCAGCTTGATACATTCAGATTACTGTATTCTTAAATAAACGACGGCGTTATTCTATGCTAACAATTGAGGTTATGAAAATAAATGTTAAACATAACTAAAAATAGTAATGTAAAAAGGATATTGTCGACCCTATTTATGTTTGTGCTTGTTGTTGGTTGTTTTGCAACAATAGCCCCAACAGCAAACGCGGCAGGCAAATGGAGTCTTGACGATGTTATTTTCACCGATAGTCGTGGTAACGAAGTTACAATACCTGGTGGTGCAAAATCCTGTGCTGTAGAAGTGATAAGTTTTACGCCAGGCAACCCTTGGACTAGTGATCCAGGTGCAATGGATTCTACAGAAATTCTTGGTGCTCCTGACAGGCGACCTAATAGTAATGGTGAAGCTCTCACACTTGGTGCAGGTGGTGTTGTCGTTTTAAGATTTGATGTTTACATTTACGATGGCCCTGGTAATGATATTTATGTTTTTGAAGTCGGAGGTTTGGTAGAAGCTACAAAGGTTGAAGTTAGTGATGATTTAGTTAATTGGATTTTTGTCGGTAATGCTGCTGGGTCTATTTCTGGTGTAGATATGGACGGCAAAGTTCCTCTAAACGGAAAATATCAATATGTTCGATTGACGGATCTGAAAACTTCTCCAACAGGTACCTGGCCAGGTGCAGATATTGATGCTGTAGCAGGAATTAATGTGCTTCCTCCAGTAACGTTGGAGAGCATTGTGGTAACAACTTTACCTACAAAGTTAACTTATACTGTTGGTGCGGTTCTTGATCTTACAGGTATGAGTGTTACAGCAATCTATAGTGATGGTGACACATATGTGCTTGAAGAGGGTGACTATACAACTATTCCGGCTAACGGTGTTTGTCTAACTGTAGTTGGTACACAAACAATAGTTGTCAGTTATACCGAGAATGATGTGACAAAAACTGATAGTTTTGAGATTACAGTAACTGCAAATGATCCTGTAACGTATAGTATTACTTATGTGCTAAAGGGCGGTGTTAATGCTCCAGGTAATCCTGATTTTTACACTGTGGCTGATCTTCCGCTTAGTATTGCTGATCCAACTATGGCTGGGTATTCTTTTGATGGTTGGGTGGTGTCGTATTCTGATGGCAGACCGAGCATACAAGTGTTGATAAAATCTTTTACCATGGCAGGTGGATCTTGCGATATCACATTAACGGCCTATTGGGCTAAAGACTTTGTAAAGGTTGTCGATGTCATACCTGCTGCTGAGGTAACAAAACTTAACGGTAACAAAAACGATTTAACAATCACCCTAACCGAAAAATTATTCGATGGAACAATAATCACAATAACAAAAACTTTTAGCATCAACAACAACGCAGCAGACACATACACCGTTGGCCCATACACGGTTTACGTAGACACCAAAGGTAACACCCAAATACGCGCCTGCTACATTATCACATAACAAACCACATCAACCACATGTGGTATCTGATGAAAAATCAGCTTACCACCTTTCTTTTTCTACTCTTTATGAAACACTATTTTTCTATAACAATTTGGTTAGGGGGTTAAGCTTTTTTCGATGGCTTTCTTATCTATTAGCTCTTGGCAGAATTTTTTTATTGCTTGTTTGTTGGTGTTTGGAGTTTGTTTGGTTGGTTGTTTTGGGGGTGAAAATGTTTATAAGTTCGCGCACACAGTTGTGCAGTTGGTGAAATGGTGCAAGTGTGCACTTTCACTTGGTGAATAAAATGCGCAGAAGCATAACAGTAACCCCCGAAAACGACAAAAAAATCCTACTCACAAAAGGCCGATTCCTAACAGGAGACGCCCCCCTAGACATCGACTACACCACCATGGTCAACATCTTCCTTGAACTCGGCCACAAAGTCATGACAGCCGCCTGGACAGAAATCACAAACCCCAACGTCATAATCGACAAAAACGACATAGTCGAAGCCTTCAAAAAATACGCCTTTAACAGCGAACTAAAAGAAGAAGCAATCGGCGACCAAGTCACCGAAATAATATTCAAAAAACTCATAGAACAAGCCCGCATAGCCGAACAACAACAGCAACAACAATTAACACAAAAAGAGCCCTCCCCAACCCTGCCACCCCAACAACAAAGCGAAATCAACACTGGAAAAACACAAAAATACGTCCTATAACCAAATGAGGAAAACCTATGCTAGAAAACAAAGAAAAAAAGAAAACAACAAAAGAAAACGAAAAAGAACTTCAAAAACTCTTAGAAACAGAAAAAGAACTTCAAAAACTCTTAGAAACAGAAAAACAACGAAACGAAGAAACCCTCAACAAACTCCAATACCTGCAAGCCGACTTTGAAAACCAAAAAAAACGATTCGAACGTGAAACTGAAAACACTAAAAAATACTGCAACGAACGCATAATCGCCGAACTCTTAGATGTCACCGACGAGTTAGATCTAGCAATAAACGCCGCTAAAAACTCGCCCGATCAACAAAAAACTCTTGTCGAAGGAGTCGAAATGACACAAAAAAAACTTAAAAAAGTTCTAGAACAAGAAGGCGTCACACAAATACCGTGCACACAAGGCACAATTTTTGACCCCGCATGCCACAACGCCATCGCAGTAGAAGAAAGCGAAAACGCACAGGCATGCATCATCATCGAAGAAATCCGAAGAGGATACAAAATCAAAGACAAGGTGCTGCGACCCAGCATCGTTAGAGTAACAAAACCAAAATAACCAAATCAAAATAAATAGAGGAAAAAAATATGAGCACCCAAAAAACCAACCAAAAAGTCTTAGGCATTGACCTAGGAACAACCAACTCAGCTGCAGCCATCTATGAAGGCGGACACGCAACTGTCATCCCCAGTGCAGAAGGCCCCACAATGGCAGGCAAAATGTTCCCCTCAGTAGTCGCCTTCACAAAAGACGGCCACCTCTTAGTAGGCGAACCCGCAAAACGCCAAGCAACAACCAATCCCGAGGGAACACTCTTTGAAATCAAACGCAAAATGGGCAGCAACTACAAAGCCAACATCTATGGCAAAGAATACAGCCCCCAACAAATCTCCGCATTCATACTCCAAAAAATCAAAAAAGACGCCGAAACCTACCTCGGCGGAACCATCAACAAAGCCGTAATCACCGTACCCGCACACTTCGACGACAACCAACGCCAAGCCACCAAAGACGCAGGCGAAATCGCCGGCTTTGAAGTCATGCGCATCATAAACGAACCCACAGCAGCATGCCTCGCATACGGCATCGACAAACTCGAACACGAAATGAAAATCCTCGTTTTTAGCTTCGGCGGCGGAACCCACGACGTAACACTTATGGACTTTGGCAAAGGCGTCTTCCAAGTATTAAGCACAAGCGGCGACACCCAACTAGGCGGAACCGATGTAGACAAAGCAATCATGGACTACATCCTCGAAGAATTCAAACGCCAAACAGGCGCAAACATCGCAAACGACCGCACAGCCCTATCCAGACTAAAAGACGCCGCCGAAAAAGCAAAAATCGAACTTTCAACCCTTATGACAACAGACATCGACCTGCCCTTTATAACATCTGACGTCACAGGACCCAAACACCTCCGCATCACCCTAACACGCACAAAACTCGAAGCCCTAGCCCAACCCATCGTAGAAAAAACAAAACCCACCCTACTAAAAGCTCTCGAAGATGCCAAACTCACCCCCCAACAAGTAGACAAAATCATCCTAATCGGTGGCATGACCCGCATGCCCCTAGTCCAACGCTTCGTAGAACAAATTCTAGACAAAGCCCCCGAACGAGGCATCGACCCCATGGAATCTGTCGCCATAGGCGCAGCCATCCAAGCAGGCGTCGTCACAGGCGAAGTCACCGACCTACTCCTACTCGACGTTACCCCCCTCTCATTGGGCGTCGAAACCATGGGCGGCGTCATGACCAAAGTACTTGACAAAAACACAACCATACCCACCAAACGCAGCCAGGTCTTTAGCACCGCCGCAGACTTCCAAACCGCCGTAACCATCCACGTACTCCAAGGCGAACGCGCCATGTCAACCGACAACGTCTCACTGGGACAATTCAACCTCGTAGACCTCCCCCCAGCACCAAGAGGCATCCCACAAATAGAAGTAACCTTTGACATAGATGCAAACGGCATCCTAAACGTAACCGCCAAAGACATCGGCACAGGCAAACAATCAAAAATCACCATCACCGCCTCAACCAAACTCTCCAAAGAAGAAAAAGAACGCCTCATCCGCGAAGCCGACCAATTCGCCGAACAAGACCGCAAAAAGAAAGAAGAAGCCGAAACACGCAACACAGCCGACAGCCTCATCTACACAGCAGAACGCACCAAAAACGACCTAGCAGGCAAAATCAGCCCAGAAGAAACAACTAAAATCGACACAGCAGTCACCGAACTCAAAAACGCAATAGCAAACAATGACATGACCCAAGTAAAAGACAAAACCGAAACCCTCCAAAAAATACTACAAGAAATCGGAACCAAAATCTACCAACAAGCCGCCGCAGAAGCCGCTAAACAACAAGCCCAAGCCCAAGCTGGACCCCAACCCGGTGCAGAACCCCCCCCATCCCCCTCAGGCGAACCCGAACAGGGACCCTCCGGTGAGCATGTGGTTGACGCAGACTACAAAGTTAAATAACAAATCAACTAACTCATCTTTTTTTATTAAATTTTAAATTTTAAATCCGAACCGACTGCATAAAATATCACATTTTTGCTGAGAATTCAGGATCAACAGTCACCCCTGAACCGATTAAACCAAAACTATCCTTGCGATCCATCTCTGCTTGTTCCATATGTCAAATAGCGACTGGGTTGTGTTAATGTTAAATACTGTGTTAAACCAATACACAACAAAGAGACGACTAAATTTGACAACCCCTGGCCCTCTACTTATCGTTCCTTGGCGTTGTACATTTGCCTGCAACGCTAGCTGTGCTCACTGTGCCTCAGCAGGCCAAACGGTAGCTAAAGATGAGATTGATACAAACACAGCTCTTCATATAGTCGATGAAATCAGTGCATTTGGTGCCAGCTTCTTTGGTATCACCGGGGGTGAACCATTTCTAAGAGGGGACCTCTTTGAGATACTTGACTACGCAACAGCCAAGGGTCTAAACACAAGCATAATCACCGACGGTCGCCTTCTAACCGAAGAATACATTCAAAAAATCATCAAGAACAAAACAAAAATATCTGTAAGCATAGACGGTGGACCCCAAACAAACGATGTCATACGCGGTGAAGGCGCATACAAAGCCGCTGCTAAAGCCATAGAACGGTTCCAATCAGAAGGTTTGCTAAACGTACTAGTTTACACCTTTGCCAACAAAGGCAACATTACAAACGTTAACGAGGCCGATATGGTTTATGTGCTAGATCTCGCCAAAAAGTTTGATGCGCGATGGGTTGTCTTCCACGGCATGATCCCCTACAGCAACAGTCCCGAATGCCTCAAAGCTGACCCCACACCAGCACAGTATGAGTGGGTATGCAACAAACTCTATGACCTAACCCAACGCTACAAAAATAACCCTAACATAAACGTATATCTTCCCTTCTATGCGCGGATTGTCAAGCAACGCGGCCTGCCTGACTTTGAAAAATGGTACAATAGCTTTTTTTTGGGTCGATGCTTCTTTGGCAGATTTATGAGTATTGCTGAGAACGGTGACGTCATTCCCTGCAGTTACAACGACACCTATCGCACCGGAAACATCAAAAACATCAACTTAAAACAAATCTGGGATGAGATGCAAATCAGTGATTTTTTCAACAGAGCCAAAGACAAAACCAATATTCAGGGTAAATGTGGCGTTTGCGAATACAGAGAACTCTGTGGAGGATGCCGCTCAGCAGCGCTGTTCTACACCGGAGATATTTTAGGCTCAGACCCTCGATGTAGCTATATACCCCCAGCACTTCAAAATAAATCTCAAACCACCTAAGAATCATCACCTCTAACCCTAAAAACTAAGATATCCTAACTATGATTGTTCTAAATTTACTCTTTCCGATTAGATAACTGTTTTATGAGGCGGTCTACAGTTTAATGTGACTTCTATGGATAATCCTCAGTCGGCTTCATCAAAATCAAAAGTAAAAAAACAAAAAATCATTCGGATTTTATTGTTCATTGCCGGCTCTATTTCGTTATTTCTGGGCACGATTGGAATTTTTTTACCGCTCCTTCCCACAACACCATTTCTTTTACTATCTGCTGCCTGTTACATGCGTAGTTCTGAGCGTATGCACAAATGGCTTTTGAACAACAGATGGTTTGGAGAGTACATAAAAAACTATCAAGCCGGACGTGGTATTCCCATGAAAACAAAAATCCTTGTCATAACGGTGCTGTGGATAACCATCCTTTTCTCAGTAATTTTTATGTTAAATGACATGTGGATCATGCAGATAATTTTGTTAGTTATCGCAGTTGGAGTAAGCCTGCACCTGATTAGAATACCCACATTTAAGCCTCAAACTGTTAAAAGTGATCATTTATGCTCTCCGTAAGTGGCTATAGAATAAACGTAATAACGTGATAAAGGCTGATTATGAAGCGTAGACAAATTTCTCAATAAACAACACGTCTAAGAGATTTGGGGTATGCTTTTTTTATGCATGGTATTTTTGATTGGTATTTGAGGCAGTTTACGTTTGCGCAAAGTTTTTTAGTTTCCAGTGTCCAAAGTTAGTTATGACCTATGGTGATACGCCCCCATCTGACGGTGGGAACCGTGGTGACTGTATCGTTTGTCTTAGACGTAATGTAGAGTTAGCTGATGGTTTTATGTGTCTTGATTGCCTCCATAAACTTGGCGAATCCAGCTGGTAAAAGGCATAAGGTAAATTTCGTTCAATTTTATTGAAGATAGATTTTTAATTTCATTTTTGTGTTTGTTTGGGCTGTTCTGTGTTTGGTACAAAGTCGTTTGTTTGAGTCTCAAGAATAACCTATTACCAACAAGTGTCCTGCTAATTATCTGGCAATAGCATCTGTGCTGTCAAATTCAACATATCCAATCGTTACTTATTTGCTCCTCGATAACATTGCTTTTATATTGTTTCTGCCTGCTAAACTATGCCACTGAGGAATAAACATGACCGTCCATCTTTTACCCTGGGATAAAAGCCGTAACTTGTTTGAACAAGCAAATCGCCTCTACGATGCGGCTGCGATATTTGACTGTATCGAACCAGGCGATTTAGTCGCCGTTAAACTACACGTGGGAGAACTGGGAAACCCCAATTATATCCAACCCTGTTTTATCCATGACGTCGCTCGCAGAATCAAAGAACATGGCGGTAAACCCTTTCTCACAGACTCAAACACCTACTACATAGCACAACGCCACAACGCCGTCGATCATATGCAAACTGCACTCATTAACGGTTTTAACCTTACACCCTTTATCGCCGCCGATGGTCTAAAAAGTGAAAACTATACCCTCATCAAAACCAAAGGCATCCTAAATGAAATTGAAGTCGCAGGTGCCATAGCCCAAGCTGACGCGATGATCGTTATTAGTCACTGTAAGGGACATGAACTAAGCGGCTTTGGTGGGGCCATCAAAAACCTCGGCATGGGTTGTACATCCCGCGCAGGTAAACTTCGCCAGCACCGAGCTATTGGGCTCGAGGTTGATACTTCCAAATGTATGGGTTGTGGCAAATGCAGAGAAGCCTGTGGTTTTCACCTCCCTGACATCATAGAGGGCAAAACACATATTACCTCCCAAGAATGCATGCGCTGTCCTGTATGTATTTCAGCCTGTCCCACACAAGCTATTCACTACACCAACAAAGATAATCTATGTAAAGCTCTTGCATCAGCAGCTTATGGCGTTCTCTCGACGTTTAAACCCAAAAAAATCTCTTATATAAATTTCGCCAAAGACATTGCAGAGGGTTGTGATTGTCTTCCAAACCCTGGTCCAGACGTGTTTAGAAACGTGGGTATATTTGCATCTGACTCTCCTGTTTCTATAGATGCTGCGTTTCTACGGGCCGTGGATTATGCGGTTTTTAACAAGGCTTCTGAGGTAGACTGTATGGTGCAGATACAGCAAGCCAAAGCGCTGGGTATCGCTGGAGAGGTTGAGCCTAAAATAGAAACCCTCAACTGATTTAGCAATTATTCTTTGAATTTTTTTCTTTATGTGCCGCTGATGATATATACGTCATATAGGGGGCAAAGAATTAAAAATTCTAACCACAGCAGATTAGTCATTTTTTGTTCCAAAATAACCTTACTAACGAGGCTTTTTTGAGAAAGTGCTTGTTCTAAAGCCCGTGTTAAGCTATATGAATGTGGTTAGAAAAAATGCTGGGCGTTACAGATTAATCGAAAGTGCCTTGTTTGGGGCTCTTGGAAGATTGTGCACTCAGCTTACATAATAGCTGAGGACATAACAACTGTTTTTATTAGAACAAAAATCTGTTATGGCTTGTGGTTGGTGGGGTCGGCCGGATTTGAACCGACGACCTTTACCCAAGAACCGCGCATAGTCGATTCTCTACGGGTTTCTCTATGACCGCTCCAGAGATTCGTCATTCTCCTTGCGGAGTCAGCAAACCCGTGTGTGTCTGCTTTCTGGAGCCCGTCGTCATACCTGTCTAGACTACGACCCCACCGTGTCTAGCTGAATCATTAAGTGAGCAGGCATCAATAAAAATATTTACATGCACAACTTGGTTTGTTTTCACTTGGTTGTTGTGTTTGGTTACAATACGGCAAGGGTTGGGGCTGGGTTGTAGTAAAGTTTGGTCTTGGATGGGATAAAAAGTTCGTATGTATTTAGTTCACGCGACTTTATTGAAACACATGCGCATTGACATGTATTTGTGAGAATATTTGTTGAATAAATTCAGCATAAAAATTTAAACTCTAATGAAAAATGAGGCGTCTAAAA
>Ga0123356_10007866_pt1 | contig 10615 bp, 5 predicted proteins | sample TergutEmb28metaG_2_FD_92546 | JGI IMG/M metagenome (GOLD analysis project Ga0123356, IMG submission 92546) | Embiratermes neotenicus P3 segment gut microbial communities from Petit-Saut dam, French Guiana - Emb289 P3 | ecosystem: Host-associated > Arthropoda: Insects > Digestive system > Gut ... | reverse complement strand
ATTTTTTCGATAGCGGCAAATCCGCTGTCGGCCGTGTCGATCTTCAGCCCGTAGGGCGACAAGAGACCCTTGGCCACGTAAATATTTGTTTCCACATCGTCCACGATCAAAACACTGCCATAGGGCATCGGCTCGCGGGAGATTTGCACCCTTCTCATCTGCGCCCGGCTATTGGTGCGGAACTTATGCAGGTTTTCCGACATTTCCTTACCCAATACCTCGCGGCTGGCGCGGATTTGCGGCAGGCGTACGGTAAACACCGAGCCCTGGCCCGGTTCGCTATCCACCGAAATCTCGCCCTTCATCAGCTGCACCAGATTCCGCGTAATGCCCATGCCCAGACCGACGCCTTCGGTAGAACGATTGGCCTCCAAATTGAAGCGGGCATATTTGTCGAATAGTTTGTCTAATTGCTCTTTGGTCATACCCTGCCCGGTATCGCTTACACAAAAGACCAGCATTACCTTATCATCATCGCCGTCTGCCGCTTCCACGGAAACTGACAGTTGAACTGTGCCTTTATCCGTGTATTTGAAGGCATTGGAAAGCAGATTATTCAGTATCTGCTTGATGCGCAGTTCATCGCCACATAATACTGTGGGGGTATTTGCGTCCACGTTAAGCTCGAATTCGATAGGTTTACTGCCGATGCGCATCATATTCAACTGCGCGGTATCGCTGACCAGGCTGGCGCATTCATACTTGGCGGCCGACAGTTCCAGTTTGCCGGCCTCTATTTTGGAATGATCGAGTATATCGTTGATGATGCCCAGCAACAGATCGCCCGAACCATGGATCTTTTCCAGCGCCTCTCTTATATTTAGCTCCAGTGATTCATTTTGCAGCTGGATTTCGGTGATGCCCAAAATCGCGTTCATGGGCGTGCGGATTTCATGGCTCATCGTGGCCAGGAAATCTGATTTGGCGCGGCTGGCTTCCTGGGCCTCCTGCAGCGCGGCTTCCAGCTCCTCTTGCAGCCGGAAGGTTTCCGCCATCATCTTTTTATGTTCCCGCAAATCACGCGCATAGGCCGCGACAATATACTCATCCCCATAGGCGACGCGGATCAAGGTCATTTCACATGGTACCGCTGTGCCATCCTGCAACTGATGCATCCATTCAAAGGTGTAAGCGCCCTCCTCGAACACCTTATTCAAGCTGGCCAGCGCCGCGTCGGAACTAAGGCGCCCATCGGGCTGATACAGGGGGGAAAAATCCAAAAACCGGTCGAGAAACTCCTGCTTATCCTTTGTTCCGAAGAGATTGATCACCGCCTCGTTGCAGTCGAAAATATTGACATTCTTATCCCATAGCATGGCGCACATCGGCATGGCGTCCATCATGATTTGCATATGCCGGTGCGCATCCTGGATTTTGACCAGATATTCTGATTTAGCGCAATTGGCGCTTTCCAGTTCGGTAGTGCGTTCCTTGACCATTAAAGCGAAGCGCTTGCTTTCATTATGCTTAACTTGCAGCAGGATACCGATAAGAATTAAAACGCCCAGGCACAGCGCCGCCGCGCTTATAAGCCACGGGCGCTGCGCCTGCGTCAGTTTTGATCCATAATCATAAGTTTTATCCACCCACTGCCCGGCAATATTTTCAATATCGATCAGCGCCAGCGATTTACTTATAATTGAGCATAAAACAGCTTCATTTTTATTAAAGCCAAATGTGGTGAGCTCCAGCGGGCTATTGAATCTGATATTGATCTTATACCCATAAAGTTCATGATAATTGGTCATAGCCAGAAGCCTGTGCGAGCTGGACATCACCAAATCCACCTCGCCGCGCTCTAAAGCGCTGAAGGTATCGTCGGAGCTGTCGTATTCCCGGATATTATTATGGTTGGGGAACCAGCGTCTGAACAATTCGACATAGGCGGTGCCTTTAGCCACGCCCACCCGCATATCCTTGATTTCATAGATATTGATATTAGGAAAATCTGACTTTGATAACAGCACATAATTATTATTCATAATAGGTATATCCGCCCATAAGAAATTGCCCTCGCGCGCTTCGGTGCGGATAAGGGAGCTGATCAAGGATGCTTCCTGGTCTTCAAGCATTTTTTGCAATTGCGGCCAATTCGTATATTGATCATTTACAAGTTCAAATGAAAGACCGGTCAGATACTCAACCTCATCAAGTACATCGAATACGATCCCTTCCCACTGTCCGCTATACTTGTTAAAAAAGCTCAGTGGATAATGATAATATTCCGCGGCAAAACGCACCGTGGTATGATCGCGCAAATAAGTTTTTTCTTCCGTGGTGAGCTGAGTATAGAGCCTGTGCTGCATATGCTCCTTGTTCCCTTGATCATATAACCCGTTCAGATAATATATAGCGCCGTTGGCCAGGGCTTTTTGGGTCGCCGAGATGACCGGCGCCAGCGACGGGTTGCGCGTGGCCAGCGAAACGGGTATATAGGTCAAAGGGAAAAAGTCCCGGCTGATTATGTCGCCGTATTCGTCCAGCGCATATTCCGCGATATTTACATTTATATATGCGTCGATTTCGCCGCTGGTGAGCATAGCGTGGATTTTGTCACCATCACTGTCTCCCAGCAACACTGTTTCAAAGTGGCCCGCTTCCAATGCGCTGGCGACAATACCGACCGCGGCGATATTGTCCGGGATGCCGGCACGCAATGGACGGGTTTTGACGATGTCTTCCTGATGGCTGCTATCCGCAAGACAAAAATATTTTAATGTCTGATCGGTTATGGCGCCGGTCATATAATAGGTTTTACGGTTTTCATCGGTATCCGTAAGCACACCGGTAAAATCGACCGCAAAAGTGGCCAGCCCGGCATTCAATTCAGACCATTCCAGCAGCGCCGGCTGAAAAGAGATGCCAAACAAATCCGTCATCCATTGGCAGAACAAGGCGGAAAATCCTCCTATTTCCCCGTCTTCGCCAATGAATGCTTCCGTGCTTAAAGGTATGCCGTAAACAAATGAACCGTATTCTTGTTGCAGCGCCTCAATGGCAGAAATTTCATTTTCCGTAATGCCGGGAATAACACGGAATGAGGCAAACGGGCCCGGCGCCTCCGGCGCCTCCGCAGGCGATGCAACGGCATTTTGCCTGTTAAGATACCATCCAGCACCAGAAATCACGACAAGCAACAGTATCACGGCAAGCATTTTACATGCCATCCGTATAGTCATTCGCATAAATCTATCCTCCTCCCCGCTAGACCTCATGCAATCCATCCGGCATGGGGAAAAACTGATGATATTAGAGCTTAGAGCTTAGAGCTTAGAACTTAGAGCTTAGAGCTTAGAACTTAGAGCTTAGAACTTAGTACTTAGAGCTTAGAGCTTACTGTACACTACGCACTACGCACTACACATTGCGGCCGAAGGCCGCTTTACTGGGCTATTTTTACGACATGGCTTTGTTTTACGGCGCTGAATTGATCCTTTACCTCATAAAATACATCGGCGATAAAGGGGTCGAAATGTTTGCCGGCATTATCCATTATAATATTGTTGGCTTCCTCATCCGAAAACGGCTTTTTATAGGGCCGTTCGGAAACAAGCGCGTCGTATACATCGACAACAGCCATGATACGCCCTTGTAGCGGGATTTTCGTTTTTTTCAAGCCATATGGATAACCGGTACCGTCCCAGCGTTCATGATGATAACCCGCGAATAACCGGGCATTGCTGAGAAAATCGTCGTCATCCGCCCGCATAGCCATTTGCGCGATGATTTTTTCTCCTTCAATGGAGTGCGTTTTCATAGTTTCAAATTCTTCATCGTTCAAGCGGCCCGGTTTGTTCAATATGCTGTCCGGAATGGTGATTTTGCCCACATCATGCAGGCGCGCGGATGAAATAAAGGATTCAAGGTTCATATGGCGAAGTTCATCATCATGCACCCCGCGCGATATCATGGCATTTACCAATATCCCGATATATTCCGATGTGCGTTCCACATGACCGCCCGTTTCATAATCGCGTTTTTCAACAATATCTGCGAAACTGAAGACAATGGCGTTCTTTAAGCGCTGTATCTGCGCCATCCGTTCGCGGATGATCTCGTCGATATGCAAGTGTGTCCTGATGCGGTTCAGCAGCACGGGCGCGGAAAACGGTTTGGTGATAAAATCGACCACGCCCATTTGAAAACCGCGCACTTCCACTGAAGCGTCGGTAACGCTGGTCAAAAACATTACCGGAATATGCGCGTACAAATCATTGGTTTTCAAGCGCCGCAGCACTTTAAACCCATCCATTTCCGGCATTTCGATATCCAGCAGGATCAGATCCGGCGGAACTTTGTCCAACAGCGCGAACATTTTTGCCGCGGAGGGTAATGTCATCACCCGGTATTGGTTTTTCAAGGCTTCCTTGGCGGCGGATAAATTGGTATCATTATCATCGACCACATAAATTGTTTCTTGCATGTTCTCACCCCTTTCATATACACACAAACATTATATTGGTATACCACATACCTTTATTATACATTGTAACGTATGGAAAATCAAGTAAAAATACAAAATTTTGTTATTTTAATGTGTAATTATATATAATTTTGCATAGCGCCTATGGTTAGATTTTCACTATTTTTAGACAAATTAGTAAAATTTAAACCTGTCACAAATACCACGTCACGCATATGATCACTACCTGCCGTGTTTATAAAAAGCCGAATATTCACAAAAATGACGGGCGTCTAAAAAACCTGATTTGCAGATCGCGATAGTCAGACGCGCCATTTGCGGGCATCCGCAATTCCACACCAAAAAAACTATTGTTTTGTAAAGAAATCTCTGATATGATATGAATATATCATTGAATTTGTTGTCTGTAGCGATCAACACGATTAAATTGAAAACATGAAAGGAGAAAATGACATGCCCATAACTAACATGAATATTGCACAAGTCACCCGGTTGCGCAACTTCAAGATCGACTATACTAAAATACGCACTTTAGACTATGTTGATAAAAACAATCTGAAACCGCAACTTTTTACGCAGTACAATGAGTTGTTTCTTAAGGGATCGGCTGTCAGCGATTTGACTCGTATTGGAGCGATCCTGACTAAGCCTATGGTGACAGAAGAGCAGTCCAGGCCGGCATTCAGCGCGGACTTAAAACACCTTCAGACCTATAGCGCTGGCGCATTCCCCAAAGGCAAGGTTCTGGTTCTGGTAAATTCTGACCTCTATCCATCCGTAAAATCTTCAATAGATCTTTATATCAAGGATCTGGCTTACGAGGGTTATTTCGCCGTGGCTTATACGGTCAAGGGGGGGACCCCACAGGAACTGCGCAATTTCCTCAAGGGCAAAATGCCTATCGTGGGCGCCCTCATGGTTGGCTCGCTTCCCGTGGCCTGGTTCGAAATGAAGGATGATTTTTCCGGGTCTGCTGAGTTCCACTGTGACCTTTATTTTATGGATTTGGACGGCACATGGACAGACCCGGATGGGAACGGTAAATTCAATGAGCATCCCTCCGGGGTCGCGCCGGAAATATGGGTAGGCCGGCTGTGGACGCCCTCGGCCAATGGCAACGACGCCACGTTGATCAATGATTATTTCAAACGCAACCATATGTATCGTAAAGGTTTGTTTGGCGCTTCCGCCGGGGCGCTGGCTTATGTGGATGATGACTGGACTGGTTTTGGGGATTGTTCGTTTGACTCAATGTTCCCCGCGGCTAATATTGAGACTATCACCGATCCGGTAACAACTGACGGTGATCGTTATAAAGCGGAGATACAGCAATTCAGGGCTTGGGCGCAAATTTGCGCGCATTCATCGCCCAATGGGCATTCGTTCAATGTGCCGGGCGCCTCGTCGGAATGGGTACCCAACACCTATTTACGCGATGTGAACCCTCCCAATGCCTTTTTCTACAACCTGTTCGCGTGCAGCAATGCCCTATTCACGCAGCAGGATTACATGGCGGGCTGGTATATCTTTGACAGAAGCGGCGGTTCGGTCTGCAATGGCCTGGCTGCCGTGGGCAGCACCAAGACCGGCGCTATGCTGTACTTCGAGAACTTCTATACCCCCATGGGCCTTGGCAAGGTCATCGGCGACGCCTTTGTAGACTGGTGGAAAGCTCTCGGGAGCAGCCATAATCTATTTATGCGTCAATGGTTCTATGGTTTAACACTATTGGGGGACCCGACCCTGAACTGGTGGACAGGATTTGTACCCGCCCAGCGCAACCCCTATGATGCGGATGTATTCGATCATTTCCCCAGATTAACGACGTTCCAATGGGATCCGGTTCCGGTAAGCGGAGCGACCTACAATGTGGAAATCGACGCTTTTGGCGCTAGGGTAGCCGGTAAGTGGGCTGCGGAGACCAACACGACTTGGCTGGTATCCGGGGCTATAACAAGCTGTACCTATGAAAATCACTTTGTTGGTATGCAGCGCGGGCGCTGGCGGGTACGCGCCAATATCAACGGCCGCGTTTGCCCCTGGAGCGACTGGCGATATTTTTCTTACAAGATATGATTAAAGACCAAACGCCTATAACCCTGACGGGCCGATATGTATTTTTGCCCAACCCCTGTACAACAGAGCCTTGTATTCCGGGGATGGTTTATGCCATTGAATCAGGCGGGCAATGCTTTTTTATCACCCAAGGCGGGTGCTGGTCGTGGCAGGCGCATACTTGTAATGGATGGACGCCTAGCGTTGGCGATGCTATTTCTGTAACAGGTGTGGTTAGTCAACAGATAGATGTTCGCCGTAATCCTTACTATAATATTGAGGTAGAATCCTTGATCCCGGCGGCAGGGTTGGAACCCGTTGATTAGTAGAATGTACTCCTTCTTTATTGAAGCAAGTTTAACCATGAAAATTTCATAACCGACCGCAAAACGGGATTCTTGATGAATCCCGTTTTTTGCGCGCGGTGGAATAAAACTGAATGGGGAGGGGTTCTGTGGGATATTTTGAGGTATTCTTTCTTCTTTCTCTCGCGCACACTTTTTTTGGGTACCATTTTTTATTTAATTGACTTATTTTGGCCGCTATGTTAAAATTTTTGTATATTATTATCATATATTTGTCTATATCATTACCGTTATTACAATAGATACATTATTCGGTTACAATATGTTATTTATTATAAATTTGAAATTATGAGAGGAATCAAAATACATGCCGGATGTAATTGATATCTTCAGTAAGCTACAGTATTTAGCAGCGCCAGATGCGGATAAACGTTTAGACGTTGTTGCCCCGCCGGAAGAAATTGCCGCATTAGCGGCGAAGATGAACAGAAGGCTGGGAATTCTTACCAGTATTAAATGGATGGATGAAAATGGCATGCTGGACGGGGATGACAATTATGGCTTTTCGGTGGAAATGCGTCCTACATGTAAATTATTCCGGCACTGTTTTAAGGAGGATGAGGGAAAAACTACTTATTGCCAACACAGCAACGAGTATCATTATAAATTATTGAAAGCCAAAATAACTAAGTCATCTGCTGAACTAAGCATGCCAAACTGTTTTCCTTCATCTTATCAAGCGCCAGATATTCAGTCTGATAAAGATACAGGAACTTATTATTTAGAATACCACTGCCCCTTTCTGGGCTATGTGGAATTGCTTTTTCCCATAATCATTGATGGAGTTTTTCTTGGCGCCATGTTTGTGGGGCAAATCCTTCACGAAGATGATGAAGAAGCACAAAACATATTTTACGAATTTCTTGAAGCGCATGATGATGCATACGGACATGAGTCATCATTATCTGGCGAAAAATACTATTCCACAAATGACAAACGTAGCAGCATTGATATATTACGCGACATTAAAAAAGCTGAATATAGTGAAGCAAGTAAAGATGAAGACATTTTAATATCTTGCATGATGGCGGATCGTTTTAAGCCGCGAAGCTATGAGGAGTACCGGAAATTACATGAAAAAAGCCAGGACTATGTGGCTAAGCTTATTCCTGAATTAAAGAATCTGGTGATAGAAAAACGAAAACAGGCCATCCATTCGGCACTTCAGGAACTTTCCGAGAAAGCAGATGCGAAATGTTTGGAATTGGAGCTGATCCCCAAATCGACTGCGGGTTATGATCGGGTATTGCGTGAAGTATTTTACGAGGGAATGAAGCAGTTTGGCGTGAATAGTATCCGTGTTTTAGGCTTCAAAAAGGATCCCTTGAAAATCTCCAAGAAAATGGAGTTGATACTATCCAGCAATGAACATGAATGGAAAGAAAATCATATAATGACATTTGATTTTCCCAACCTCCCTCCAGGCCAAATACCCACGCATCCATGGGAGCCGATATGCAGCGTGGAACTTAGCGAACAAAAAGGCGTGCAAAAGTATGACGATACGTTTTTTAAACTTTTCGAATCAGAAATACTCAGTATTTCCCAAAAATCGCATTTGATCATGCTTTATCCCAAATGGCTTGTTTTGATCGAAGCAGGTTCCGTCGATGCAAAATTGGATGTTTACGCATTACTGATAAAAGGGTTCACACGCATCATAACCGCTTTTCTCAGCAGGTATGAGCTGAGATTGTCGCAATATGTCATTGATAAATATATGCTTACATTGAGGCTGTACCGGCATGAGTGCGCGCAAATAGCCCGCGCGATAAGCACGCGAAATGAAAAAGACTACCGAAACCTGGTAAAGTCGATTCAAAGACTCAAAGCGGACAAATTAGACGATATCCGTGATTTTTTATCCACTGTGCAAAACAAAAATCTTGAAGCCATTTGCGATGATGTTGACGCAAACATTACGCAAATCATACATATGTCCGACACGATTAGCATTCTCACCGGGCGTATAACCCGCAACAATCTCGACGCGCATGAAAAATGCTCTGAGTTTGCCCTTGAGCATGATATTATTACCAAATGGGAAAAGGCATATAGAAAAAATGCGCTTATCATGAAAAAACGGAACACAAGGATAGTGATAAATAAAAACTTTAGGAAACTGGTTATTGATCAAAATACTGGCCAGCTAATTCGCTGCAAAGAAAGAAAAATCTATCAACGGAAGCGCTTAATTGATATGGTTATCTATAATTTAGTTGATAATGCGCTTAAGTACAGCCACTGGGGAACAAATATCAACATTACAATTGGCGATGAATATACTATTGATGCCGGAACCTTCCCAGTTATTATCGAAAACTATGGCCCATATATCGAACCTTGTCCACAAGCTTTTGAAATCTATTTTCGTGGTACTGAAACCACGCACATTGACGGGGACGGATTAGGCTTATATGTTGTGAAAAGTGTATCAGATATGCTGGGATTAGATGTTTTTTACAAAAGCGTAGCGATTTCCGAATATAATGTAGGTCTAATGGACGAGTATATCGCGCGCGGTAAAGACCGGGCTTTGGCCGAAATACTTTGTGCTGAACGCGAGAGCAATAGACATGTTTTCGATAGCCAGATCATAAATCCTGAGCAGCACGAGACTGCATACGGTGTTACGCTTGCTACCGAAGAACTCGAAAGGGATATAAGGCGCCCCACATCCCACATAACTTTCGTATTTCAAATTCAAACTCATTCAGAGATATGATCATAACGCTTTTTTATCATTTATTGAAAGGGCATGCTTAAAAGCAGGGTGAAGAGGCAATGAAAAAGATTTTGATCCTTGAAGACAATCTGGTGGAGTTGGAAAATACCGCTGTTGAAATGCGAGAGGCGGGCTACGAAGTATTTGAGGCAAGCAGCACTGCCGAAGCGGATGATTTACTTGAACAGAAAAAACCGTTCGACTGCCTGATTATCGACCTGAACATAAGCAATAAATTTTTGGATAATGACCTGATACCCAAAACACATGGAGGTTCCTTAACAGGCTGGGTGTGGCTATATAATGTCGCGAAGCCTGAATTTGAAAATAGCCCGATGATAATTGTCTATTCTGAGTTTATTAGAGAAATCGAAGAGAATATGGAAAGCGCAAGTGATGAAGAACGAGAATATTTCAAAAACGTTTCGACGATTTCAAAAGCGGCGGCAGTTTACGACAGTGGTCTTTTATTACAAACCATTCTACAACAGAGGACGCGGTAATTATGGAAAGAAAGTTAGCCCATAAATCAAAGTTTGAAAATAACTATGTAAATACATTTATCATGATAGCTGTGGTGATTGCCACATTGATATTACTGCTTACATTCGTTTACTTCTTTGTAAGCCAGGTATTTCTTATGAAGGGCATTGACGACGCTATAAAACTATTTCAAGAAATGTTGCCCAACAACGCAAATTCTCAAGCCATAAACGCCATGGCCAACCCCGTGCCGCCAACTTATGCGGACGCGGACGAATTACTTACCCTGAGAATGCAATACCTGGAAAGACTAAGTGTAATGCATAGTCAGGCTACATCCAGGGACTTGTTTGTGTTTATTTATGGCTTTCTCAGTTCCGTACTCATAGTGGTGAGCGCAAACTCGGCAAAAAAAGGGGAAACCAAACTGAAAGAAATATCCGACCTGGTAAAAGACGGCAAAAACCAATTCGAGGAGATATCTGATGATCTATCCAAGAAACATGACGAACTGAAAGAGATAGCCGGCGATATCGACACACATAAAATCTCTTTAGAGCAGCT
>Ga0123356_10007865_pt1 | contig 10616 bp, 8 predicted proteins | sample TergutEmb28metaG_2_FD_92546 | JGI IMG/M metagenome (GOLD analysis project Ga0123356, IMG submission 92546) | Embiratermes neotenicus P3 segment gut microbial communities from Petit-Saut dam, French Guiana - Emb289 P3 | ecosystem: Host-associated > Arthropoda: Insects > Digestive system > Gut ... | reverse complement strand
GCTTGGTGTGATTTACCTCTTTTTTGGATGAATCACACCATCGACTTGGTGTGATTTACCTCTTTTTTGGATGAATCATACCAACGGCGAGGTGTGATTTACCTCTTTTTTGGATGAATCATACCAACGACTTGGTGTGATTTACCTCTTTTTTGGATGAATCATACCAACGGCTTGGTGTGGTCAGTGGTCAGTGGGCAGTGGGCAGTGAGCAGTGGGCAGTGAGCAGTGAGCAGTGAGCAGTGAGCAGTGGGTTCAAGTCTCCGGGACAATATTATAGAGAGAGGGACAGTATATATAGAGAAGGAGACGTTTGGTCCGGTTTTGTCACGCCCCTTCGGGACGCCTCCGGCCTCCGGCCTACAGCCTCAAGCCACTCCCGTCACTACGCTACGTCCGCTGCCGGCTGTTGTTGGCCTCCGGTCTCAAGTCACTGGCCACTAGCCACTGGCCACTTTCCTCCCGTCACTACGCTACGCTCCGTTCCGGCTGTTGTTGCCTACAGTCTCAAGCCTGATGCCTCCAGCCTACAGCCTCCCGCCTTTTAGAAAAAGCCTACAGCCTGATGCCCATTAGAAAAAGTCTTGTCACGTCCCGTTGCTGCGACTTACTGCGTTCGCGGCTCTGATTTGTGCGGTTCTGAATCGGAAAGCATACGCCGGATGACTTTGCTGAGTTTCAGCAGCGTTTCGACGGAAAGAGACTCGGCACGGGTTTGGCCGGTGAAGCCCATTTCCGACATGATGCCGTCAACGGCGGGCTTGTCCAGTTTGTCCTTGTGCATTGCAATGAGTTCCGAGCGGAGAAACTTTCGACGATGGAAGAAAATCGCGCGGCTGAATTCGTGGAAGAACTCAAGGTCGGGGATGCGTTTCCGCAGTCGCTGGTCGTACAGGATTTGCACGATGGCCGAATCAACTTTCGGACGCGGCCAGAACACCGACGGCGGCATGGTTCGCACGATCCGGCAGCGGCATTGCGATTGCATCCAGAGCGACAGCGAACTGTAATCTTTCGTGGACGGCTTGGCCGTGATGCGTTCGGCGAGTTCCTTTTGAATGGTCACCGTCATGGAATACGGCGGAATGTCGGTCAGCAGCAGATTCGACATCAAAGGCGTGGCAATGCTGTAGGGCAGGTTCGCGGCCAGCTTGAAGCGCCCGCCCGGAACCTCGGCCAAAGCCGCGCGGACGGCGTCAAGCACGTCCGGGTTGATCCGGTTCTTGTTTCGTAGAATGTCGGCGTGAATGAACGTGACGTTCTCGCGTTCCTGCAATTCCTCCTTCGCAAGCTGGTGCATGATCTGATCGACTTCGACCGTGATCACACGCGCCGCCGACGGGGACATCAACCCGGTCAGCGAACCCATCCCCGTACCGACTTCCAGCACAACGTCGTTCGGCTCCAGTTGCGCCGAATCGTACAACAGCCGAAGCAAATTCAGGTCGATGAGAAAATTCTGTCCCAGCTTGCCGCGCGGGTGGATTCCGATTTCGGCAAATCGCTTCATCAGGTAGGATCGTGTCTGATTGTCAGAAGAACCGGGCATGGGGAATTGCTCGCCGAATACAAAAATGGATTATACTAGACCGCAAACGAAGACAAACTGTATTTTTCACACGGAGGCACTCTATGCCACTAGCGCAACATCAAAGGCACGAAGAGGAATTCTCCTTGTTTTTGCACTCTCTGTGACTCCGTGCTTTTGAGTGAGGAAAAAACGATCATTTGTCCCCGTTCATGGTATACATATTCGTCTGCAGCCACTCGGCGATTTGCACGGCGTTCGTGGCGGCGCCTTTGCGGAGGTTGTCGCTGACGCACCAAAACGCCAGGCCGTTTTCGCAGGAAAGGTCTTCGCGGATACGACCGATGAAGGTTTCGTCCTTGCCCGAACAGTTGCTCGGCATGGGATACCGCTTCTTTTCAAGGTCATCGACCACGACAATACCGGGGAACGCCGCGAACAATTCACGGGCTTTTTCAACCGTGATCTTCCGCTCCGTTTCAACCAGGATGCTCTCGCTGTGGCTGTTGGAAACCGGCACGCGGATACAGGTCGGGCAAACCCGGATCGACTCGTCACCGAGAATTTTCCGCGTTTCGTAAATCATTTTCATCTCTTCCGAGGTGTAACCCTTGTACTTTGGGCTGCCAATCTGCGGAATGAGATTGAACGCAATCGGATACGGGAAACATTCGTAGGCGTAATCCTTCTCGTCAAGCACCGCCTTGCTGCCGCCGATCAGGTCGCGCGTCCCGGCCACGCCGGCACCGCTGGTCGCCTGATAGGTGCTGACGACGACTCGTTTGATTTTCGAATAATCGTAAAGGGCTTTCATCGCCACGACCATTTGCGTCGTCGAACAGTTCGGGCTGGAAATAATACCCTTGTGACCGCGGATCGCTTCTCCGTTGACTTCCGGGATGACCAGCGGTACACTTGGGTCCATACGCCAGTAGCCGCTTTCGTCAATGACAATGCAACCGCGTTTGACCGCTTCGGGGATGAAATCGCGTGCCGTGTCGTCCGGCGTGCTGGCAATCGCCAGTTGAACGCCGTCAAAAGCCTCGGGGACCATTTCTTCGACAGTCAATTGTTTTCCGGCGAAGGTGATAGGGTTGCCGGCACTGCGTTTCGATGCCAGAAACTTGATCGTCTTGAACGGAAAGCTGCGTTCCTCAAGAAGTTGCAGAATGAGCGTTCCCACGGCACCAGTGGCACCGACAACAGCAACCGAATCGTACACAGATCAAACCCTTTATCATAGCAAAGTTTTGCGTGACGGAGAACAAGACCGTTCTTGTCGCACACCGCACCAATAATAGGACATTGTTCCATTTCTGCGGATTTCGGCAAGGTGCTCCGGCTGCGACGCTGAAAATGGGAGGTGTGTCGGTCGGTTTTTCCAAGAATTATAGAAAGTGTTATTTTTTACCCGTTTGCAGTATGTCATGGTTTTCCTGACATTCCACTTTACACTCCTCTGCGATGAGGTATCCTGTTTTGCGGCGACCGTGTCTCTCCTCCTCGAAATTCACAGGTGATACTCTATACAAAGTCAACCAATGATCCTTCGTAAAAATGAATCGTTGACACAAAAATATGTGAGTCAACAAAACCTTGTTTGCATTATTCATCAGTTTTCCACTGAATGTCACCAAAATTGAAGGTAAATGTAAATGAGGTGGTGAAGCGCAAAGCGAAATGTGGAGGCAGGAGGCTTTAGACCAGTTTGAAAATTGGTCTGGAGTTTTCCGCGTACTTACGCACTCGCAGCAAAGCTGCTCCCTTTCCGTTGGTCGCTGATTTGTTGCCTTTATGACTCCAAACCAACTTTGAATACGCTCTAGGCTGGAGGTTGTCCACTGCTCACACCCCTTTCCACTGACCCCAGGTGATTTTATGTACTACGAAGAAACCGGATCAAAAACAGGCAAGATCGTCCTCTTCTTGCATGGTTTTCCATTCGACCATACTTTATGGCAAGAGTCCGGCAAGTCTCTTGGCGATTCCCACCATCTGATCTTCCCCGACCTGCGCGGGTTCGGGCAAACGAATTTGCCGGTCACCCAGGTAACAACCATGTCGCAATTTGCGCAAGACGCAATTGACTTGATTGATTGTATTGACAATACGGCTCGCGTCGTCGTTTGTGGTCTCTCCATGGGCGGGTATGTCGCGATGAACTTTGCGAGGCGATTCGGTAACCGTATGGCCGGGTTGATTTTATGCGATACGAAGGCGCAACCCGACCCGGAATCTGTGGCACAGAATCGCAAACGACGCGCCGACGCTTTGCCGGAAACCGGCTTGGACGCTTTGGCCGGCGTGATGCTTCCCAATCTCTTTGCACCGCAAACTGCGAGTGACATTCGGGAAACCGTGCACGCCATGATTTTACGACAACCTGTCAACGGCGTTGCCGCAGCCGACCGCGGAATGGCCGAACGACCCGACGCGACGGATTGGCTGCCCACGTTTGCGATGCCAACCCTGATGATCTGTGGTGAACAGGATACCATTTCGCCTGCCAGTGAAATGAAACTCATGGCGGCAAAGATTCCCAATGCACGATTTACCGCCATACCAAATGCAGGTCATTTGCCGCCTGTCGAAGCACCGAATTATTTCGCCATTGCTGTGAAAAATTTCCTTGACGAAATCTTTTAAACGTCAATCAATGCAGATTTGTTATTCGAGTATTTTTCAAAGAATTTCTGCGTGCCGTCTTGGCAAAAAATCGACATCCGTTATTATTACTTGCGGCCAAAGACGTTAAGAAAAACTCGGCAAAAAATTGATGCTGTTCAAATGAACAGGACGTAGTGTAATTTGTATCACATGTAAGTATGTACAGTTCATTTGAATTCGTATTTTCTCGGGCGAAACCTAAATCGGCATTAAAAAAATTTTTTAGAAATTGTGGTAAATTCGTCTTGTATTACAACCGAAAAAACTACTATAATGCCGTCAACGTTGACAAGATGAACAGTGATGAGCGTTCGTATATGTTTAGGTTGACAGTAATGTTTTCTATCAGTGGTAATGGGTATCCACGATGACATAGAATCTTTGCTGCTATTATCATAGAAGTTGCTTGTCATATATGGCTTATCAGCAAAAATAGCATTGATGCTTTTTGAGTTCAACGATTTTGTCTTTTTCCTTGATTGTGAGTTTTATGCTAATCAGCGAACGAAAGTTCAACATGCAATCAAATTGAAATGGATGACACGGGCAGTGAATGGTTACGGGCAAAAACCATTCGTTAATAAATGGATTCACCCAAGAGACACTAGAGAATTATGGAAAAACATCTTATGACAAAAGAAGTACGTTTGACGGAAAGACAACAACGGGTACTTGACTACATTCGCGACCGGATAGAAAATCGCGGCTACGGCCCGACGGTTCGTGAAATTGGCGACGAATTCGAGATTCGTTCTCCCAACGGCGTGGCGTGTCACCTGAAAGCTCTGGAAAAGAAGGGGCTTATCGCAAGGGAAGCAAATCGCTCGCGTGCCATCCAACTGACACGCCTTGCCAAACCGGCGAAAGGTGTCCTGTTGCGCGGGCAACTCGTTGACGGAGTCTTGCAGGAAGCTTCCGACGCGGAGAAGATACTCGATTTGGAAAGCATTCTCGAAGTCAAGAAAGCCGGAACTTACGTCGTCCAGATCAAAGGCGTGACCACCGTTGACGGCTTTACGGATGGTGATTTTGTGATCGTTCGCAAAACGTCCAATGCAGACCAAGGTCAGATCGTTTTGGTCAAAACCGAATCCGGCGTCACCATGCGTCAACTGCAAAGCGAAGTCTTGTCCATGCCCGCCCAAGTCGGTGCGACTGCCGGCGGAACATCCTACGATAAACAGCAGAAAGTGGTCGGCGTCGTGCTGGGGGTTGTCAGGCCGGTCTGAGCTGTTGCGACAAAGCGGTTTTTTGTCATCGGCGGTCGGCCGTCACACTGTCCACAGGGACAGACCTCCAGCAGCCGGAAACAAATCGGCGGGGCTTCCCTAGAAAAGGAACATTTTGTCCCATTTTTAAGTATGCCTGTGCTTTTGCAAAGTTTAAAATGAAGCTTGTTTTTCGATATTTATGAAATCAGAAACGTAATAAAAATATTTATTGGTACAAAAAGACAAAATTTCGTACAATAACAAGTGGCTCTATTTCCGCTGTTTACGAAATCAAAACAAAAATAATTTTTCACATTCTGACGTCATTATTAAAACAAATATCTTTTATATGCCGAAATTTTCAGCATAAACAAAATTGCAAAAGCTCAGCTATACCAAACATTCTGTTCGTCTTCTGCCTGGCAGCGGATGCACTTGCTGGCGAAAGGGAGAGCTTTCAATCGTGCCCGCGAAATGGGGTCACCGCATTTTTCGCACACGCCGTAAGTTCCCTCGTTGATTTTTTCGAGTGCCTTGTTGATTTTGCCCAATTCGCGGCTTTCCACTTCGGCCAGGCGAAACGATAACTCGTTTTCGCTTGAGTCTTGGGCAAGATCGGCCACATCGCCCACCACGACCGGCTTCAAATCCTCTTCCGGGAATTTCGCGATTTCATCGTCGAAATTTTTCAATAGACCCTTACGCCGCTCCAACAACATTTTACGGAGTTCATCCGTCGAGACCTGACTCCGTTCCAAAGGATGGATCGATGGTTTGATCGGTGTCGGTCTGTTCGCCACTGGCCTGGTGACCGGCGCGACTTTTGTTGACACGGCTTTTGTTGACACGGCTTTTGTTGACACGGCTTTTGTTGACACGGCTTTTGCAGGCGAAACTCGTTTTTTGACTGTCGCCGTCCGTGCAACCGTCGTTTTTTTTGCAGTGGTTTTCGCCGCAGTGGTTTTGACCACCTTCTTGTCAATTTTGCCTATCTGGCTAATCTTACTGACTTTGGCGGAACAACTTAACTTGCGAGCCGCTTTCGGTTCAAGCGTTGTTTTCACCTTGCTACGACCGACTTTGCCACAGGCAGCCGTTTTTTTCGTCGGCGACGTTGCAGTACGGCATTTCAAGGCCGCAGACTTGCCTGCCTTCTTCTTTGACTCACTTTTTGATTTTTGCTTGATTTTTGCCATGTCATCGCCTAGTAACGATTCTTGTTTCTGTATTCACACCAAGGTAGCTTGATTACACTGTTTTTCATCAATTTAGCGTCAATATTATACGATGATTTACCCGACTTTAGCTAAATTAACGGAAATATATCGCATTTTATCTATTTTTTTTGCAGGCTTTACCGTTATAACGATTAAGCTTAATAATCATAAGCAATCAACTGTGCCATCAACGCCCTTCACCCTTTTTATGTACCGGAAACGCCATGTGGCACAATCTTGACGATTTTCAAGGCGTACAATTTGGCACAAGCGGCCTACGCGGACTGGTGAGCGACCTGTCCGACCTTGCCTGCTACGCTTGGACGAAGGCATTCCTCCAATATTTCCTGACGAGGAATCAATTCCCGGTCAATCGGCCATGCCATGTTGCCGTGTCGGGGGATCTGCGGGCGAGTACCGGCCGGATCATCCGTACCGCCTGCCGCGCAATCATCGACAGCGGTTTGACGCCGCTGGATTGTGGCCGACTTCCAACGCCGGCACTGGCACTGTTTGCCATGTCACGCCGGATACCCGGCATCATGGTCACGGGCAGTCACATCCCGGACGACCGGAACGGTATCAAGTTTTTTCTGCCGGACGGTGAAATCACCAAACAGGACGAACAGCAGATTTGCTCGCAGAAAGTCGAAATCCCGGATATCCTGTTTTTTGAAGACAGGCGGTTGTGCGAGAAGATGATTCCTCATTGCAGCGAAATGGAAACCGATCACGGAGCAGCGGCACGATCTTACCATGACCGTTATGCCGATACGTTTCCCGCCGGGTTGCTTGCAGGAATGCGACTTGGGTTGTACGAGCATTCGGCGGTCGGAAGCAAGTTACTCGGCGATTTGTACGAATCACTCGGAGCCGAGGTGTTGCGGCTCGAACGTACAGACGAGTTTGTGCCGATTGATACGGAATCGTTGCCGCCGGAGGTTCTGCAAAAAACCGCCCTCTGGTCGGCACGGAGCAAGCCGGACGCGATTCTCTCGACCGACGGCGACGGTGACCGACCGCTGATCTTCGACGAAAACGGTGCTTGGCTGTGTGGCGATGTCATTGTGATACTGACCGCCAGGCTACTCCGGGCGCAAACCGTTGTCACACCGGTGACGACCGGCGGCCTGCTCGAACGCACGGGCTTTTTCCCGCAGGTCGTGCGTACGAAAGTCGGTTCACCTTACGTGATTGAAGCCATGCGGCAGGTCATGGCCGCAGGCAACGAACATGTTGTCGGATTTGAACCGAACGGCGGTTTTTTGATCGGCTCACCGTTTTCGATGCACCGGCTCGCATCCGAATTGCGTTTGCCGGTTCCGAAAAACGCGACGCTTACCCCGCTGCCGACGCGCGACGCAACCATTGTGCATCTTGCCGTGCTGGCATTGGCGAAATGGCATAACATGTCGCTGTCGCAACTCGTCGCGATACTGCCGCCGTGCCACAAGCTCAGCGACCGCATCCCGGACTACCCCAATAACGTCTCATCGCAAATACTGCAACAACTCGCAACACACCATTTCGCGACAGGTCATGGCGAAACCTGGCCGACCATCGAAGACGGGTTTAGCGAACTGTTCGGCACAACCGGTGCCGTTGTCACGGTCGATCTGTCCGACGGCCTGCGCATGACGTTTGCGAACGGCGAAGTCATTCACTTGCGTGCCTCCGGCAACGCGCCCGAGTTCCGATGTTACGTCGAGGCGGCATCGGCAGAACGATCGCGCAAACTGCTCGACTTCACCTTGGCACGAATGCAAGCGTTCCGGAATACCGAAACCGGTTAAAAAAATCTTGCACAATGCTTTGCGGGAGTCCGTTTTCACCAAGGGATAAGGAATTGTGCCAAAAAATCGTCGAGCAAATCATAAAAAAGTTGACGCCGCAGCCCTGGCTGCTGAACCCAGGTCACAAAATGCCGTCCCTCCCCCTTCAAAACGGGATGGTGCCCTATATAATAATGCGTTTTATGCAGCTTTTTCAGTCTATAAATCGTTAGTGCCGTGTAAAATTTGGGGTGCGCTCTCGTGGGTTTGACAAACCACTGGCGATTCAGGCGGGCGAGCACCGTATGATCTTCCTGACAATGTCCCAAAATTGAAATTTTACAGACACTTTTATGACCGGAAGTTGGTGAATCGAAATTGTTTTAGCAGGCAAGGTTGACAAAAATGCCAAAAATGAAGACTCACAAAGGGGCCAAAAAAAGGTTTATCGTTTCGGCCACCGGAAAAGTGAAATACAAACACTGTGGTACCGGCCACTTGGCTTGGCGTAAAACGACCAAGCAGCGTCGCCAGCTTCGTGGCTGTGCGGTCGTCAATTCTGTTGACGCCAAACGGGTTATCGAAGTTCTCCGACCGGGAAAATGAAGGAGAAAACACGGTTTTACACGATTGCCGTAATGTAAAACCAGCGGTGAAATGCCGCTTGAAGTATGAAATCCAACGGCACGACGAAACGGGCGGGAGTAAACGCCGCAACATGATCCAACTCATACGCGGGGCCTTGTTTTTCGTCCGAACTCAATAGAAATTCTGCACAGAAAGCAACGACAAATGAGAGTCAAAAGTTGTGTCGCACGTCGCCGGAATAAAAACCGGCTGTTCAAACGTGCCAAAGGGTTCCGGGGTGGCCGTGGGAGATTGCTCCGCACGGTCAAGGAAACCATCATCCGTGCCGACGCTTATGCAACGCGCGATCGCCGCGTGAGAAAACGCGATTTTCGCAAACTTTGGATCACGCGCATCAGTGCCGCCGTCAAAATGCGAGACCTCCGCTACAGCGAATTCATCCACGGTTTGAAATTGGCCAATATCACGCTCGACCGCAAATCGCTGTCCCAAATGGCGATCCAAGACCACGCCGCATTCGATGTCGTCTGCGATCTGGTGAAAAACGCGCTCCGCAAATAGAAGAATGAATGCCGAGGCAAGGCTTCCGCCAATATCCGCCGAGAATTGTCTAGCGATTAAGAATACGAAACCGAACGACGCGATTTGCCGAGTTTCCGCCGAGATATGCCGAGAATTGTCAAGCGATGGCCGCACAACGTCCGCAATTGTCACGTTTAGCCCTGTTCCACCAGGAGCATCTGCTTGCCCACTGGGACACTTTGACCGATTTGCAGCGTCACGGGCTTGCAGCGCAAATAGACGGCATCGACTTTGCGGAATTGGCGGTGCTGTACAAAAATCGCGACCGTCTGAACGACGTGGCCGCGATGCTCGAGCGGGCAAAAGAGCCGTTTGCGTATCGTTTGGGCGACGACGTCAACGCGATATCGCGTTCCGATGCCGGGCAAGCCGGCCGTGACGCCTTGGCCGCCGGCAAGGTTGCAGCGCTCGTCGTTGCCGGCGGCCAGGGGACGCGACTCGGCTTCGATCATCCCAAGGGCATGTTCCCCATCGGACCGGTTGGCGGCACGACGCTGTTCCAAATTCACATCGAACGAATCCTCGCGCGCAGTCGGCAATACGGCCAATCGATTCCGTGTTGTGTCATGACCAGTCCCGCGACACATGAAGAAACGGTCGATTTTTTCGCAAAGAACGATCGTTTCGGACTGGCGGAATCCGATTTGCTCGTTTTCTGTCAGGGAACGATGCCCGTTGTGTCGCTTGCCGACGGCAAAGTTCTGCTCGCCGCCCCGGATCAAATCGCCATGTCGCCCGACGGTCACGGGGGGATGCTTGCGGCGTTTCATGCGAGTGCTTGCCTCGACCGATTGTGCGATCGCGGCATCGAAACGTTATTCTATTTCCAGGTGGACAATCCGCTTGTTGACATTGCCAACGAGGAATTTCTCGGTTATCACCTCCTCAGCCGTTCGGAACTGACCTCGCAAGTCGTGCGCAAACAGACGCCGCAAGATCGCGTCGGCAACATTGTCAACATCGACGGGCGATTGCACGTCATTGAGTACAGTGACCTGCCCGACGCCTTTTCCGAAAGTCGCAAGCCGGACGGTTCGCTTGAGATTTGGGC
>Ga0123356_10007864_pt1 | contig 10616 bp, 6 predicted proteins | sample TergutEmb28metaG_2_FD_92546 | JGI IMG/M metagenome (GOLD analysis project Ga0123356, IMG submission 92546) | Embiratermes neotenicus P3 segment gut microbial communities from Petit-Saut dam, French Guiana - Emb289 P3 | ecosystem: Host-associated > Arthropoda: Insects > Digestive system > Gut ... | reverse complement strand
GGTTCACTTGTTGTAGTTGGTGAAGTTGTAGTTTGCGTAGGTTGTTGTGTCGGAGTTACCGGGGGAGTTGTTCCTTGTATTTGATGCTGTGTTGGCGTTGTTGTAGTTTGTGTAGGTTGTTGTACCGGGGTTACCTGAGGAGTTGTTCCCTGCGTTGGTTGCTGTACCGGAGTTGTCGTAGTTTGCGTAGGTTGTTGTGTCGGTGTTACCGGAGGAGTTGTTCCTTGTGTTGGCTGCTGTGTTGGTGTTACTGTTGCAATTGTTGTTGGCTCACTTGTAGTAGTTGGTGAAGTTGTAGTTTGCGTTGGTTGTTGTGTCGGAGTTACTGGGGGAGTTGTTCCTTGTATTTGATGCTGTGTTGGCGTTGTTGTAGTTTGCGTAGGTTGTTGTGTTGGAGTTACCGGAGAAGTTGTTCCTTGTATTGGCTGCTGTGTTGGCGTTGTTGTAGTTTGCGTTGGCTGCTGTACCGGAGTTGTAGTAGTTTGTGTAGGTTGCTGTGTTGGTGTTACTGTTACAATTGTTGTTGGCTCACTTGTAGTAGTTGGTGAAGTTGTAGTTTGCGTAGGTTGTTGTACTGTAGTTGTTGAGGTTCCTTCTGGAATAGTTGGAGTACCTGTTTGTCTGCCAAGCAATGCCATTTCTATTGCGGCTTCTTCAATTGCAATTGCAGCCGCTAACTTGGCGCTTGTCTCTGCTTCAATATCATCAGCTATCGGCGCTAAAAAAGCCGTTGTAACTTCTACGGCTTCCTGAATTTCCAAAGCATACCTTGTTGCTGTATTCCACATTACATTTTGATCTTCCTGTTCTTCTACAAAACTGGAATACATTACCAGGGTTTTTATATTTAATGCTTCCAGGGCGGCTGCCATAGCGTAATACCGGGCAGTTGTTTCCTGGGTTTCCCGGAGGGTATTAGTCATTAATTGCTGTTCTGTCACAATAAAATACGATGTAATAATTTGCCAATCCAATGGGAAAAATACCGGACTGTTATATTCAATAGCCTGCTCCTGAGCGTTCTTTGCCCGAGTCATTGCTGTGTTTAATTCTTCAAGAGCGATTTCATCCGGCGGGCTGATTTCTCTGTCTACAGCGATTGTGCTGGGAGGTTCTCTCTGAGGAGCTTGCGGAGCATTCGTACAGGTAAGCGTGAAAATTAAGGCTAATAAAAATGAAAACAAAATTATGTTTTTATTCTTCATGGCTTTCCCTGTTATTAATAGTTCTCTGAGAACCTTTTTAAAACCCCGTTTGGATTTTTATAAGTATACTATTATAATATACCATTAAAACAGCGATGATTCAAGAAATGTTTCAAAAAAAATTAATTGTGATTAAGTATCAAATGACACTTGCCAATTTGGCTTCTTCTCCGTCAGAAAGTTCCCCTGGAAGTATCAATGGATAATCCGGAGTTGGCGGCAATAGAAAGCCAACTTCAAGAAATTTATTTATTAACATATCCCATTCTTCAGGGACAAGTTCTTTTTTCAATGTAAGATAAATACCCTTTTTATGCCATATTGATGTGCCGGTTTTTAACGCTTTTTCTAAACGGGGAAACATTGGTTTTGCCCTTTCTGGCGCTGCGAGAATGTCATATATTCCTCTTGCCGCTACAGCGAGAAGGATTGGCGAAAGAGCGTCACTTGGCGGTAATTGCTCCAATATGTTTTTTATATCTGCGGATTCCTTTTTTGGTATCTGTTCACTTTTTTCGCAATTGGTAAGGCAGGATACTATACATAAACCCAGCGGTAATCCATTCCTCCATGTTTGAATACCAGGCAGTACAGGAATAAAAAGCGGCATGTCATCAACTGCGAATGGATTATCAGGATTTGTATACGGCCGCCAAAGTTTAATTCCTCCATTAATCAATCCTTCCGGTAACGCTGCGTATAAACGAAAACTGTATCCGGGAAAAAGTTTGATCAAGGCTTTTAATAACCGGCCTTCTGCAAAATGCGGGAAGGGAGCATATAAGCCGCGGCTTGCGATATTCTTTAATTCCCGCAGCTTATTTGGCGGAGTGTGTCCAAGAATTGCCGCGCCGCCATTTAACCAAAGGTCGATTAAACGTTTTCCATTCGATAAATAAAGGCGATAACCTCTCGCGCGCATTACATGAGGGATTTGCAGTTTAATATTCACGCATCGTCTCCTATTTTTTCATACGCTCTGCCCTGATATTTCGGCAGAAAACATTTTTTTTGTCCATTTTCAAAACTGACATATACAACAGGTCCGTCTTCACTGTCTTTTATATCCATTACTGCGCCGTATCCTTGCTCATCATTAAAGATACGCTGTCCGTATTTATAACCGGCGCGTTCTTCCAACTCTGTATCTTTAATGCCGCCGGGTAATGACAGCCCCTGCGGATTAAATTGATTAAAACTTCTGCCGTTTACAGGCTGGCGTTTATAACTTGAAAACCCGCCTTGTTTATATATACCGGATGAATGAATTGTTCCGGCATCAGATTCTATAAATACTTCCTGTATATAACTTTTATCAATTTCGCGCAAAAATAATGACGGCTGCATTTTTGCGGTTCTTCCGTACATTTTTCTTTCATGACATGTTGTTAAATAAAGTTCATCCATGGCGCGTGTAGCTCCTACATAAAAAAGCCGCCGTTCTTCTTCAAGCTCACCGTCTTTTTTATCTTCTCTCGGAAATATTCCCTGTTCAAGTCCTGTCATTATAACACACTTAAACTCCAAACCTTTAGTATTATGAAAAGTGATAAGCGTTACAGAGTTATGCAGGTTGTTATGTTTATCGGCTTCCTCTTTCATTGTCCGGTCCAATTCAATATCTTCCAGGAACTTTAATAGTCCTTCATAACTGGCAGCATAATCACTGGCCCCGTTTAATAATTCCTGTAAGTTATTAATCTTTGAATTACCCGAAATCGCGTCCTGTTCTTTATGATATTCCGCAATCCCGGATTTAATCAAAAGCCTTTCTATGCATACAGAAAGTCCATCTCCGGATTTAAGCTCCTGTGATTTATTCTTTGTTAAAACTTTTGGCTGCGGAGATTTTACAGGCGTATTATCTTTTGGAAGCTTTGGATTTTCCATAAACGCTTTTGCGTCATCTATCACCTTATAGAATTCTTCCAGACCTTTTTGCGCTTTCGCCGATATATCCAATTTACCGCTCTTTGTTCCTTGTCCTCTTCCCGCTTCCATCAAATCGATATTATCTATAATTGAAACTTCTACGATCTTATCAACTGTTACGGCTCCTGCTCCTCTTGTTGGTTTATTTACAACTCTGCGGAAAGCTACTTCATCGCGGGGATTAACCATGAACGACAGGAGGGCGAGAGCGTCTTTTATTTCTTCTCTTTCATAAAATTTCAATGAACCGACAACACGATATGGAATAGCTGCGTAAAAACGATGTTTCAAATCCGGCGGATTGCGCATTGGTACGGTATAAGACAGCCCAGTCCGACCATGTTGTTTCTTTCTTTTTTACGGAAGCTGTTATAGTATCCGCGCAAAAAGACGCTTCCGCGTTTTGGTCGGGAAGATATACAAGTATCGGTAAAGAGCCGGTTCCTTTTTCGGAGCGTAATGTTTTTCCCAGGCGATCCTGGTTGTTATCTACTACTGAAGACGCGACATTTAGAATGGAAACAGTGGAGCGGTAGTTTTGTTCAAGCCGTATAATATCTGCACCGGAAAATTTATCGGGGAATTGCAGGATATTTTTTACTTCCGCTCCGCGGAAACGGTAAATTGACTGGTCGTCATCTCCAACAACGCATACATAAGTGTCAGGTCCGCATAACTCTTTAAGAAGTTCAAACTGCGCGACATTGGCATCCTGATATTCATCTACCATAATTACAGAGAACCGGTCACGGAAACGCTGAGCTACTTCCGGATGATTGCGGAGAATCTCCACAGGTTTTTTAATTAAGTCGCCAAAGTCAACATTGCCAATCTGCGTCATACGTTCTTCGTATTGTTTATATATTTTTTTAAACTTTTTTCCATGATCAATTAACGCAAGCATTGGATCATCAGGAGTAAGGAAGTAATCTTTTGCCCGGGAAATATCGCGGGCAATTGTCTTTGCGTCTGCCTTTGTTGAATTATCCATAATGGAAGAAAGTAAGGATACAACATCATTGTCATCGTAAATAATAAAAGAAGAATTTAACCCCGCCAAGCTGCCATTGCGCCTTAAGAACCATGCCCCAAATGAGTGAAATGTCCGAAGCATTGCTTCGCCGGCGCGCTCGTCAATCTGCCTTGCCCGTTCTGCCATTTCTCTTGCCGCTTTATTTGTAAATGTTACTGCGAGAATGGACTGCGGATTCATTCCCTTTTCCTTGATAAGCCATGCGATTTTTGTTGTTATAACCCTTGTTTTACCCGATCCCGCCCCTGCCAATATAAGCAATGGCTTTCCTGTATGCAGAACAGCCTGTCGTTGTTCATTGTTAAGCGGCTCAAGATATGAATGATGGAGATCGCACATTACTTATCTTAACAATAAAAAACGTGTCAGTCACTATATACATTTACCTAATCTTAGTTTTCTCTCGCAGAGGCGCAGAGACGCGGAGAGCGCAGGGTTATTATTTTATATAATTAATTTAAAACCAAGAAATCTAAAATAAATTTATGGATTTCTAGGGATATATATAAATATTCGGACAACAGCTCTGCGAACTCTGCGCCCCTGCATCTCTGCGAGAAGAAACTTGATATTATTTTTTGTTAACATTTAGTTGTATAGATTTTCTAAACCCGTACTTCCAGATCAAAACCGCGGCGGGTGATTACTTTGCATTTTGTGAATGTACCCAACTGCGGAATTGTTTGTCCGCTTACAATGACAGCCGCGCCGTCTATGTCTGGAGCATGACAGTAAAGCCGCCCCAGCCAGATATTTTCATTGGTTTCTGCTGCGTTTGCATCTGCAGCGATTTGTTCTTCTGTTAATACATCCAGGGTTTGTCCTGTAAAACGTTCCATGTTTTTTTCTGTAATCGGTATTTGCTGCTCTTCAATTTTTTGTTTGCGTTCTTCTGCTATTTTTGCCGGGACACGTCCTTTCATGGAATATGCCGCTGTACCTTCTTCTCTTGAATATACAAAGCAGCCAAGCCAGTCTAGGTTTGCTTTCTGCTGAAAATCGAGTAATTCCGCAAAGTCTTCTTCTGTTTCGCCGGGAAAGCCAAGCAAAAAGGTGGAGCGGATTACTGCGTGCGGCAGGCGTGTACGGATTGTCTCCAGTAACTTTAGATATTTATCCGCAGTGCCATGCCGATTCATAACCGATAGAATTTTTTGTGAGGCATGCTGGAAAGGAATATCAAAGTACGGCAGGAATCGTTTGTCTTTTTCCATTAAATCAAGTATTTGCAAAGGAAAATGATCAGGATGTATGTACAATAAACGCACCCAGAAATTTCCTTCTATTGCAGAAATCGCATTCAATAATTCCGGTAAATTAATTTCCATCTCTTTATCTTTGCGATCTATGTCCGCGCCATACGCGCCAATGTCCTGTCCAATAATGCAAAGTTCCTTAATGCCCCGGTTAAGAAGAGCGCGGCACTCTTCCAGAATCTCCGGGATAAACCTACTGACAAGCCCGCCGCGGATTAATGGGATGGCGCAATATGAGCAATTGTTACTGCAGCCTTCGCTTATTTTTACATAAGCAGATCCCGGCAATGAAAGCAATGGCCTTTCTCCGGCAGGAAGATGGAATGTCTTTTTTTCTATTGTGTTTCTTTTGTCTGCGGGCTTTTCCAAAAAGATATCATTTGCCTTTTGTATGATATTCGTTATGTTTTCTATTCCCATAAATCCGTCGGCTTCCGGCAGAATTTCCGGCAGTTCATTCGCATAACGCTGGGAAAGACAGCCTGAAAGGAGTATTTTTTTCTCGGGATAAAGTTTTCGCCATTCAAGAACAGCGTTAATTGATTCTTGTTTAGCGCTTTTTATGAATCCGCAGGAATTAACAATGATTAAGTCCGCTGATTCGGCATCGGATACGTTTTTCCATCCTGAATTATTAAGGCAAGCCATCATGTTTTCGGCATCAACCTGATTTTTTACACATCCAAACGGATCCAGGAAATAATTCATCCGGCGTACGATACCTGTTTTTTATTTTTCTTAAACATTATTAAGGGGGACGGCTTAAGGTCCTGTTTCCAAACGCCTTACGACAAGACGGTTTCTGCCGTCATCATCCCTGACCCAAAGTATTTCGGCAACAACAACTTCGCCTGCTGTGCCAATTTCTAAAGGATATGTCCGCCCTCCGCCGATAACCTGGAATCTTGCCGCTTGAGCGTTTGATGCCCAAACGCGGATACCCAGGTTCTGAGCCTGAATATCAAGCTGCTGGCCGCGCTGAAAATAACGTTGATTAGTTCCTCTGCGATCGCGTTCTCCAAGTATTTCCCAGCGGAACATACAATAACCCTGAAAACTTATCTGTAAAGTAAATGGATATGGATTTTGTGTTGATGGAATAACTGTCGTACTGATAGCAGTGTTCGTTGCGCTTGGCAGGGTAGCTATATTCTGCTGATCAACAAAGGGTGGCGGCTGTACTATTGTTTCTATCATATTAAAATGAATTAACGCTCCCATATCGGGATTGTTTTTCATGAAATCTGCGACTATTATTTGTAATTCCGGTATTCCGTCTTCATTTAAATCAACAGTGATACCTTCCGGGTTTAAATCCAGATTTTTCTCACCTTCTCCGGGAACATAGATTGTTACAGTCTCTCCTATGTTTCTTATTTCTACTTTATATGGATTTCCATCTATCATAATGGAAACTGAATCGCCTTTGTACATACGCCGGGGAGCCAGTGAGCCGCCTTCCATTGTGTACTCAACCGGGGAATTGCTTTCATCAGGTATAGTTTGAGTTTGATTGTTTTGCCTGTGTGTGATAAACATATAAACGCCAAAACCAATGGCGCCAAGAATAATAATTATTATCAGGAATGGAATTATAAAGCCCGGCAGCCTTGACGGTTTTTTAAGAAGTTGTTCTACCGGAATAGGTTGTTCCTGAATTCGGAGTGCTCTGTAAAGTGACAATACATTCTGTACATCAAGATCAAGATAAGCGCTGTAGTTTCTTAAAAAACCCAACACATAAGGTTCACCCGGAAAGATACTGAAGTTTTCAGTTTCCAGAGCTTCCAGATAACGTATGGTTATATTTGTTTCCCGGCTTATTTGATCATGACTAAGTCCTTTTTCTATACGAGTGGTTTTTAGTTTTCACCGAGAGATTCCATTTTTTCCTCTGCGCTTTAATCGCTGTCTCTGAATAAAAAGTTATTGAACATACTTGCCGCCGGCGGAGTGTCATAAGCGAATCGCTGTTCCGGAACACCAAGATTTGTTCTAATATTTGTAAAGTCAAAACGAACAATAGTTTCCGCTAAAGTTGTTCCTTCCATTCTGCGGATTAATCTTGTATCAGCATTTACCGTTAAAATTATTTCTCTGAAACCTTCCGAAGATGTACGTCTGGTAAGACGCAATCTCATTACCCGTTCTCCTCCGCCGTCTAACGGTTCAGGATGAGGACCCGAAACAAAAGACGCGACATAATTACGCCTTAACATTGAAAGTCCTGAAGATCCTGCTCCTGCGGTCATACCTCTTCTGTTTTGGGCGACAGGCTGGTTTAATACGGCTCTGGAATCCGGTAAATAAATAGTCAGCGCGTCTCCGTTAAAAACAATTACCTGTTCCGCCGGCCGCGTAAAATCTATTCGTATAAAAGACGGCGTCAAATAGCTGACAACTCCGCTCATTGTATGATTACCGGATCGAATTTCAATATTCGCTTCATAATCTCTTATCCCGGCGTACCGGTTGGATACTAATTCCATATACCTGTCCGCTGTATGTATTTCCTGCCCAAAAAGAAGGGAAAAACTAAAAACCAATAAAAATAACAGTATTATTCCTCGTTTTTTCACAATCAAACCCCTGTAAATTATTATTCTTTTATCTTAGCCAATAGAATAATTTTTATCAAGTAGGGAACCTTTGCCATTTTGGTATATATTTAACGCCAGATTGACAATACCCCTTAAGGGGTGATAATCTGAGTTTACTTAAGTCATACGATTTGACTGGTCCAGTAGCTCAGGGGATAGAGCGGCCGCCTCCTAAGCGGCAGGTCGGCTGTTCGAGTCAGCCCTGGATCAAGCGGCCGTCGTATAACGGCATTACCCGAGCTTCCCAAGCTCGTGACGCGGGTTCGACTCCCGTCGGCCGCTAAGAAAGAATGTTTTAATACTCTAAAATCTATTAGTTTTTATTTACATGTTTATAAAGCGAAATAAGGGAGTCGAAACGGAGCCGCGGCCCCGAAGACACGAAAGTGTCTGAGGGGTAAACCGCCAAGGATGGCGGTTTAGCGGCGTAGACGGCCTGTAGGGAGCAAACAGGATGTTTGCGACCGGAAGGCGACTCCCGTCGGCCGCTTAGAAAGAATTTATTAATACTCTAAAATTTATTAGTTTTTATTACATATTTATAAAGCGTAATAAGGGAGTCGAAACGAAGCCGCGGCCTCGAAGACCCGAGAGGGTCTGAGAGGTAAACGCCAAGGATGGCGGTTTAGCGGCGTAGACGGCCTGGAGGGAGCAAACAGGGTGTTTGCGACCGGAAGGCGACTCCCGTCAGCCGCTTCCATGTTTAGCGTATAATTATCATAAGTGATATCTGCAAATTTAATAATATTTTTTGAATAATGAAACAAACACAGAAAATAAAACAAAATATTTTAAAATTATTATAATAAAGCTTGACAATTATAGATTGAAACTTTATAAGTATAAATAGTTAAAAATATTTATTTGTTTCTGGAGGTGACGTTATTAAAACAGCACTCACAATGAAGTTTCCAGAACTCACAATGGAATATCCAGCGCTAAAGGGACGGCGAGAATCGTGCGCATTTTACCATTTTGAACGCGCGCGCTTAAATAATTTGTTTATTCAAGCTGTACAGTATCCTCTTGTTCTTGTATGCGCGGGAGCCGGTTTCGGAAAGACAAGCGCTGTTCTTGATTTCACGCAGCATTATCAGGCGGAGACGGCATGGATACAGCTTTCGGAGCGTGATAATGTCGGAGCCCGCTTTTGGGAAAATTTTACTCATACTCTTTCACAGATTAACGAATCTTTTTCAAAAGTTATTAACAATGTCGGTTTTCCCGATACCATAGACAAACTTAATCAATATACGGCTTTAATTCGTAATTATGCTGATATAAAAAGACGTGTTATTGTTATGGATGATTTTCATTTTATAGAAGACCCTGCGGTTATTCGTTTTATAGAACATGCTTTTCTTAATTTGACTCCGGGAAGTTCGCTTTTTTTAATTTCCAGATCCACTCCCCGTATAAATACCGCGGGGCTTGTATCCAGGGGGCATATTTTTAATGTGAGCGAAGACGATCTTCGCTTTACTGAAAGCGAGCTTGCAACATATTTTAGAGGGCTTAATATTTCTTTTCAACTTGAAAGTCTTTACGAAATTATGCAGGATACGGAAGGATGGGCATTTGCAATTAACCTAATAGCAAGATCATATAAAAAAGCGCCAGGTTATACAGGTTATCTTCGCACTGCGATGAAAAGCAATATCTTCCACTTGATGGAAACGGAAATTTGGGACGGAATAACAGAGCGCTTGCAGAATTTTTTAATACGCCTTTCGCTTATCGGACATCTTTCAGTTGAGTTAATAACTCTTTTGGCTGGTGAAGAAGAAGATTTAATAATCGAAATGAAAAAACAAAGCGCTTATATAAGATGCGACAGCTATATCAACGCCTATCTTATCCATCCGCTTTTTCTGGAATTTCTCGCTTCCAAAGAAGGAATTCTTTTTAAAGAACAAAAACAAGAAACTTATAAAATTGCGGCGGAATGGTGCAATAAAAACGGATTTAAAATTGACGCGTTGTCATATTACGAAAAAAATGGAGATTACGAATCTATTGTCCGCATGTTTATAGGCTCTCAATCTCAAATACCTTATGATATCGCTTGTTATGCAGCGGCAATTTGCAAACGTACAAAGATTGAAGCATTTGACAAAGTGCTCTTTTTGGCTTCAACGCATATGCGCACGATTATGTGCCAGGGTCTTTGGGAAGATGCGGAAGAAATTGCAAAGTTTTATGAAGAGCGCTACATTAAACTGCCTTTGGATGATGAATTCAGAAAATTAACATTGAGCAGTATTTACTACTGCTGGGGTATAACACGCACAGCAATGAGTTTAAAAGAAGATATTTATAATTTTGATGTTTATTATGAAAAACTAAACAAGTGTTTTAAAGAGCCTATTGATCCCGGAGTATTAATTAACAGAAATCCAAGTGGGCCATGGATTTGTACTGTAGGCTCCAGCCGTAAAGGCGCGCCGGAAGAATTTATAGAAGCTTTAAAACGTTCTACAGCATATCTATCGCATTGTTATATAAACTTTGAAAGCGGAAGAGACCACATGGCTTTTGGAGAATTGATGTTCTACAGGAATGATGTTACTGCCGCTAAAACGCATTTAGC
>Ga0123356_10007863_pt1 | contig 10617 bp, 7 predicted proteins | sample TergutEmb28metaG_2_FD_92546 | JGI IMG/M metagenome (GOLD analysis project Ga0123356, IMG submission 92546) | Embiratermes neotenicus P3 segment gut microbial communities from Petit-Saut dam, French Guiana - Emb289 P3 | ecosystem: Host-associated > Arthropoda: Insects > Digestive system > Gut ... | reverse complement strand
GGGCCGGCTCCGGTTCGAACGCCTCATCCCGCGCCGCCCGCTCCCGAGCACCGCGTCTTTCAAGACCAACCGAGTCACCCGGCCGCGCCCCACGTCCACGTCCAGGGCGACCGCTGGGTCGGTCATGAAACCGGGCCGGGCGATCCCCACTACCATCTCGATCATCCTTGGCAGCACGGGCGTTTTCCCGGCGTGGTTGGTCCAGGCCATGTCTGGAGGCTTGCAGGCGGCGGGCCTTCGCGCTTCGGGTTTGGCGGTTATTTCTTCTCGGTTGCACCCTACGACATCGGCTTCTGCGGCGATTGGAATTGGGACAGCGATGACATCGTGATATACGCCGATCCGGATCACCCGGGCTGGTACCTGGCTTACAACGTCAGGCTGGGAACCTATTGTCACGTGATGTATTTGGGAACCTAGAGTTGCCGCGGTCAGGCCCGGGCGATCATCGTGATCCGCGGTGATCGTACGCGCACGGGTCTTCGACCGCGTTGGTCGACGCTCTCGGAATGGAGCGGCTGCGGGATTCGAGGGTCATACGAATCCCGTATTTCGGCCGCAAGGTAAAGCTCGGGACCGGGCAAACGGGATGATCCGGCACTATTCGCAGCCGGAAACGCTCGGCTACGGTCGCCAGCAGAAGCACAGATTCCATCATTGCAAATGACGCGCCGATGCACTGCCTGGGGCCGCCGCCGAATGGGAAATATGCAAACCGAGCGAGTTTCTTTGCCGGTTCGCGGAGCCAGCGCTCGGGGTCGAACCTCTCTGGCTGGGGGAAATATGCCGGGTGGCGATGCATGATCCACTGGCTCATGACCACATTTGCGCCCGCGGGAATGGTGTAGCCGCGCAATTCGAAATCTGAGATCACGGTTCGTGCCAGGCTCCATGCCGGGGGATAGAGCCGCATCGATTCTTTGATCACGCATTCGGTATAAGGCAGCCGGGCGAGGTCGGCAAACTCGGGCCCGCGGCCGTCTAATATGCGATCGAGTTCCTGGTGAAGCTCCTTCTCGACTCCCGGATGCTGGGCCAGCAGATACCAGGTCCAGGTAAGCGCCAGGGCGGTGGTTTCGTGACCGGCGACCAGGAACGTGAGCACTTCATCGCGGAGCTGACGGTCGGACATGCAGCTGCCGTCTTCATCCCGCGCGCTCATGAGCATGGAGAGCAGGTCGCCCGAGTCGTGTCCGAGGGAGCGGTGCTGGGCGATGATGCCGTAAACGGTGTCATCCAGCTCTCGCACGGCGCGCCGCACACGAAACATCTCGGGCAGTGGCAGATAGCGGGCAATGGGCGGCAGCAGCAAACGGATTCCGGTCGCGTTTCCCATCATCCAATTCATCGCGCTACGAATGTGTTGGGTTCGGTCGGATTCGAGGTTGAACAGTGCGCGCACCACAATGCGCAGCGTCAGGCCCATCATCTCCGCATGAATGTCCGAAACTTTGCCGTCTTCCCATTTCGCAAGCATCTCGTTGGCGTAGCGGCTCATCACTTGCGCATACGAACGGATGCGCTCGCGATGAAACGCCGGCGCCGAGAGCTTGCGTTGCCGGAGCCATGAGTCGCCTTCGTTGGTGAGCAAGCCCTCGCCAAAGAACCAGCGGCTTTTGCGTACTACCCGGTCCTTCAAAAAATTGCGCGGGTTGCGGACCAGGACTTCTTCAATGAGATCGGGATGGTTGAGAAAATAAACCTGAAGCCAGGCCGCCCGGTAATAAAAGATGTCGCCGTATTCCTCCGCCCAACGGGTAAACACCGAGAGCGGATCGCCGCTGGCGAGAGGCATGTTGCCGATAAGCAATTTCGGCGGCGGACCCGGGGGACGTTTCAACATCGGGCGGCAATTACACTCCTCGGTGTGGTTTATCGATGGACCCTGCCCAGCGAGTCCGAATGCAGCTAGTGTATCTTGAACGGGGATGAAGCGACTGGCGGTTTGGACCATCGTAGTTGCGGTTCTGAGCTTTTCCCTGCATGCCGAAACCGGCGCTGAAGGCTGGCTGCGCTACTCCGGGCAACAGATTCACGCCAAGTGGAAGGCAGGTTTGCTGCCGGAGCGCGTGGTCGTCGTCGGCTCGAGCGATGTCCTCAGGAACGCAGTCCACGAACTGACGACCGCCGCTCCCGCTCTACAAGTCTCTGCCCGGCTCCCGGATTCGCCCGCCCTGGTTCTGGGGCGTGCCGAAGAGGTCGAACGCTTGTTCCCCGAGCTCCAAGGTGTGCGTTCGATTCCGGACGACGGCTTCTGGCTGAAAACCGTTCAGCGCCGCGGCTCCCGGTATTGGCTGATCTCCGGCGGCAACGATCGCGGTGTTCTCTATGGAGTTTTTTCCTTTCTCGCACGGATTGCCGAGGAAAAGGACGTCTTCGAGTTGGACGATTGGGAAGCCCCTTCCGCCCCCATTCGCTGGGCGAGCCAGTGGGACAACCTGAACGGCACGATCGAGCGCGGCTTCGCCGGGCAGTCGATTTTTTTTGCCAGCGGGAATGTGCGATCGGACTTGACGCGCGTGGGAGAGTATGCGCGGCTGCTGGCGTCCATCGGCATCAACGGATGCGCCATCAACAACGTCAATGCGGATCCGCGGGTATTGGGGGCTGAGTTCTTGCCGCAGCTGGTGCGGGTTGCCGAGTTGCTTCGGCCCTGGGGAGTGAAGCTTGCGCTCTCGGTGGATTTGAGCAGTCCGGTGGCCGTAGGCGGACTCAAGACGTTCGATCCGCTGGATCCCGAGGTCGCCGAATGGTGGAAGCGAACCGTCGATCAGATTTACGCGCGCATTCCCGACCTTGCCGGATTCGTAGTCAAGGCCGATTCCGAAGGCCGCTCAGGGCCTTCCGAATATCACCGCACGGCGGCCGATGCCGCCAATGTGATCGCGCGTGCGCTCCAGCCCCACGGCGGCGTGCTCATGTACCGCGCCTTCGTTTACAACCATCACCTGGACTGGCGCGACCCCAAGGCGGACCGGGCCAAGGCAGCGTACGACTACTTCCATCCGCTCGACGGGCAATTTGAAGCGAACGTCGTGCTCCAGATCAAGTACGGGCCGATTGACTTTCAAGCGCGCGAGCCGGCGTCGCCGCTGTTCGGCGCCATGCAGCACACCAATGAAGCCATCGAGCTCCAGGTGACGCAGGAGTACACCGGGCAACAGCGGCACCTCTGCTTCCTGATTCCGATGTGGAAGAAGATGCTCGACTTTGACATGCACGTCAAGGGCGTGACGCCGGTCGAAGAAATCGTTTCCGGCAGAGTCTGGCACCGCCCGCTGAGCGGCTTCAATGCAGTCGTGAATGTGGGACTCGACGAAAACTGGCTCGGTCATCCGCTCGCCCTGGCGAATCTTTACGGATATGGCCGGCTGGCGTGGAACCCGAAGTTGACCTCCCAACAAATTGCTGCGGAGTGGACTCAGCTCAGCTTTGGGAACCATCCGCATGTGGTTGCGACCCTCTCCACCATGCTGCTTTCCTCCTGGAGTATCTACGTGAACTACACCGGACCGCTGGGGGCGCAGACGCTGACCGACATCACCGGGCCGCATTACGGGCCGGGAATTGAATCATCGGAGCGAAATGGTTGGGGACAATGGCATCGCGCGGACGAGCACGGGATCGGCATGGATCGGACGGTAGCGACTGGAACCGGATACATCGGGCAATATTCCCCTGCGGTGGCGCAGCTCTACGAGCCGCTCACAAACTGTCCCGACGATCTGGTGCTTTTTATGCACCACGTGCCCTACACCTACATGCTGCACCAGAACAAGACTGTCATTCAATCCATCTACGACTCGCACTATGAAGGCGCGGCACAGGCGGCGTGGCTGCTCGCGCAATGGAAAACGCTGAACGGTTTGGTGGATCGCGAGCGCTATACCGAGACGCTCAAACGGCTCGAGTACCAGGCGGGACACGCGATCGTATGGCGCGATGCCATTGTGAACTGGTTTCACCGGGAATCGGGGATTGAGGACGCGCTCGGCCGAGTGGGACACAATCCCAATCGGGTTGAAGCCGAGGACATGCAACTCTCGGGATATGTTCCCGTCGAGGTCACGCCCTGGGAGACTGCATCCGGCGGAAAGGCGGTCGCGTGCACGGGGAAGAGTTCGTGTACGGCCAGTTTTCGGTTCAAGAGCGAGGCCGGGCTCTATGACGTCGCGGTCGCTTACTTCGATCTGAATCATGGGGCGTCGCATTACCGGTTGTTTGTGAGTGATCGCGAGTTGGGTTCCTGGGTGGCGGACGATCATCTTCCATCCGACAAGATGAACGGGCATACATCAACCCGATACACGGTGGCCGGTGTCGAGCTCAAGCCCGGTGATGTGGTGAAGATTGAGGGTAGGCCGGATGGAGCGGAGCCTGCGCCGCTCGATTACGTGGAAGTCATTCCCCATCAAAACTAAACTAGCTCACCATCGTGAACCAAGGCCCTCTTTCGTTTTGCGCGTTATCCTCTGAGCGCATCACTCAAATCAGCATGCTCAAACGCCGATGCCATCCGGTCGATTTCGCGCCTGCCGATCCCGTGCCCGGCAGCGGCACCGCGCCACTTCGAGACCGCCTTACCGACTTCACGGGCTAGCTTGCGCGCCGCCTTCTTGTCGAGTTCAAAATAACCGGCCACACCCAGGGCGAGAGGCAGGGAAGCGGTGGCGTCATCACCATCGATGCTCGTCGTCAGGATGCGCGGTTTGACCTCGAGGGGAGTGGGGTTGAGGTCGTAGGCAGGCGACAGGCGCCAACCGTCGCCCCCGAGATAGAGAAATCCGTGATTGCGCAGGTGGTCGTCGGTGTTGGAAATAAGGATATTGAAAACCAGCCGCCGCCACGGCGCTTCCATATCCGCCTTTGGTCGAGCCCCGTGCTGGCGCAACGCATCGACGATTTCAAGATAGCTATGCGACTCATTGTCTTTCGCGCCCAGCATGCTCAAGGCGGAGAGAAACGGGATGTGCTTGGTGCCTTCCCGGTCAAAACGCCGCAGTAATAGAATCGGCTTACTGGCGAAGGTCTCGACGTGCGGTGCCGGTACGGCAATCCCCGCCCTTTTTGCGAGCGAGAGCGCCACGGCTTCCCATCGTACCGCGTTGATCTCGTCATCCTTGCGGGGAAACTTCGCAATCGCTAACTGCCCATCCTTTTCGCGGACGGATGCTTTCGGCCGCGCGCCACCCAGAGATGAGCCGGGCGCAAACAGTAACCGCAAATCTTCCTCGGTATCTCTTTCCTCTACTACGCGCTCCGCAGCCAAGAGTAGCTTTGGCAACTCGAGCAGCGGAGGTATCCTGGCCTCCCCCTGTCGCAAGAACGGGCCGCCTTCGGTTCCGGAGAAGCGCAGCGCTCCGGCCCGCGCCTCATCGTCTACCAGCAAGAGATAGTCCATCTCGCTCAACGTCCGCGGCGTGCGTCCCTCGCGCTCTGCGCTACGGCGCTCCATGCGCCGCATCAACGTCCTGCCCCACCGATCGGGGGCAGAATCTCCGATGGCACCGAACAGCGGCGTATCCGCGACGGTGTGAAACGGTCCAGGACCGAGCTTGAGCGCAGGTTCAAAGGAGAAGCGTTCAGGATGCTCCAGCCAGCGGGTGGCGTATTCAAAGGTGGCGCTTTCCTTGCCCTTGCGGCTACGAGCCCACAGGCGCCCTGCTAGCTGCGGCACACCATCGAGATCGACATAAACCAAGACATGTCTATCCATGGTTTGCACTCGTTTGGGGGTTGCTATTTCCTCGGCCGGCGAATCCTCTGCGGCAGCCGCTCCTCCTCCAGCTGAAGCCCCACAGTGTCACCCTGGGGGTCGGCGAGGTCGGCAACCCGTTCCGTCATCCCGAGCACAAAAAGGACGATGGCATAATTGCCAATTGCCACGCCCGGCTCGCCTTTCTCGATTTTGACGAGTGTAGTGCGGCTGATCGAGGCGCGCTGGGCGGCGATCTCGGCGGGAATCCGGCGCCGCCGCCGTGCATCCCGGATGTCATGGCCGAGTTTGCGCAAGGCGCGTGTGACGGGAAGCGGTACCATCCCGGAGGGCTTGGTTTTGCGCATAGATAACGTCCATTATTATGGTCACTATTCCAATTAGCGTACGGAGTAATGAACGTAAAGTCAATGCGGGTCAGGCCAGAAATTGATTCGCTTTCACTGGCGCGGACGGCTATTACTGCCTCCATGGCTCGGGTCGGTCGGCAAGCGAGACAGACCAGCTTCCGGAGACCGGCCGGCTTTCAAAGAATAGGTTCGTTCATGGGTCCGGGGTCTCCGACTCAAGGTTCGAGTCGCCGGCGATCTTAGCGGGTCGACAAACCTCGGGACTCAAATCGCGCAGCCTCTGGTGCGGACGATCGTGATGCGCAAGGTCAGCAGCTAGACGTCCTCCTGGGAGCGTGAATGGACGCGGGCAGTATCCGCCCGATGGGCAATGGGGCTCGCATCGCGGGTTTTCAATCCACCCTCACCTTGGGCTGGCGGTTGTCGAATTTCGAACCGCGAAATGGGGAGGAATGGATCCGGACCATCCTCTGCGATTGACGGCCGTCCAAGTTCGCATCCACACTAAGTTGCAATGAAAAAATTGCGAGTTGGAATTCTCTTTGGGGGCCGCAGCGGCGAGCATGAAATCTCCCTGCTCTCGGCGGCGTCCGTCTTCAAGGCCATCGACACCAATAAATATCAAGTTGTCCCTATCGGCATAACCAAGGATGGCCGCTGGCTGGCGGCTTCCGATGCGGAGCGCTTGCTCGACGGCAAACCTCTCCGGCAGGAGAGGCAGTTGCGCGCGGGAGATCCTGAAAGTACGCCGGCGGCCGCGGTTCTCGAGAATGGCGAATCGGTGGTGGTTCCCCCGGAGCCGCAGGCGAGCGCCATGCGTCCATTCCAGAGCGATGCCCGGGCGCGGCAGGCCACGGACCGCGGGATCAACGTGGACGTCATCTTTCCCGTATTGCACGGCACATTCGGAGAGGACGGCACCATTCAGGGCCTGCTCGAACTGGCCGACATTCCTTACGTGGGTGCAGGCGTGCTCGGCTCGGCTGCGGGAATGGACAAGGACATAATGAAATCACTGTTTCGTGCGGCGGGATTGCCGATTGTGAAGCATGTCACCCTGCTGCGCAGCGAATGGGAGGCGGGGCCCAAGAAGATTCAAAACCTGGTCGAGCGCAAATTGAAGTACCCCGTGTTCGTGAAGCCGGCGAATCTCGGGTCCTCGGTGGGGATTTCGAAGGCGCATGATCGTAATGAGCTTGCCCCGGCGATCCGCGAAGCCGCCAAATTCGATCGCAAGATTGTGATCGAAGAGGGCGTAGGCGGCAAACGGAACCAGGCCCGGGAAATCGAAGTTTCCGTGCTGGGAAATGACCAGCCCCGGGCCTCCATTCCTGGCGAGATCGTGCCCAGCGCGGAATTTTACGATTACTCGGCCAAATATCTCGACCAAGGCTCACAGCTCATCATTCCCGCCAGGCTCAACCGGGCTGAAACCAAAAAGATTCAACATCTGGCGATTGCCGGATTTCGCGCGGTCGAGGGCTCGGGTTTGGCGCGCGTGGATTTCCTGATGGATCCCAAATCGCGCAAAATCTACATCAACGAGATCAATACCATGCCGGGTTTTACCTCGATCAGCATGTATCCGAAATTGTGGGCGGCCTCGGGTGTGAGCTATCCCGAGTTGATTGACCGCCTGATTCAGCTTGGCCTCGAGCGGCATCGCGAGAAAAAGAAAAATCAGTACAACCGCTGACTGCGCCGGCGTGCCGCTATTTCTGTTATAAGCAGGAGTCTCCTCAAAATCTGCAGGGGTTTTGAGTTCGAGACGGAGAAGAATTCATGGCGGAGAAAGTTCGCTGGGGAGTACTCAGCACTGCGGATTTTGCCCTGACCAAAGCCATCCCCGGCATGGCCAAGGGAGAGTGGAGCCAGGTTCTCGCGATCGCCTCGCGCGACCTTGGCCGGGCCGAAGCGGCCGCCCGTAAACTCGGGATCCCCAAAGCGTACGGCTCTTACGAGGAATTGTTGCGCGACCCGGAAATCGAGGTGATCTACAACCCGCTTCCCAACCATCTGCACGTGCCCTGGTCGATCCGGGCGGCCGCCGCCGGAAAACACGTGCTTTCGGAGAAGCCGCTGAGCCGGAACCTGGCCGAGGCGCGCGAGCTCCTCGCGGTTGAGCAGAAGACAGGGGTAAAAATCGGCGAGGCGTTCATGGTGCGCACGCACCCGCAGTGGTTGCGGACGCGCGAGCTCGTCGCCTCGGGCCGCATTGGCGAGCTGCGCTCGATCACGGGCTTCTTCAGCTATTTCAATCGCGATCCGAACAACATCCGCAACATTGTTGCCGCCGGCGGCGGCGCGCTCCTCGATATCGGATGCTACGCCATCACCACTTCGCGCTTCCTGTTTGCCCAGGAGCCTTTGCGGGTAATCGGGTTGATCGAGCGCGATCCGGAGATGAAGGTCGACCGGCTGACCTCTGCCATTCTCGAGTTCCCGTCGGGGCACGCCATTTTTAGCTGCAGCACCCAGCTGGTGCCCTATCAGCGGATGAACTTCCTCGGCACCCGGGGCCGCATCGAAATTGAAATTCCCTTCAATGCGCCGAACGACCGACCGTGCAGAATCTTGGTGGACGACGGGGGCGATATTTTCGGCCAAGACATCACGGCTGAGAGCTTCCCTACCTGTGATCAGTACACCATTCAAGGCGATCTATTTTCCCGCGCCGTGCGCGAAGACCTGGAAGTACCCGTTCCTCTCACCAACGCCATAAAAAATATGGCCGTAATCGAGGCCATCTTCCGATCTATAGAGTCGGGCAAGTGGGAAACGCCTTAGGCCCGGGTGGCCGAAGGATCGAGGGTCACGGCAACGGGCAGCCTGAGGTGCAAGCATTGATTGCTTGGCCAGCATTCCGTCCGGCGACTCCTGGAAGGGACGAAGCGCAGGCTCAGAATCCGCGCTGCGCAGCATGGGCGCCGATGGAGCAGGAGGCGAGAGAGATTGGCCAAAGACCGGCAAGGACCTGGTGGAAGCGATCCGCAGACGGTTTGCTCCTTTCATCGCCGCAATCACCGTCGCCGAGATTCTCCACCTACAACTCCTACCCCACGGCAAGAGGCGCGATAGATTGAACTCTGAAGCGGAAGCCATGTTTACCGCAGGATTTCACGGGGCGAATTCTTCGCTTCGATGAACAGGCAGCTCATGTCTTTTGCGTACATGGCGTCATCGCCTGGGAAGTCCGGAAGACCGCTTGCGGTTCGACGCGCAGATTGCCGCGGTTGCCGACGTACACCGGGCTGCTCCGGCCACCCGCAATACCGGCGATTTCGAAGCCTGCGGAATAAGGCTTGCGAATCCCTGGGTGGATTAGACTAGCAGTCTCATTTGTCGCCTGTCCGGAGGTGGAATGCGCGCTACGCTTAGGTTCACGAATTCCTGGGGCGCCCCCGGTCTCCCCGCATTGCGGAGAAGCCGGGGTCCCGGCCCATCTCGGTTGCTGATCACGATATTTCTTGCGGCCTGCGCTCTTCCTTCAGCCGCTCAAAAACGTCCCTTCCGCTTCGCAGACATGATGGCGCTCAAGCGCGTGGAGGAGCCGGAAGTTTCGCCGGACGGGAGGTGGGTTTTGTTCGCCGCGGTCGATGTCGACCTGAAAGCGAACACCAAGACCGCGCACGTGTGGGTGGTGCCGTTCCATCAGGCCCCGGCTCCCTCGACCGCGCAGAATGATTCCCCGGCCAATCGCTCTGCCGCGCCCGGGACCGGGGAAGGGAATGGCGGGGAGAGGGAGATTATTTCTGATCAGGATGGGGAGCGGCCGCGCTGGGCGCCGGATGGGAAGCGGTTTGCATTTATTTCGACGAAAGAGAATGGGGCACAGATCTGGATTGCGGATTTCGATGCCGCGAGCGGAAAGGTGACGGGAAAGCATCGGCTCACGGCTTTAGGGACGGAGGCGGATGGCGAGCTGTGGTCGCCGGATGGGAAAAACATTTTGTTCAAGTCCGAGGTTTATCCGGAATGCCAGGGAATGCCTGCCGAAGAGACCGGGTGCAATGAGAGCAAGCTCGAGGAGAGAAAAAATTCGAAGGTCAAGGCGCTCGAGTTCACGCATCTGCTCTATCGGCATTGGAATGCGTACAAGGAAGGGAAGAGGACGCATTTGTTGGTCATCGAAGTTCCAGAAGGCCTGTGTGATCAATCCGGCCGCCAACCACCGAACCAAGGACGAAACTCATGTCCGCTTGCGCGCGACCTTACCCCCGGCGATTACGATGCCCCGGTATTTTCGCTGGGCGGGCAGGATGATTATGCCTTCTCGCCCGATGGGCGGGAGATTTGTTATGCCTCCAATCACGATCCCCAGCCCGCAATTTCAACCAACAATGATTTGTTCACCGTGCCGGTGAATTTTCCCGCCGATGCCACCTCCAAAGACGTTCTCGCGGCGACGAAAAATATCACCGCCGGGAATCAAGCCGCCGACAACACCCCGCTCTATTCGCCCGATGGCGCCTCCATCGCCTATCGCGCACAGCGGCGCCCCGGCTACGAGAGCGACCGCTGGCGCTTGCTGTTGTATGACCGAAAGACGGG
>Ga0123356_10007862_pt1 | contig 10617 bp, 4 predicted proteins | sample TergutEmb28metaG_2_FD_92546 | JGI IMG/M metagenome (GOLD analysis project Ga0123356, IMG submission 92546) | Embiratermes neotenicus P3 segment gut microbial communities from Petit-Saut dam, French Guiana - Emb289 P3 | ecosystem: Host-associated > Arthropoda: Insects > Digestive system > Gut ... | reverse complement strand
TTGCGACAACGCAAACATTAAACAGTATCATTAGCATGTTAAAACAAAGAAATTGCGAGCACTTAAATAAATCAGATTTCATGAAGCTTGTAAATTCTTACGCCACCTGCCATTACAGAGAAAATGAAAACGGCGTAAAAGTCAACTGGCTTGATGAAAATTTAGATCCCGATACCGGGGAGTGGCTGTCGAGAAAAATCTTAAAAGAGTCCGGGTGGCCGGAAAACAAGGCAGGATATGAACGAGGGAAAGACTATAATCATTCCGGATATTGTGATTTGATCATCCGGGGTGTTTGCGGAGTTAGTATCGATGATGGAGATATACTAAGCTTTGATCCGCTACTGCCGCAGGGGATGTGGGATTATTTTTTCCTTGACAGGCTGCCATATAAAAACCGGATTATATCAGTTGTTTATGACCGGGACGGTTCACGTTATAATAAAGGAAAAGGACTTTCTATTTTCATAAACGGGCAGTTAGCGGGACAGTCTGATATTTTAAAGAAAATAAATGTTGATATTTAAGTAATATTGAATAAAGGAGCAGTCGAACGATGAATAAAATTATTTCACAAACTCCCGAGGAACTTGGCAAGCTGGCGGCTGCTCAAGCAGCGGAACTGATAAACTCGGCAATTTCGGAAAACGGAAGCTGTCGGCTTCTTCTTGCAACAGCGGCATCTCAACTGGAGACACTAGCAAGTTTGCAAAAGAAAGATATAGATTGGTCCAAAGTAGAGGTTTTTCATTTAGACGAATACATCGGCCTTCCGGAAACACATAGCGCAAGCTTTGTAAGCCTTTTGAAGGAACGGTTTATTAAAGGAATTGGTCCACTCAAAAGCGCATGCTTCATTGATGGAATGGCTCCGCCCGAAGAAGCAATTGCAAAAGTTACTGCCGAAATTCGCCGCGCACCCATTGATGTAGCACTAGTTGGTATCGGTGAAAATGCACATATAGCTTTTAATGACCCTCCGGCTGATTTTGAAACCGTCGATGCTTACAGGGTCGTCACCCTTGACGACGCCTGCCGCAGACAACAGCATGGAGAAGGCTGGTTCCCGACATTTGATGACGTGCCGAAAACAGCGATATCAATGACTGTGTATCAGATAATGCAAAGCAAAGTCATCATATCCGTCGTCCCGCACATACAAAAAGCAAAAGCAGTATTCGATACATTAAATAACGAACCCACTCCCGACATCCCGGCAACCATTTTGAAAACACATCCGAACTGGACATTGTATTTAGATATCCATTCGGCGAGTTTGCTATAAAGGATATAACAAGAATTTTGTTAATGTCTTGCCGCGTTGTGAGAAATTACTTCCTCAGGTAAAATTGAAGTACCGGCAAGCATGTTATATTCATCAAGCACAAGCGGTAAAAATTCTATGTCATTACAATAGACAAATGTAGCAAACTCCGCTATACGCGGACCGATACACGCCGGGTGCCAATCAAATACGGCATGCAAGTTGTAGTCATCGTCTACCAAAAAGTTTGAATAGTTAAAATCAGCGTGAAGGAATACATCATTCCCTGTCACGCTGTTTTTGTCATACTTAAAATATGGCGTATAATCCAACCCTGCCGGTAAACTATCTGTTGGTATTGAATGAAGTGTGAAGAAGAAATATGCGATTTGTTTTACGATCCTCGCTTGCTGCACCTTCGTAGCATTCGCAAACCTTCCGGGGTTGTGACCATGCCCGAAAAATCTTTCCATGACCGCAAATATATCATCGTTATATTCAATTATATCCAACTTACGAGCCGTACGCACAGGAAGTTTTTGTTTCAATAGAAATGGGTATAAAACCTGTTGTTTAAGAAACCCCTTGACAAAACCCTTTTCTCTTGCACGAAGCAACACATAATCATTACCATCTTCGGTTCTATAGAAAAACGGCTCACTATGCGCTCCCGGGTGCTCCCCCATATCCTTTCGTTCAATGCGATTATTCCTGATCGCATCAATTATTTCTTTTTTGGTGTTTTGATCCATTTTTGCTCCTGCAGTGCATTAATTCCCGTATTGATAGTCAACATATGGAAGTATCGTCCAAGTCACATCGTCTGCGGATATGCTTTTATGCTTGATTTCCGGCTTTATCCCGGCTGTTGATTTATCACACGGGTATTCACCGCAATCCGTGCATTTTATCAAGTTCTTGCTTGCGGCACACAACTTTTGAGCACAAGTATGTGTATTGTCAAAACCACCTTTTGCACATCCATTACAAAGTTGCATATTCTCGTCCCAATAACTTCCCTCGCCAACACCTCCAGCATACACACGTATAAGCCGGGTTTTTAGTTCATCTCTAAACTCATCGGTAATGGTACCCCCGTTATAATGCACACACAAATCACAACGATGACCGCAATCGCTGTACACAACCTGCTCCTTCGGAAAAGGCTTGCGATTAGGTCTCTTTTTAATGAGAATCAACTTTTTGACAACTTCAAGAGTTTTCAAATCCTTCACAGGAATCAAAACCCATTTCCCGTCATAATGTGTGTGAGCTTCATCATACAGGTCTTGTATCATCTTCGGGAACTCATCCCGCTGCGCATCAAATACTTCCCGTTCAACTTTCCCGAAAATGATTTGAAAATCAAACCTATCTTCATGTATGTTGATAGATACAATCGTTTTCTTCCCCTGCCGAAACTTCAAACAATCAATCTCATAATACTTCCCCGCATATTCATCCAACCTATACTTCCCCCGCATAAACCGCATAGTCTCCGCGCTTACTTTTTGTAGTTCGGTCATTTTGTTCATATCCTCTCTCTCTTCATTGCTAAATAATCCAGTCTTTTTAATCCAACGATACAGTAGTTTATTGATAATTGTCAAGCAGGGGAAATAAAAACAACAGTTCCGTGTGAAGAACTGCTGTTGTGATAATTTGTGTTATTAACTCAATAATTGCAAGACCCCTTGCGGAAGTGTGTTTGCCTGAGCGAGCATTGCTGTGCTGGCTTGGACAAGAATTTGATTCTTTGTAAATATTGTCATTTCCGCAGCCATGTCAGTATCTCTGATGCGTGATTCTGCAGCCTGCAGATTTTCGCTTGTGTTATCTACGTTTTTCATTGAATATTCGAGCCTGTTTTGCTGTGCACCCATTCTTGCGCGTTCCATACTGATGATGTTGATCGCATTGGTGAGCACAGTTATAGCTGCACCGGCTTTTTCGTGTGTGGTAACATCAAGGCTGTATTCCTGATAAGGATTATTTATAATGTTTGCACCTTGCGCTGCAGTTCTATACCCATCTGCACCGAGACCGTTGATGTGCTCAAATCCTTCGCTTGTGGGGTCGCCGTCATCCATAGGTCTTCTAATTGAAATCCCTAATGCTCTTGTACAAAGACGCGGGATTTCGATTTCTATCATATCGCCTTCATTTGCTCCGGATTGGATTGGAATATAACCACCGGACTCTGCTTCTGTTGTGATATCAATAGCTCCAATAAACCCAAGCGCTGTTGCAAGTGTGGCAGGATTAAAGGCTATATCTACCGAAGGTGAAGAATCAAGACCTTTTGATGTAATGGCTATCTTGCCGTCATCGTCCAATTTAATTTCAAAACCGCGCGGCATTGCATTAAGAAAAGCATCTTCGTTTGCTTTGACAAAAGACGGAGCATCTGAATAACTACCGGGAGAAAGGCTTATTGTTGTCGGAGAACCGTTGACATTTATGGTAACACTTGGAAATATACTGCCAGAAGGTGGTGTCGCACCGGTTGGTAAAGAACGTGTATTATTATTTGGGAAAAACGCATCATTTGCAAAAAGGGTAGAACTATTAACAGTCATGCCAGGTTTGTTTGTTCTAAAGGGTTGTGATGTCCAAGCAGTAGCTGTACCATTTAAAGAGTTGCGTTGTGCATCAGCACCAGAGGAACCAGCAAGTGTTCCAGAACCAATTCCAACCCAAACACGAGGAGTTGTTGATGTGGCAATGGCGCTTGGACGTCCCATAACACCAGTTAGAACACCATTATCGTTAGGAAAGTCAAATACTAGTCGTTGATTTGGAGGGTCATAGCTAATACCGTTTACAATATGTCCTAAACCCATATTATTAAATTCATTCCTAAAATAAGTTAAGATATTATCTAAATTCATATTACCGGGTGCTATATCGACGCCATTTACTGTATTTATAGCACCAAAATCTAGTATTACATTAAGAGTACCATCTGCAGGAGTGATTATCTGCATAGCAAATATACCTTCGTCAGGAAATATGTGTGATGGAGAATGTAGGTCTGTGTATCCTACAGTAACATTTACTAGAGTCGGCGATATATTCCAACCTGCTATATCAATTGGCCCACTATAATCTCCTGTAGCGGGTATTGTTGTTGTATAAGGAGCTGTCATCCTACCAAGATTATATTCCCAAGCTGCTCCTATGCTGCCATCAAATAATAACCTACCATTAAAGTTAGTCATTTGAACAACTTGGTTAATTTCGGAAGATAACTGTCCAAATTCTAATTGTATTGCTTCTCTGTCCATGAGTTGGTTTGTATCGTTAGCTGCCTGTACAGAAAGTTCACGCATTCTTTGTAACTTATTATGAACAAATTGCAATGCACCGTCTCCGACTTGTAAAAGTGACACACCATCTTGAATATTTAAGCTTGCACGGTTGAGACCTCTGATTTGAGTTCTCATTTTCTCGGAAATAGCAAGACCCGCGGCATCATCTGCTGCGCGGTTTACTCTTAAACCCGAGCTGAGCTTCTCGGTGTTTTTACTTATATTTTGGTTGTTAATGCCGAGCTGACGGTGGGAATTATCGGCAGCTATATTATTTTGTATTCTCATAATCCAGCGTTATTCCCTCTTACTCGGCGAAAACTCATTTAGAGTTATTCTCATCATTTCCTGCTTCTATTATGAATATCGGTAAATCGACGCAAAAACTTTAGAACAATAGTCATATCTAGTCTGCTTATGCTTACATTAAATACAAATAATAAATTTATTTATCTGTTATTATTGATGTGTTTTGAATTTATCTATACAATATGTAGAAAATTAGCACATTTTTAATCTTTATACTGTTATTCCTTGAACCGGTCTGTATTGGCGTGTATAATATAGATTGGAATTTTGTATTCAAAAAAATAATGAAAGATTGTAAATATGCGATATACACTTACTGACAGAGCAATTGCCATTCTTCTTTCAATAATTTTACTAATAGGTTCCGCTTCGGCGTTTATGGAAGCTGTGGTTGTTGAGAATGTATCAGATGAGACAAGTAGCAATACGTTAAATGATTCTAGTGATTTTAGTAATCTAATACTAACGCCTTCTAATGATAATAAAAGCGAAAAAGTACCTGATGCTTTCGCGTTTGATACGGAGGATATAATTACACCTAATCAAGATGATTTTAATGGAAAAAGTAGCAGTGAGAACATTGAATCACCTGATTTTGATGGAAACAGTAGCAGTGAGAACATTGAATCACCTGATTTTGATGGAAACAGTAGAAGTGAGAACATTGAATCACCTGATTTTGATGGAAACAGTAGTAGTGAGAACATTGAATCACCTGATTTTGATAATCAAAAGGTTGATATAAACTTATATACTAACAATGAAGAAATAATTCATAGTGATAGATATATAAAAATACAGTCGCATACATTTGATGAAATATTTCCACTTGATGCAGCAAATCTCATATTGACATTTTACGTTGGTAGTGGTAGTGGTGATGGAACTATAGCTGTAGGTGAGTTAGAAACGGGAGCTACTTGGGAATTACCAGAAGAATTGCTTTTTTCTCTCAATACTCCTGTAACAATAACAGCAAAACCAAATACAGGATCGAGAGTAGAAAAGTGGACAATTAATATTGGTGGTGTGGTATCTACCGTGTATGGTGGTAATTCTATAGATATAACAATGACAAACAATATAACCGTGTTCGTAGATTTTGAATTGGCTACATCACATTTATATTTTATGTCTTCTAACGATAGTGCAACAATTAGAGCAACAATCACTGGAGATACAACCCCATTAGTAAGTGGTGGTTCTCGGTCACCAGGGGCAAGTATTACATTTTCTGCTGATCCACCGGTAGATGACAGCTTTTTTGTACGCTGGTTCGCTCATGAAGGGACAACATTAACAGAAGATCCAGATCTTATAGGAAATGGAGATTCAATAACTTATATTATGCCTCCAAATGATGTTTTGGTAGAGAGAAGACTTATAGCTGGTCATTCGGTAACGTTCGCCGTTGATGGGATTACTAGCAGAGGGTCCCTAACAGCACTATCCAATGACACTCCATTTTTTGGTAGTCCACCAGCAATAGAAAATGATACTACAGTAATTTTCACAGCTACTCCAAACAATACAGGGTTACCAGGTGCTCCCGTTTATCGGGTAGCACGGTGGTTTGTCAATGGAAATCTGCAGACAACGGGATTATCAGAAGACCGTACAGTATTCACATTAAATATTACTGCCGCAACAAATGTACGTGTAGAGTTTGAAGAAGTGACTCTAAATCTTTCTTCCCCTTCTGTAACGATTACCGCACCGGGGTCATCCTACATTAATGCTGGTTTAACCGGAGATGTCAATGGAACAATTTTACCAACAGGTTCAATTTCATTCAGTGGCACTAATGAATTAGAACCCAAATTAATGGTATCAGCAACCGGAACAACGATAACTATTAATAATGTTTCATTGACAAGTGCAGATAATACAGATGGCACTCCGCATGTAATAACTGTAACCCTTGACGGTGTTACAAAAGAATTGGAAATCTATATTGACTTACCTAAATTAGATATATTGCCGCCAAAATCAATAACAATTACAAATACCAGTCCTCATAGCGGGAGTATTATTTTAGATACTAACGTAACCGATGTAATTACTACAAGTAATCTTGTTTTCACCCCTGCATTACCTGCAGGATTAGATGTTTCAGTATCAGATATACTGGAATTTCCCAACCACTATCTAATAACAATCAACGGTAGTCGAGAGAACCCCATGTCTATAATCAATCGAGATGTGAGTGTATCAATAAATGGATTTCCAGGATTTAGTGATAATTTTCTGTTGAATGTTAATCTCACACCACCGCCTCAAATAACATCAATCACACCTACACCGGCAACAGTATCAGCATTCCAAAATGTACGAGTACATGGAACCGGAGCGCTTCTTGAAGCTCCGCCTTCTATACCATCTTTACCGGTTGATGCGGTTTTTACTGTTGAAGGCATTAGCTTTGGTTCAGGAAATGAACTGGAAGTTGAACAATCCATTCGCAATGCAACGATTCCGCTACTTGCAGCTCTTCCTACAGGAATCACCGCAGGAGTTATCGGTGTTAGTGTAGAAAGTGGCAGCAGTACAAGAGCTACTGTTACAATTCCACTAACTATTGCATCTAATACTTCCGGTGCAGCTAATGGTCGTGACTGGACGGTCACAGTTGCAACAAATTTATTAAATTCGGCAAGCGTTACAGGTACACTCTTTGTTACTCAAGCCGGACCAATAACACTTTCGCCACTTGCTGTGCCTGTTACCGAATCAAATCAATATTCTCCCGTAGAAATAGCAGTTACCGGTTCCGGTACGATTACCCATGTGAGAAATGATACTACAGAAGGAACATTTGATGCCAATGTCAATATTAACTATTCTGCAAGCACAGATGAGAGCAAAATCGAAATAACAACAACTCGCGGAGCAGGTGATATTACCGGCAGTTTTACAGTTACATTTACTCGAGACGGCATATCAGAAATTCTTACGGTGACCGTTGACATACGAGCATTAGATGAACCGGTCGTTACATGGCCGACAGGTTTTTCTGCAACATATGGTCAATTGCTTTCTCAAGTACCTACAACAGGAACGCTTACAAACGGCTCAGCTGTTTTTGGTGCAACTCCTGTGCCGGGAATATTTGTTTGGACTGAACCATTAACTACTCCTGGAGTTCGTGTTGGTAATGCAGGAGCACCAACTCACAGTATGACCTTTGTACCGGACAATGAAAATATTTATGCCAGAGTTACAACAGGAGGACCGGCACCAGGACAAGAACACCGAACAATTGTCGTTGCAAAAGCTAATCCAAGCGTAACGTTTCCAGCAGGATTTAACATAACTTACGGGCAAACACTTTCACAAGCAATTGGCAGCTCGGGTAGTACTGCAGGTTCTGCTGTGTTTGATGGTGTAACTGTAAATGGTACATTTACATTTGACCGTTCCGATGCGTCAACATTTGAACCTACAGTTGCACAAAGTGGGAATCCATATTTTATGACCTTCACGCCTACCGGTGTAGATGCGGTCAACTTCAATCCGGTCACAGTAAGTAATATTCCTGTTGTTGTAATTAAAGCTGATCAAATCGCACCCATTGCTCCGACAATGGCAGCCCATACACCAGTTAGTATTACGCTAAACTTAATAACCGGAGCAGAATATGGTAGAAGTAATTCTGCTACCACCGAACCAACATCATGGCAAACGGATCTTATATTTACTGGTTTAGATCCAAATACAGGATATTTCTTCTTTGCAAGATTACAGGGAGATGATAATCACAATCCATCACCGGCAAGTCTAGCTAGAGAAATATTAACAGAGAAAGCAACACTTATAGGAACACCTGTAATTTCCCCTACCGGAACAATAAGATATCTTGATGAACTGTCTGTTGATACAAGTAGTCTTTATGCCGATCCTCCAGGCTTACCAACAGGAAGTAATGCTTCAATATTAGGTATATTATCTTATCGGTGGATTAGAAATGAAACAACCACTATTGGAACAGACTCTACATATAAACTCGGTCCTTTTGATATCGGAGCAAAAATATCGGTAGAAGTAAGCTCTACGAATACTGAAGATCCTGTTTTATCGGCACAAACAACACTAGTAGCTAAAAGAGTACCTACATTAACTAATTTAATATACAATTTGACATCAACTGTTTTTGATGGAAATCCACGACCCATAGATACTCCCAAAGCTGCACTCGGTGTAGAAGGTCTTGGTACGTCATTTACAGTACATTATAGACCATCGGGCTCAACGAATGAAAGTGATTGGACTATCACAGCACCAACAAATGTAGGAAGTTATGAAGTCAGGGCTACAATATCAGAGGGAGATAATTATACCGAAGCAACTATTATACTAACTACAAGCACAAATACATATAATATAACCAGAATTATTCCAACAGCAGATAATTTAACAGCCACATTAAACGGGAGTGATATTAAAGCACCTGGTTTTACAATTCCATGGAGTATTGCTTTTTTACCCCCAACAAACTTACCTCCTACAGTTATTGTTGGACCTGCCAGCGATGTGGTAGGGTTAGGTACAATCACAGTATTTTACTCTCTTAATAATGGTTCACCTACAACAGATAAGCCTACATCAACAGGGCTTGTTGAAGTAACAGTCAATATTACACAAGGGGTTAATTATGAAGCAGAAACAGGAATTGATGTGGGTTCCTTTTTTATCACCGGCACGCCTTTCCCTGTTACGGATTTAACGTATGAAATATTTAATGTTACTGAAAATGAACCTGAACTTGTTCCGTTTAATATTGCTGAAGGATTTACGAATACATTTGATGGTGATACTCGTCAGGTACGACTTTTAGATAGTTTCCTGGGAGAAAGTATAATTTCTTTTAGCGAAGATGGAGGTACTACTTGGAGTACAGATTATCCGGAATTTAGAAATGTAACTTCTAAAACAATTGAATTCAATGTAGAGCGTCCAAATACCGGATGGGAGCCATATACCGGGTCTTTAACAACAGTAAACATAACTCGCGCATCTTTATCATGGAGCACAAGTACAAACAACACTATTAATAATAAGGTTTATGATGGGAATACAAATGCAACAGTGCTTGTTGGACCGGAATTATTGGGCATAATTGGAAACGACAATGTAATAGTGATACCGGGAACAGTTTCGTTTAATAGTGCAAATGCTAGTATTGGTATTGGAATTACCGCAGCAGACTGGGGAATCGGTGGTGCCAATGCATCAAACTACACAATAACAGGGGAGCCGTTGTTTGCAAACGCAAACATAACACCTTTACAAATGACATGGAGTACCAATAATACAATAAATAACAAAATTTACGATGGTAATATGGTCGCAACAATACTTTCTGCACCTACATTAGCAGGTAGAATTGGAAGTGACATTGTCGATGTAGTACAGGGAACAGTTTCGTTCAGCAATGCAAATGCTGCAACAGGTATTTCCGTCGAAGCACTTGGATGGAGTATAAGCGGAAACAGTAACTATTCAGCTCCTGCTGTTCAACCCGTGTTTGCTCCTGCAAATATCACACCTATAATTCTTACATGGAATACCGATGGCACAGTTGAAAATAAAGTGTATGATGGGACCAACTCGGCCACGGTTGATAACGAACCTACATTAAGTGGATTTCTTGACAGCGACTCAGTATCAATCGTGGAAGGGAATGTTACGTTTAATAGTGCAAACGTTGCATCTGGCATAATTATCAATGCTAAT
>Ga0123356_10007861_pt1 | contig 10618 bp, 12 predicted proteins | sample TergutEmb28metaG_2_FD_92546 | JGI IMG/M metagenome (GOLD analysis project Ga0123356, IMG submission 92546) | Embiratermes neotenicus P3 segment gut microbial communities from Petit-Saut dam, French Guiana - Emb289 P3 | ecosystem: Host-associated > Arthropoda: Insects > Digestive system > Gut ... | reverse complement strand
TGCCGTTTTTTACAATGTTTTCAGATAAGCACTTTTTACACGCTAGCATGACAATACCCTAATCATACAAGACGTCACACCTTATCTATCTATCGATGAAGACTCTCATATTTAGACATCTGTCAAAGTGTGTTAAGTGACTAAATATTATTTCATTATCTGTGTGTATGTATTTAGTTCGTCTGATTTGAGGGGCTTAAGGTTAAGGTTTGTGGGTTGAAACTGTAGGTGCAATCCTGTTTGGTGAACAATTTTTACGTTAAAATTTAAACTTCAGCGGAAAATGAGTCGTCAAAGCTATATTTTCATTGAGCGCTGAATACATACTCTGTGTTGCCTCTATTTCTGCTTGTGTTTCACTTTGCATTTCCAATATGCACTCCTCTGCCACACGACTCCAACAATATACCACAGCATACCACACATCGCCTACAAAATTTAGCATCACCGCGTTTGGAACGCCACACGATGTAGAGAATTATCCGTTCAGAGCCATAGTATTGGCTGGCTCTCGGTTCGTACTTGCAATGATAATTGTTTGGACAAAAGTTCAGTTCTCAAGCTTGCTGCACAACTAAATGATTTAGTTGTGTTAATGCTTTACCTGAGCTTAATGCGTCACGTGCTCTGTCCATGCCAGCCTCATATGAATTGCTAACGCCTGCTACATATAAGGCCGCTGCGGCATTCATACAAAACAAGTCAGCTAGGGGGTGGTCATATTCACCTGAGAGCACCTGTTTAATGGCCATTGCATTGTCATATGCTTTACTAAAGGAAGCTATATCAAATTCGGCATGTGTTTTTATACCAAAATCTTCGGGTTGTACAGTGTATATTTGAATTGTTCCGTTTTTTAGTTCAACAACTCTTGTTGGACCACAGGGAGAGAACTCATCAATACCCATAGTTCTATCAACACCAGTCACCATGCCATAAGGAGCTATAGCGCGACTAAGGCCAATTTCCTTCAAAATTGCTACAAGTTGGTCACAAACCTGAGGGGCATATGCGCCAACCACGATACAATTCGTGTTCTCACAGGGCATAGTCAAGGGACCAACAATATTAAACGCTGAGGTAAATCGCATGTACTGAATAAGCCGGGCCCATCCAGATTTTAAAAAAGTTTCACCGGGCATGTAGCAAATGTTGTATTTCTCCAAACTTTGCTTGGCTTTACACATCGCACTCGACAGATTAACGCCAAGTATCTCAAAAATCTCAGAAGCACCTGAGACGCCGGTTACTTTTTTGGCACCCTTTTTGGCAACAGGAACGCCACAGGCGGAAGCAATAAGTGCGGCAGGTGATGACGCATTAACAGTTTTCATAGCATCCGAACCGGTGCCAACAATGTCACAGACAGATCCGTTGATGTCAGCGTTAAATTTCTCTGTGTCAAACTTGTCCAATGCATCCCAAACGCCAGATAATTCTTCAGCAGTTGGTTTACGGGTAATATGAGCTACCAAAAAAGCCCCCTGCTGCAGTTCAGGTTGCTCATTTAAAATGATTTGTCGGTAAGCGTCACAGGTTTCTTCTCGGGTCAGAGTTTTGCCGGCAACTACTTTGCAGATTAGTTGACCAAATGTTCTTAATTTTTCTTCAGTCACCATAGATATCACTCATTTTGTAGATCTACAACATACTTTAGGGCTTGACCAAGTAGAATTTCAGGCAGCACTGAAGGTACGCTTTCAAGATTTATTATTTTATGAATTATTAGTTTGATGGTTTGGGAGTTGTTTTCTATGATTTGTAGGGCGAGTCGCATTTGTCGTTTTGTGCTTCCATATGCACCAACTAGGGTTAATTGTCTATAATGGACTTCGTTTAATAAATCTAGGGAGATGTTAGCGTTTTTTGTTAATCCGCTGAATAGGCAAAATTTGCCGCCAGGGTTTAATTTTGAAATGCCCTCTGTTAAGGTGTTTGGGTCTGAAGCAGCATTTATCGATACATCAAATTGGTCAAAGGTGGCAATTGTATCAGAGAGGTGAATGTTTGTTTCTCTACAAAATTGTGTCACTTGGTCGAGTTTTTTGGGGTTTTTTTCGACAATGGATGGTTTTGCACCGAAATGTTTGCAGGCTATGCCTAGCATGAGTCCGGCAGGACCTCCGCCAAAAATGAGTACGTTTTGGTTTTTCTGTAAATCGATTTGTTCGAGTGCATTTATTGCACAGGATAGCAGCTCAGCCATGCAGGCAATTTCAGAGGGAATTTTTTCAGGTACTTTTATGAGACTCTCGTTGGGTACTTTTATGTACTGTGCAAGGCCTCCATCGCGATGAAACCCTATGACTTGAATTTTGCGGCATAGGTTTTCTGTATCATTTTTGCAGTGATGACAGTTATTACATGTACGTGCGGGCCAGACGATGAATCGTTCCCTTGAATTGAGTTTCTGGCCACAGATTTCGTGACCTAACACTCTGGGTAGAACTAGGTCTCTTTGGCCTTGAAACCACATTTTTGCGTCAGTTCGACATACCGAGCAATGGTTAACTTTTAGGAGCGTTTCAGTATCACTAGAACGGGGTGTTTGGATGTTTGTTATGTAGAGTTTTTTTATATCTTCAAGGAGGAGTGCTTTCATGTAACTGCCGGCAACATCAGATTTCGCGTTTTCTTACATTTAAAACTATTCACAAGTATTACATAAGTAATACGCGGATCTTTGTAATACGATAATTAGTTTGGCATACACAATAATGCCCTGGTTTATGACGTTTTAATTATTTCATAAGAAGACTCGACAGGCACGTCCTTTTTTAACATCCCACCCACTGAGCAATACTTTTCTTGAGAGAAGCGTATTGCATCCTCAACCACTTGTTCGGGCAGATCTCCCTTGAAAATGTACCTGAGGTAAATTTTTGTGAATACTCGCGGCGGGTCATCACATCGCTCTGCGGTTGCTTCCACACGGCAATCTTCAATGCTGAACTGGTTCTGTCTTAGCAGGATTAGAATATGGATACAACTGCAGGCAGCAAGACTGGACAGCAAGCTCTCCATGGGTGATAGTGCTGTCTCGTCGCCTCCATGCACTTTGGGCGCATCAAAATCGGCGGTCAACCCCTTTTCATTATAGGCCTGCAGATGCAGATTGCCCTTCCAGTCTACAAAAATCTTGGTAGTAGATGTCACACTGGCTCCCTACTGATATTTGACAGTTTAAGATAAAAAGCTTTAAAACTGTTCCGTCATACCTCAACGAAGTCCCGCGACAATGTAGCGAAAATCTTAACAATGCATTAAGCAATATATGCTTGAAGGTTAACATCTTGCAAAAAGAACACATATTCGAAATCATTAACAAGAATCCTGTACTTTTCCTAGCAACTCTAGAAGAAACAGAGCCACGTGTTCGAGGCATGCTACTGTATAGAGCAGATGAATCAGGCATTATATTCCATACAGGGCCACATAAGGATGTTTACCATCAAATCATAAAAAATCCTCAGGTGCAAATGTGCTTCTACGATGCAGCACAAAACATACAAATCCGTGTACGAGGCCCCTTGAAAAAATAGATGATGAAACCCTCAAGGAAGAAATATCAAGCCACCCAACCCGTGCCTTTATGCAAAGCTGGAAAGCAAATTGCACCACCAAAGAAGAGTTCTATAAAATGTTCTCTGTTTTTCGCCTAAAAAACGGCAAAGCAAACATATGGACATTCCAGACAAATTTTGCACCAAAAGAGGACATCCAACTCTAATCAGTGCACACTCTGATGCTGCCGTTTGGCAGATAAAGCAGTCTCAACAAAGCAGTGGAACCCTTGAGGTTAGCAGGCAGGATATGTGTATCGCCAACGTGAAGACAAAACGCTCACGTATATGTTGAACTCGACCGCTTGGATCTTTTCTTCGTTCGACAGCTTGCGATACACATATCGGACCGGTCACTATTTTCTTAAGCACTATCTAAATGATGCCTTGATCAACCATTGCATCTGCTACTTTCACAAATCCACCAATATTTGCACCCTTGACGTAGTTAATAGACCGCCCTTCTTTGCCATATCGAACACAGGTTTGGTGAATTAATCGCATAATCTCGCGTAACCGGGTATCAACTTCTTCCCGTGTCCAGGAGAGACGCATGCTATTCTGGGCCATTTCCAACCCTGAAGTTGCTACACCCCCCGCATTTGCCGCTTTGCCCTGACCATACAAGACTTCACTTTTTAGAAACAGTTTCACACCTTCAGGTTCAGTAGGCATGTTAGCACCTTCCGATATACAGTAACAACCGTTGCTAATCAAGGTCTTTGCATCTTGTTCGCTCAGTTCATTTTGAGTAGCACAAGGTAAGGCCACATGGCACTCAACGCCCCAAGGCCGTTTACCTTCAAGGTATTCAGCGTTTGGGTATTGGCGTACATAGGCCTCTATTCTGCCTCGACGAGTATTCTTTAACTCCATCACATACAAGAGTTTTGAGCAGTCAATACCTTCACTATCGTAAATAGTTCCATTACTATCCGATAGCGTCACTACTTTTCCGCCAAGTTCATTGACTTTCTGTACAGCATATTGGGCAACATTGCCCGATCCTGAGATAGCAACAGTTTTACCGTTAAGATCATCATTTCGTGCCTTGAGCATTTCTTGCGCAAAATAGACAACCCCATAACCCGTAGCTTCGGGACGAATCAAACTGCCACCCCAATTAAGACCTTTCCCAGTCAATACCCCTGTGAATTCATTGCGCATTTTCTTATACAGTCCAAACATGAAACCAATTTCTCTTGTACCAACACCTATGTCCCCGGCTGGAACATCAGTGTTTGGACCAATGTGCCGTGAGAGTTCTATGATGAAATTTTGGCAGAATCTCATAATCTCAGCATCACTTTTGCCTTTCGGATCAAAATCTGAGCCCCCTTTAGCACCACCCAAAGGTAAAGTGGTTAGAGAGTTTTTAAACACCTGTTCAAACGCTAAGAATTTCAAAACACTCAGAGTAACACTTGGGTGAAAACGCAAACCTCCCTTGTATGGACCAAGAGCACTGTTCATCTGAATTCGATAGCCTCGGTTCACTTTCACCTCGCCTTTGTCATTAGTCCAAGTGACTCTGAACATAATTACTCGCTCAGGCTCAACTATGCGCTCTAAAATATTGGCACTTTGATACTTTGGATTATACTCAATCACCGTCCAAACAGAGGCGATAACCTCTTCTACCGCCTGATGGAATTCTGGTTGGTCAGGATTCTTTTCTTTTACATAGTCCATAAAGTCTTTGGGTGATTTATATATCATAGTAGTTCACTGTCTGGTTGTGTTTTGCTGACTGCATAACTGATTAAAGCTCAAAGGGGCCTTGCACTTTGAATTAAGTTCCTTCTCACTCGCTCATTATCTCATTATCTTTAATCACAACGGAAGGTTGTGACCTTACTGCATGGAAACAAGCAATCTTCAAGATTGCTCTTTCCAAGCCGTATCCAACTTGATCTAACGCTTCCTCCAGTTGCATGTTAGCACGAAAGGATAAGAAATATTCTAGAAATATATAGGCATGTTGTAATGCCTTGGCGGGTATGCTATATCAATTCCTCCACACACCGCCCATGCAACTCTTCCAACCCCCCGACTGTCTAAAAACTAGCACAAAAAACCAGTAAAAGTAACACAACAACCCAATTCTTAAATCCACACAACAACACACCCAATCCACATTCCCACTTAAACTAACCCACATCCAACAAACCCACACAACAAATCCACATAAACACAAAAACACAAAACAATATATATTAAACGCTACATAGATTAGAACACATACTGAAAAGAGGCCAAAAACACATGGGGTACATAAAAACACAAAACAAACACCAAACAACCCTCATACTAAACAAACTAGACAACTACGCTTAACTTGACCCACAACTAATCCCTTGGTTTTTTGGTTAGACAGCATGTCACCGATGGGTGTTATTCGGAGCTATTTTGGTGAACGAACACCATTTTTAGAACAGACAAACAATTAGGAAATGTTATTAAATAATATATACACTTTAAATATATGTGTGACGTATTGTTCGGTATGCCAAAAATAGACGTTATTGCACTACAAACACGCATAGAAACAATGCTACCAACACTAAACGAATACCAACGTAGACGATACCTATCTACGGAAGCAAAAACATAGGACACGGCGGAGTAAGTCGGGTAAGCCGCCTATCAAACGTCACTCGCAAAACCACGCATTTGGAGGGATAAAAAAACAAAGCTTATTCGTTACCAATGCGATAATACAGCTCCAACAACAATAGCTAATATGGGACAACCTCATGACAGCGCCCCAGTCACCACCTGATCAACCCTCGCAGGAAACTTCTGCGGAGGATAAATTCAAATTCGAAGTCGTCTATCTGCTGCCCATACTAGCAAGTATGCTCTTTGGCTTAGCCTGCGCATGGATACTACTACCACAACAGGCAGGTGCTATCCCCGTTGCACCCATTCCAGAGACCACCCCCGGCGCACCCATAGGCAATGCACTCTATTTTGTGGTCCTACTCGCCATAGGTGCAACTATATTCTATCTGTTGCTCAAACGCAGAAAAAAACTCGTCATAAAAAGCTTAATCATTGTCGCCATGTCGTCCGCGGCGATGCTACTCTCAATAGTTTACTTTGCCGCTTTAGCGTCCTATGTGCCATTCTTAGATGACTGGATAGTCATAGTGCCTCTCGCGATTGCACTAACCGTGCTCGTTGATCTTGCCATATTCAAGCTGGGCAGCTTTGCAAGAAACACGGCTGTCATCCTCCTCGGCGGGGCCTTGGGCATTTTCTTTGGTTTCTTCATTCCGCTTTGGAGTGCGATTCTGATTTTGGCGTTTCTAGCAGTCTACGACATAGTCGCCGTCTACAAAGGTCCAGTTGGCAAAATCGCCCAAACCGGACTTGATGACCTGCAAGGGTTGAGCTTTAGCTTCAAAGAAATTCAGATGGGGCTGGGCGATCTCGTCTTCTACTCCATGCTCACTGGTGCAATGCTGTTCAATTTTCCAACATTCTACCCGCTCATAGCCGCGATGATCGGCGTCATAGCAGGCTCAATCGTAACGTTCTATATGCTAGAGAAGCGAGGCCTCTTCCCCGGATTACCCTTCCCCATCCTTTTTGGTTTAGTTTTTGGGTTAGCCGTGGGTTTTCTGCTCTAGAACAGTAAACGTTTAAACCAACCCCTGTGCCTAGATAGCGTGGTGTCTGTGTGGAATCACAGGTTGCAATTGTTAAGGGAGAACGTGGATTAGACCCTGTCTTTAGAGCAATTGACCTCATCGATTACCAAACCGTGTTAGAGGGCTTCAAAAAAGTCCTCATTAAAGTTAACTTCATTACAACGATGACATGGGACACTGGTGCCACAACCGACCCCATCGTCGTAGAAGCGCTAATACAGCGTTTAAAACAGCATCCTGTCGAGATCTACGTGGTTGAATCTGATGCTTCCATGACTAACGCCGACAAAGCCTTCGAAGCCACAGGCATGATAACCCTTTGCGAAAAATACGATATAGATCATCTCAATCTGCGTCATCTCGAAGATAAAGTTAAAATAAAAATTCCCCGAGGCGACACGCTCAAAGATATAACTGTGCCACGCATCGTTACCGAGGCAGCCATTATATCTGCTGCCAAAATGAAAACCCATATGGCCACTAAAGTTACCTTGGGTATGAAAAATATGTTTGGCATGTTGCCGGACAAGTTTAAACTGAAATATCACGCCAAAGGCATAAGCAAAGTTATAGTTGACATAAACAGCGTTCTAAGACCGCATCTAACAGTAATTGACGGCTTTGTCGCAATGGAGGGGCATGGACCCACAGACGGTACACCTTTAAAGATGGATCTCATCATTGCAGGCAAAGATCCCGTTGCCACCGACGCAACCTGTGCCAGAATAATGGGTATTGACCCTCATGAAATCAGCCATATCCGAGGAGCTAACCAAAAAGGGTTAGGCAACATTGACAACATAGAGGTCGTGGGTTCAAAAATAGAAGAAGTTAGAAGACCCTTCAAACGAAAATAGTCCAGTAGCAGAGGATTTACCCCACTTGTACATAACAAGGCAACGTATGCAAGCGCTAACTAAATAGTATATTACGAGTAAATTCTGTGTAAATGTGCAAAATTTGTGTTCGTTTTTGTTTCGGTTCAGCCGAGTTAGGGAGTGGAATAGAAGCGGTCTTTTAACCACTCGATTACAGAGTTGTCTCTATGGCAGGTTTGCTGCTATAGCAGGTTATTTATGATGGGCAGAAAAAACAAGGACATCCCCAGGGGTTCAAAAAATTAATTAGCGTTGCCAGATACATCTACTACACCCGCTTGGATAAGGCATGAAAAATTTAATAAATAAACTATTCTCTACACGCGCCATCGCCATGATTCTCTTAGGGGTACTTGCACTCTCAGGTTTAAACACGTACCTGATTTTGGATGGTACCCGCCAGGCGATGCAGACCAGTGTAGTAAACTATGATTATGTGTTAAGTCAAGACGGCGGCAACTATAAACTAAAAAATATGCTAACGGGTTACGTCACCGACCAGCGGGAAAGTGCATCTATAGCGATTAACACGGCGATGGCAGAAGGTAAATCTATCTACCTAAACCCCGGCAGCTACACTTTAACCGACGATGTCTATATCGGCAACAAGTTAAACGCGAAACTGATCAGCGACGGAGCCATTATAAACGGTAATGGACACAAAATCGTTATCTACGGCGACAACTATACTACCGCACAATATGCATTTATTTCGGGTTTGATTCTAAACAACGCCACAATACGAGTGGAAAACTCTCTTGGCACAACTATAAGCGACACCAAATTCATCGACACCGCAACGGGCATAGAATTCCAAAACTCCAACACCTGGAGTGAATACAATAAAATCGAAAACTGTCACTTCATAAATAACACTGAAGGCATAGTCTTTCGTACCCCCCAAAACGAATCAGGTTTAGCCACGGGTTCTTATGCAAGTTCAACAATTGAACGTTGCAGCTTCAACATCCTCGACTTCTCAACAGGTATAATAGTAGAAGCAAAGGCCGAGTTCTCAGACAGCCAAATCCAAAATGTCCGCTTCTGGATGGGTGAAAACGGATGTTCCCACCAAACTGCCCTACAAGTCGACGGATCCATGTATCAAACACTACTCTTAGGGGTCGTATTTGAATCCTTCACCGACGACCCCGTCGACATGTTTGCCATCGACATTGGACCAAACTGTGACCCTGCCCCAATCCTACAAGGGGGCGTTAGCTTTCTAGGCACTTGGACCGCTAGAATCCACAACACTGACGCCACTTGGATCTCATCGTCAAACACCGTGTTTAAGCACCCAAACCAGGAAGTACCAATAGGCACCAACGGACAATACAACGGCAACCTCAGCATCCAATGCAAACCCTTGCTGATCTCAGAGTTTAAACCCAAAATCTCCGTTTCCAGCAGCTTTAGCCACAGCGAAACCGTGACCGTACGAGTTCGCATCGAATACATCGACAACACTTTTTCGGAGGCTGTGACTAAAACCTTTGCAAGCAACGGATCGCAGTGGCTCTCCGACGACGACATGATAACGCTGTTTCCGTCACATGGCATAATTTGGGCGATCATAGTGGACGCTAAAACAAATGCAGCTACAACAGATGCAAAAGTTATTGTTAGCGGCTATGGCACCGCAGGATAACATTAAACCTCAAAGCCACGAAGACATACACCAACCATCATTTTAAAACCTTAACTTTTCACCGTTATGCCATAGATTATGACTTTTTTATCGAGTTTTTCGTTTTTAGAGGCTTTTCGTGCCTGTTAAAGAACCCATAACATATGGCATAACTATGGCATAATTGCTCTTTGAAATTTGCGATTAAGAATCAAAAGCGAACCAAAAACAGCCTTAAACCTTCGACCTATGGCATAAAACTGCAAAGTTACCGTTAAAAACCATAAAACACAACTATACAAACAACCCTAAACAATAACACCAACCATCAAAAAGCACAACCACACAAACAAACACACACAATTAGCATCACAGACCAGCCCTAAAACCATCACCCAACCCAACCACCCAACAACAATCCATCCACAAAACCACCAAACCAATCACACCCAAAAACAACACAACAAAACCCAAGGTCATGTTTCAAAATAGTTTACGTCCGAATTCTAGTGTGTTTATGAGTAGCCCGAAAACGGTTTTCTGCATTTCCGACGATCAGACTGCGCAACAACCCTGATAAAAATCACCAAGGCCACAATATACAGCGATGCAGAAACAAACCTGCCCTACGCGTAGTGTTTAACAAAATCTTTTTAGCGTTTTTGCGCAGTCTGCGATTTGGAATAACAAATAGTTTGCGAGCCAAACGCTTAAGCCTAGTACGAAAAGTCAAATGCTTACGCTCAATTCGTAAAGAGCTTGAAAATCGGGGGATTCCTTCACCTAACGGACACGCACGCTGGCGGGCAGGGGTCATACTCTCGATACTGAAAAACGAAAAATACAACGGAACACTAAAACAGAAAAAACGCATAACACCAAACTATTTGA
>Ga0123356_10007860_pt1 | contig 10619 bp, 7 predicted proteins | sample TergutEmb28metaG_2_FD_92546 | JGI IMG/M metagenome (GOLD analysis project Ga0123356, IMG submission 92546) | Embiratermes neotenicus P3 segment gut microbial communities from Petit-Saut dam, French Guiana - Emb289 P3 | ecosystem: Host-associated > Arthropoda: Insects > Digestive system > Gut ... | reverse complement strand
GCCGCAGTCTCTCAGAACTTCCTTGGTTTCCTGGCCGCACTTTACAGACTTGTAAAGCTCAGTGAAAACCGGGAGCGTCGCCTTCTTGAACTTGGGCCTCCACTTGAGGGCGCCGTGCTGCGCTGTGGCAGAGCAGTTCGAGTACATCCAGTCCATGCCGTTTTCGTCGACGAGGCGGATGAGGCTCTGCGTGAGTTCTTCGACAGTTTCGTTGAACGCCTCGCTCGGGCTGTGGCCGTTCTTGCGGAGGACGTCGTACTGGGCTTCCATGATGCCGGCCAGGGCGCCCATCAGAACGCCGCGCTCGCCTGTCAGGTCGCTGTAGACTTCCTTCTCAAACGTGGTCGGGAACAGGTAGCCGGAGCCAAGGCCGATGCCGAGGGCCAGGCAGCGTGCTTCGGCGCGCTTTGTGGCGTTCTGATAAACCGCGTAGCTCGAGTTGATGCCCACGCCGTCGAGGAAGTTGAGGCGCACCGAGCGGCCGCTGCCCTTGGGCGCAACCATGATGACGTCAACGTCTTTGGGCGGAACCACCTTCGTCATGTTGCTGTAGACGATGGAGAAACCGTGGGAGAAGTAGAGCGCCTTGCCCTTTGTCATGTACTTCTTGACGGTGGGCCAAATAGCGCGCTGCGCCGCGTCGGAGACGAGCATCTTGATGATCGTGCCGCGCTCGCAGGCTTCCTCTACGTCAAACAGCGTCTTGCCGGGAACCCAGCCGTCTTTTACCGCGCGGTCCCAGTCTCTCTTGAACTTCTTCGACTGGCCGATGATTACGTTCTTGAAGCCGTTGTCGCGGAGGTTAAGCGCCTGAGCGGGGCCCTGCACGCCGTAGCCGATAATGGCGATGACTTCGTCTCTGAGAATCTCGCGCGCCTTGGCAACAGAGAAATTCTTGCGTGTGACGATCTTCTCGCTCTTGCCGCCGAAGTCCATCTTGGTGTAGACGTCGCCCAGTGCTATCTTGGGGAACTTCTTGGCAACAACCTTCTTCGCTGGGCGGCCGCCTTTTTTCGCAACTGCCGCCTTAGGCGCTGCTGCTACTGCCGCCGACTTCCTGGGCCTGCCGCCTTTTTTCTTCGCAACTGCCGCTTTGGGCGCCGCTTCCACTGCTACAACTTTCTTAGGCCTGCCGCCCTTTCTCTTCTTTACCGCCATGACTGCTTACTCCTTACAAAAGGTTAATATAATGTGAAAAACGATATTTCCGTTTGACAAGATAGCGGGCGGCTACAAGCCGCCCCTACAACGTCGTTATTATAATGCCGGGATGATAACCTCGTTATTGCAATATCAACTCGACAAATAACATCAATCAACAAATACTATTTCTTAGATTTTGCTATTGCTACGGCGCCGGAACGTACTGTTTCCTTTATGCCGTAGGGCTTCAGCATCATCACAAAATCATCTATCTTCAGCGTAGTGCCTATCAGCTCAAGCGTAACGGAGCCGGGGGCTACCGCGGCTACGCCCGCGCCGAACAGGTTCGCCGTTTCCACGATTTCGTGGCGGTTGCTCTTCGTCGCGTCTACGCGTATCAGAAGCAGTTCGCGCTCGATAATAGGCTCATCAATGAAGTCTACTACCTTGATCACATCAATCAACTTGTTAAGCTGCTTGACGATCTGCTCCAATATGCTCGCGTCGCCGCTGACCACAATCGTCATTCTTGAGATTGACGGGTCTTCGGTTTCCGCTACTGAAAGAGACGTGATGTTGTAGCCTCTGCTCGAAAACAGGCCGGCGATTCTAGACAGTGATCCGCTGCGGTTTTCGGCCATTATGCTTATTGTGTGTGTGGTTGTTTTCATTGTTCTTATCCCTCCAAAATCTCATCGAGTGATTTCCCCGCCGGAACCATCGGGTACACGTTTTCTTCCGTGGTAACTATAAACTCCATCACCGCCGGGCCGTTAACAGCAATACCATCGCGCAGCACCTTCTCTACATCTGCCGGTTTTTCGGCGCGGAACGATTCGATGCCGTAGGCTTTCGCGAGCGCCACGAAATCGGGCGTGTAGAGCTTCTTGCACTTTGTCGGCTCCGAGCAGCCCGGGCAGTCGCGGCCCTTGCGCAGGCAGGTTGAGCTGTAGCGCTTGCCGTAGAACAGATCCTGCCACTGGCGCACCATGCCGAGGTAGCTGTTGTTCAGGATGATGAGCTTGACCGGGATTTGGTTGATCGAGATCGTCGCCAGTTCCTGGATGTTCATCTGTATAGATCCGTCGCCGGCGACATTGAACACCGGGCGGCCGGGGTTTGTGAGCGCGGCGCCCATGGAGGCGGGCAGGCCGAAGCCCATCGTTCCCAATCCGCCGGATGACACCAGCGTGCGCGGCTTGTCGAACTTATAGTACTGCGCCACCCACATTTGGTGCTGGCCAACCTCCGTGCAGACGATTGCGTCGCCGCCGGTGAGGTCGTAGAGCTTCTCGACAACCGACTGCGGCTTGATTTCAGCGTCGGACGGCGTGTATGAAAAGAGCTTGGCGCCCTTGTACCCATTGACGGTTTCGTTCCAGGCATCGGACGCGCGCGCCTTGACGATCTTGTTCAGCGCGGTGAGGATGTGCTTGGCATCGCCTACGACCGGCACATCGACCTTAACGATCTTCGAAACCGACGCGGGGTCTACGTCTATGTGGACGATGTCGGCGTTCGGCGCAAAGCGGGCGACGAAGCCGGTTACGCGGTCGTCAAACCGCGCGCCTACCGAAACGATCAGGTCGCACTCCTGTAAAACGCGGTTCGCGCACTTGCCGCCGTGCATGCCCGGCATGCCTATGAAGAGAGGATGGGTCGCGGGGAACGCGCCAAGGCCCATCATAGACAAGGTTACCGGCATATTCGTTTTTTCCGCCAGTTCTTTCAGTTCCGCGTGTGCGCCGGCCGATATAACGCCGCCGCCGCCGAAGAGGAGCGGCTTCTTGGCTTTGGCGATCATCGCCGCGGCCTTCTCGATCTGCTTGGGGTGCCCCTCGACCGTCGGCTTGTAGCTGCGGATCGACACATCTTTGGGGTACTCATAATCTTCAAGTATGGTTCTTGCTATGTCGATAGGAACGTCTACAAGCACCGGCCCGGGCCTGCCCGTCCGCGCGATGTGGAACGCCTGCTTCAGAATAGTGGGCAGGTCGGCGACGTTCTTTACCAAAAAGTTGTGCTTGGTGATAGAGCGGCTGACGCCAACGATGTCCGCTTCCTGGAAAGCGTCGGTCCCGAGAAGCGGCGAGGCGACCTGCCCCGTTATCGCGACCATCGGGATGGAATCCAGGTAGGCCGTGGCCACACCGGTCATGATGTTCATGGCGCCGGGGCCCGACGTGGCAATGCACACGCCGACCTCGCCGGTAGCCCGGGCGTAGCCGTCGGCAGCGTGCGCCGCGCCCTGCTCATGCCGCGTGAGAATTAACGTAAGCTCCTTGGTATCGTAGAGCACGTCGAAAATAGGGATGACGGTCCCGCCCGGATAACCGAACGCAACCTTGACGCCCTCTTGAACCAAAGCGTCAACAACAATTTGCGCACCTGTCTTCTTCAAAACTCCCTCCGTCCTTCGCGTTAAATAATAAATAATCTATTAATATATATTATTGTCGTTATAATAATCAAATATTTATACATTTTACGGCTACGTCTATTTCCGTTAGCGCTGCCTTCGACAAGCTCAGGCAACGGATCCGTTCAGCCGACTCATGTAACCCGGTGGCTGAGCTTGTCGAAGCCACACACAATAAAAAAAGGCCCGTTTCTTTTTGGAGAAACAGGCCTTTGGTATTATCTGTGATTATAACCTCAGCCTGTTCTCCGTTTTTTAACGAGAATTACAATACCTACCACAATACCGGCTACAGCGGCTGCGGAGGCTACGATTGCTAGGACGAGGCTGAAAATTGCTGCTTTTGATCTCATAATACTATTAATTTACATTAATGGCAAATAAATGTCAATAAAAAAAATATTTTTTTCGCCCATCTGTCTCTATTAAGGTTCGGATAGCTGCGCGACTACCCAATCCGGGAAGAAGAAATCTTCGGGGTTCAGATGCTTATCCCTCTGCCAAAGCTCGTAGTGTACGTGCGGGCCGGTCGTAAGCCCCGACATCCCCACGGTTCCTATCTCGTCCCCGCGCTTTACCGCCCGCCCCTGCGCGACCTTCACCGTCCCGAGGTGCGCGTATACGGTGCGGAACCCGCGCCCGTGCGTTATCACAATCCGCCTGCCCCACACCGCGTCGTTCTCTACCATAGACACCACGCCCGAGGCTGTCGCCATCACCGGCACGCCTATCTCCGCCGCGAAATCGGTACCGTAGTGCATCTTTTGCTTGCCGGTGAACGGGTCGCGGCCCATCCCAAACCGCCGAGACAGTATAGACAGCGACGGGCAAACCGGCCGGGCCACGGGGACGGTATCGAAAATATTGCGCCGCCCCTCCCCCAGCGCAGACACGAACTTCTCAACCAACTGCTCGCTCGTCTCGATATGCCGCACCATCGCCGCCGACGACAGCGCCGTAACGGGCGCCTGTTTTGGCGGCGGCCCGGCCGGCGCAGACAACTCAAGCGGCAGACCTATCACGTCCTTGTACCGCTCCTTATTGACCGTAAGCCGCTCAGTCCGCTCCTTAAGGCCGCTCAGCATTCGCAACGTCGCGCCGATATTGCTGTGCAGGCGCTCGTTCTGCTCAACAAGGCTCTGCTTCTGAGCCTGCTCCTGATCCGTCATTATAAGACGGTCGAGCGGCACAAAATAGCCGGCAATCCCCACCGCTACCATTAAAAACAGCACGGCCACGAACCAGAACGGCAAACGCAGCGATCTCACCCGCGTCCCGCGCGAGGGCACCAGGAAAAACGACCGCTTCCCCATCAGGCGCTACACACCGTTGTCGTCGGCGTATATGTCATCGTCTTCGCAACTGGCCTTCTTGCCGGCCTTCTGGATCTCCCTGATCTTCTCGTTGATCTCAGCCACCTCGGCGTAGAGGTCCCGCACATTCTGTATCGCCTTAACGATAACGATGTCTTCGGGAGCCGAGGCGCCGCGCGCGTCCTGCGCGAGATCGTAAAAACGCTCGCCGATATCCAGGAAATTGCGCTCGATCTTGCGCTTAGCCGACATCTCATCAAGCTTAAGCTTGCTGATCTTGGTATACTCCTCGATCTTCTCGACCGACATGACAGCGCCGTCCTTCAGCCCTTTCTTGATCTTTTCCCACATAGTGTCCATGTCCATAACACACCTCCTGTATAGAATTTAATGATTAATGGCAATGCCCAAATCCGACAAAAATGCACTTTTTTCATTTTTTTAACAAAACGCCCTCAGATACAATATATAATATGTACATGGCCGATTCAACCTTTGAGTGTTTTTTATTAACCGCGAACTACCGGGACAACGGACCCCGGTGCGAAATTACGCTCTGGGCGGCGGGCGCAGACAGCGCGCGCGCGCGCATAACCATAGACAACTTCCGCCCAATGTTCTTCTGCCCCAGAACCGTCCCGGCAAGCGAAACCGCCGATGCCGCCGAGCGAAAACCGCTGCCCATAAGGTCATTTAACTCCGGAGATGCAGACTGCCTGTACTTCAACACCTACACGGCGATGCAGCAAACCGCCAAACGGCTGAGGGACGCTCAGCGCCCGGTCTTCGAGTCGGACATCAACCCCCTGTCGCGCTACCTGATGGAGAGGATGGCCAGCGGTTCCATAAGGGCCGCCGGTGAAGCGAAGCGAACCGGCCCCCATATAACAATGATCAATCCACACGTCCGCGGAGGAACATTCGTCCCCGAATTTCGGGTTATGGCGGTATGTATTGATACGGGGGACGACGAGGCGATACGCGGAATCTCCTGCGCCGGCGATTCATCGGCCCACAAAATCACCGGCAGCAGCGAACGCCAAATACTGGCCGATTTCATGGCGTACATCCAAAAACAGGATCCCGACATCATCATCGGCTGGAAGGTAGTTGATTTCACCCTCAGGATAATCCGCGAACGATGCGAAAAAAACAGCGTCCCCTTCGAGCCCGGCCGCGAAAAAGGCAGCCGCGTAGCCAGCTCGCAACGCAACAGGTCGTGGCGGACGGAAACAATAACAAGGACCGTGTGGACGGCAAGAATCCCGGGCAGAGTAGTAATGGACGTACCGTCTATGCTGCGGGCCTACAACCACTCCTCCGAGGATTACCACTTGGACTTCTCCGACAGCCTGTCAAGCGCAAAAAACATCCTGAACATCTTTAAGGATACCGAAATCCTGCCAAACGCAATCGAACGCTCAAGACGAACCGGACAGACATTAGACAGCGTAGGCGGCAGCGTGGCCTCATTCGACCATCTATACCTGCCGCGATTACACCGCGCCGGGTTTGTAGCGAATGATACGGCGGATATCACCATGCCGGCAAACCCGCTCGTAGGCGGATATGTCCTTGAACCGACGCCGGGACTGTATGACAATGTCCTCGTCTTCGACTTCAAAAGCCTCTATCCATCGATAATTATGACTTTTATGATAGACCCGTTAGGATTCAAGGTTATAAATGGGGATGATGACAAAATCACAACACCCATAGGCACATCCTTCTCAAAAACCAACACAATCCTGCCGGAGATTATCCGTGAGTTGATGGCGGGACGAGCCGCCGCAACCGAGCAGAAAAATCCATACCTGTCAACCGCAATCAAACTGCTTATGAACAGCTTCGCCGGAGTGCTGGGATCAACCGGATGCAGATTCTTTTCGGAACATCTCTCCGGATCAATAACAAAGACGGGCCAGCACATACTGAAACTCTCTATCGAACACATAGAAAAAATCAGCGGCAAAAAAGTCATATATGGTGATACTGATTCGATATTCGTCGATCTGGGGGTGGGTATGGAGGATAAGGCCGGCGAGCTTGGCAAATCCATATCAAAAGAGACAGGAACATGGCTGCGCGAACATCTGAAAGAGCGCTACAACGTAACATCCGCGTTAGAGCTGAAATTCGAATGCCATTTTAGACACTTCTTCATACCGTCGCTGAGGCACGGCGGTACGGAGGGGCAGGGTACGAAAAAACATTATTGCGGAGCGGCAGTTGATAAAAACGGGGGGATGGAACTGACATTTAAAGGGATGGAGTCGGCGCGGAGCGACTGGACAGACCTGGCGAAAGATTTTCAGCGTGAGCTGTTCATAAAGTTTTTTTCGGGACAGCCGTTAGAAGACTACGTCATCACGACCGCCGCGCGCTTAGAACGCGGAGACTACGACGACAGGCTCGTCTACAAAAAGAGGATGCGCAAAAGCATAGACGCGTACACGGTAAACGTCCCGCCGCACGTGCAGGCCGCGAAACAATTAGACGCGCCGGTGCGGCTGGTAAAATATTATATTACAAAAAACGGGCCGCAGCCGGTGGAAAAGTTATCAGCACCGTTAGATTATCAGCATTATGTAGATTGTCAGTTGAGACCTATTGCGGATTCGATTCTTTGGTGGACCGGGAAGGATTTTGACAAATTGATTTCAGGACAGCAGGACTTGTTTGGATGAATACATCAACACGATTATTTTGCCTGACCGCCGTAATCCTTTGCGCGTTGTCTTATGCTGATAACGACAGTATCGACAATTTTTGGGGACGTTTTGATTTTTTGACGGAATACTACGCAACGCAAGACGTGCGCACATTCTTCAATCATAAAAACGATCACTTCCACGAAGAGTACCTTATTTCCACCGAAACTTTTTTTGAGGTGATGATAGTATCGTATGATACCGCAGTCCACTTTGGGATGTTCTACATGAACTATCTCGGCATGGGCCGGCAAAGCGCACAGATACTGTTCGATCCGCGCGAATCCCACTACGCACTGACGCCTTTTTTTGAATACCGCCGTAACGACATCTTTTATCAGGCAGGACTCGATCACCGCTGCTTTCATCAGGTAGACAGGAAGCAAAGACCGATATCCCCGTACTGGAATCAGGCCTACATCAAAGCATCATCCGCAAATTACAGATTTAAGCAGATGAAGCAAATGTATATCGATAAAAACAGCGACAGCCATTTGGAAAGATTAAGATGGAGCGCGTGGGCCGGGTACTTTATACGTAAATTCGGCGGCATGGATGTTACACTGCTGTCGGGAGGGCATCCGTGGGGATCAACAATAGGAACAGACGCCGCTTACTCGTTCTATAAAACTAAATCGTGGATGTTCAGCGGACGAAATGAACTAGTATTGTTTGCCGATACAACAGGTAAGGGGTATTGGACAGGCATGTTAGGGGTTGACGCTGATATTTACAACCGCAAAAATTCATTCGGCTTTTTTCTGTACTATAATTATGAATTTCCGAGGATGCTGCCGCTGTACAGCAAGGATCAGCTTTTTGACTTTGGGATGAGGTGGAGGTTTTAGGACGGCCGAACAATGCAAAACCACAAATTCTATCTCGCCCCGCTGCGCGGCATTACCGATCAGATTTTCCGCACTATCTATGAACGTCATTTTGGACGGTTCGACTACATGCTCGCGCCGTTTGTGCCTACTATCAAGGGTAGCAGGGTAAGGGATTATCATATCAGGGACATATTACCGGATAATGATAATGACCCCAAGAGATTGATCCCGCAAATCATCGGCAATGACCCCGGCGGTTTTTTATTGCTGTGCGATAAATTCGCCGATCTTGGATTCGCATCAGTAAATTGGAATTTAGGCTGTCCTGCACCACTTATCACCAGAAAAAAAAGAGGCAGCGGGCTTTTACCGCATAAGGATATTATCGAACGATTTCTTGATGATGTCATACCGAAATTATCAATCCCTCTATCAATAAAAGTACGTCTTGGCCTTGACAGTAATGGCGATCTTGAGGGATTGATCCCGATATTCAACAACTATCCGCTAAAAGAAATCATCATCCACCCAAGAATAGGCGTTCAGATGTACGATGGCACTGTTGATATCGATAAATTCGAAATCTGTTTACGAAAATCAACACATATCACCGTATATAATGGGGATATCTGTACGGCTGATGATTTTAATCGACTGACAGCACGTTTCCCTGATGTCAACAGGTGGATGATTGGCAGGGGCGTCATCAAGAACCCGTGTTTAATGAATGAATTAAGAGGCGTGGGACAATCATCCGGCAATATCATTACGTCACGGGCAACCGAGGCTGTCATCCCCGCGAATAATTTTGAATCCGTACATAAATTTTTGGATGACTTGCTCGATGCCTGCAAAGACCATCCACTTCCGATAAAAACTCTTGGCAGGATGAAAGAGATATGGAGATATTTGGGGACGACTATCAATCCGAGCGGTGAACTGGGCGAAAAGATTTTGCACTGCGAGTCATTGCCAGAATATCAAAAATTAATCAACACATTTTTCAATTTTTAACCAACACCTTGCTCTTCCACTTCCCGCCCTTCCACCGCAAAAACATCACACTCCCCCGCAACCACTCGTCCATCATCATAGCCACAAATACCCCCGCAAGCCCCCATTCCAACCTTATCCCCAAAATATACGCGAAGAGGACTCCGATGCCCCACATGAACAGCACCCCAACGTACACTGGGAAGCGCACGTCGCCGGCGCCTTTGAGGGCGGGGATTATTATCACGTTAAAATTTCGGGCCGGTTCGTAGAACAGAGCGATAGTCAGCACCATGAAGGCGAGCGAGTGGATATTCTCGTTCTGCGTGAACAGGTTCAGTATGGGGTACTGAAACAGTTTGGCCATCACTACCAGCACTACTGTTATGGCGACGCCTGAAAAAAAGTATCTGTAGACTTTGCGCTGCGCTATCTCGGCCATGCCCGCGCCCACGTAGTATCCGACCTTTATCTGCGCGGCGCTGCCTATTGATATGGACGTTATGAACACGAAGCGCAGGACCGTGATTGCGTAGAAGTACGCCGCCATAGCCTCTGTGCCAAGCGCCGAGATGAAGCGCATTATCACTATCTGGCCGAGGGTCCAGGCCATGTTCTCCCCCGCTGTGGGGACGCCTACGGCCAGTATCTGGCGATATACGCCTTTGGGGACTTTGAGCATTCCGCCCTTTTCTAAGACTATGTCGCGCTTTTTTTTCAGCATTATCCACAGCAGCACGCAGGCTACCATGTGGCTGAAGACCGTCGACAGCGCCACGCCCTTAACGCCGAGGACCGGGGCGCCGAACGCGCCGTAGATGAAGATGTAGTTGCCGGTAACGCTTATCACTAATGCCGCGACATTGATGATCATCGGCCCGCGGCTGTGCCCGTAGGAGCGGATGATCGTCGACAAAATCAGGCTTAACGCCACGAAAACCGACCCGGCGCAGTATATCAGCATGTATTCCATGGCGTACTTGTGAACCTGCGGATCGGTGAGACGGAAGAAGCCTATTATATGCTCGGCGGCAAGGCACATTATTACGCTCAGAGCTACGGAAAATATGATTGACAGCATGATACTGCCCTGCGCCACCCGCCCGGCGGCGGCCGTCTTGCGCGCGCCGAGGTTCTGGGAGATGATAATGCTGGCGCCGGAGGCTACCATCAGGTACATGATGATAACAAAAAAGGCGATCTGCGTGGC
>Ga0123356_10007859_pt1 | contig 10619 bp, 5 predicted proteins | sample TergutEmb28metaG_2_FD_92546 | JGI IMG/M metagenome (GOLD analysis project Ga0123356, IMG submission 92546) | Embiratermes neotenicus P3 segment gut microbial communities from Petit-Saut dam, French Guiana - Emb289 P3 | ecosystem: Host-associated > Arthropoda: Insects > Digestive system > Gut ... | reverse complement strand
GAAATATCTATCTTTAACCTAAGAAATCTCAGATAACTACAGAGATTTCTAGGAATTAAGATAAAATAATCGAACTACAGCTCTGCGTTCTCTGCGTCCCTGCGTCTCTGCGAGATAAAATTAGATATATTTTAATGTAAAGTTATAGATGTTACAGAGTACTAGTAATTAACATAGTTTATTATCATAATATCAGCTTATATGGAGCAAATTTATTGGGTTTGGAATTATATGAAAGGAAGAAGGGCGGTCTTTATGGGCGGCCTTTTTCTTACGCTTGTCACTTCGGCAATGCGGGTCATTAATCCCATGCTGGGTCTGAAAATAATTGACGAAGTTATAATGCCTCGTAATACAGCTCCTCTTATTCCCCTTCTTGTCACCATGATGATTGTGCAGCTTGTTCGTCTTGGTTTGACGTATTTAATGATTATATTGATGGAAATTGCCAGTACGGATGTTATGACGCGCATTCGCCGGGATATGTATGAAACAGTCCAATGGCAGGACTTTGTTTTTCTTGGGCTCTTCCCTACCGGAAACCTTATGACCAGAATGACACAGGATCTGGATCGCTTAAGGCATACAGTAGCATGGGTTTCATATCAATTTATTGGAGCAATCGCTCTTTTTATTACGACCATTACTTTTTTTATGATACTTAACTGGCGGTTGGCTTTATGTCTTATCGCGATAACTCCAGGTATTTTATATATCAGCCACAGATTTAAAAAACGTATAAGACCCCGCTTCCAATTGCTCAGGCAAAAACTTACAGATTTGGGTACAGCAGTAACAGAAAATATTGATGGTAACCGTGTAGTTAAGGCATTCGCGCGGGAAGATTATGAAAATGAAAAAATAGAAAAACATAATGCCGAATTTCGTGACACAAGTTGTGAGAATGCCATAATTACCGCCAAGTATCAGCCTTTTTTAGATACAGCCAGCCAGCTTCTTATGGTAATAATGCTGGTTGTAGGAGGATATTTCCTAATAAGAGAATGGATGACACCCGGTGAATACATGGCTTTTTCTTCTCTTACATGGGCGTTATCCGCTCCAATGATGATGCTTGGCCTTCTTTTGGCAGACCTTGAACGTTATACGGCTTCCGGCGAAATGATCCGGGAAATAATCGAAGCGCCCAAAGGCATTAGCGATACACCGGACGCTGTTGAATTAACAGAAAGACCCCAGGGAGAAATTGAATTCAAGAATGTTAATTTATCGATTAAAGGAACTGCAATTCTGGAAGATATAAGTTTTAAAGCAAAAGCTGGTACAACCATAGGGATTCTTGGCAGTACTGGTTCGGGAAAAACTTCTCTTGTAAATCTTTTTACCCGTTTTTATGAACCTGATTCCGGAGAAATTCTTCTGGATGGAGTTAATATAAAAAATTATAAAATGTCATCTCTCAGGCGTTTTATTGGTCTTGCCATGCAGGATGTATTTTTATTTTCCGATACCGTAAAGGGAAATATCTCTTACGGCAATACAGAAATGGATGATGAAACCATCCGCAAACGGGCTGTTCAGGCTGATGCTGACAGTTTTATTAATGAAAGAATCGATAAATACGAAACACTTGTAGGAGAACGCGGAGTTGGTTTAAGCGGCGGACAAAAACAAAGGATTGCTCTTGCAAGAGCATTAGCTGTAGAGCCCGCTGTTTTAATATTGGATGATGTAACATCGGCTGTTGACAGTGAGACAGAACAATTTATTCAGAATGAATTAAAAAATCTTGATTATACCTGTACTAAGATAATTATCGCCCAGAGAATATCTTCTTTTAGGGGAGCCGATTTAATCCTTGTTATGGATAAGGGAAGGATTATCGAAAGAGGCACACATGATGAACTTTTAAAAGCGAATGGCTTTTATCAGTATATATGGTCATTGCAGTATAATGCCGGCATCGAAGCCATGGAGATTAAATAGATGTTCTTTGGTAAAAAGCGCGCTCAGAAAACAGCAAAAGAACGCAATCGTTATGATGTTGATGAATACCTTGACGAAAAGGTAAGTCTTTTTAACATCAAACGCGTTCTAGGTTATTTATTAAAAGCGCAGGGACATCTAAAACTTTCTCTTATATTCAGCATTTTGGCGTCATTGGCATCATTAGTCGGCCCGCTTTTTATACAACGGGCGCTGGATGAAGCAGTTCCAAACAAGGATGTAAGGCTGCTCCTTCTTATGGGGACATATCTTACAGCATCAATTGTTATCAGTGTAGCGTTAGGCGCCATCCGTAATATACTTATTGCTAAAGCAGGAGCCGGGATAATACATGATATCCGCCAGGATCTTGTCTCTCATCTGCAGAAATTAAGCTTTAGTTTCTTTGACAGCCGTCCTCACGGAAAAATATTTGTACGGGTTGTTCCGTATGTAAACAGTGTTTCTGATGCTCTTTCCAACGGAATTATCAATTTTGTAATAGAAGTATTAAATATTATTTTTATTATTTTCTTTATGTACAAGGTAGACCCTCATTTGGCTACGGTAACTGTAATCGGTCTTCCGATACTCGCTCTTTTTATATGGACGATTAAACCGGCACAAAGAAGAGCCTGGCAGGCTGTTTCCAATAAGGGATCAAACCTTAACGCTTATATCCAGGAATCTATAGACGGAATAAGGGTTACACAGGCTTTTGACAGGCAAAAGAAAAACCTGGATATAATGAATGACCTTACAGATGAGCGTAATTTTGAATGGATGAGGGCAATTTATATATCCAATACAGTGTGGTTTTCTACAGAAACAATCAGCCAGATTGTCTGGTCGTTTGTATATGTAATGGGAGCCTTCTGGATGAACCCCATGGCAAGTTTCGGTATGCTCCTTGTTATGGGAAATTACGCATGGCGTTTTTGGCAGCCGATTATCAACCTGGCAAATATATATAATACTTTTATTACCGCGATGGCGTATCTTGACAGAATATTTGATACAATAGCGGAACCTGTTACAATTAAGGATATTCCCAACGCTGTAGAATTTCCATTTGTCAGAGGACATGTTGAGTTTAAAAATGTAAGTTTTAGTTATGACGGCGTTAAAAAGGTATTAAATAACATTAATTTTGACGGCCATCCCGGACAAAGCATTGCTATTGTCGGTCCGACTGGCGCGGGAAAAACTACTATAGTAAATCTGCTCTCGCGTTTTTATAATATCGAAGAAGGTCAGGTTCTAATAGACGGTCAGGACATAATGAAAGTTACCATTCGTTCCCTTCGCAGTCAGATGGGTATTATGCTGCAGGACAATTTTTTATTTACTGGAACAATCGCCGACAATATCCGCTACGGAAAATTAGACGCAACAGATGAAGAAATACACGCCGCCGCTAAATTAATCGGCGCGCATCACTTTATAGAAAAACTTCCTCAAGGTTATAATACTTCCATTACAGAACGAGGCGGCGGCATATCAGCGGGTGAAAGGCAGCTTTTAGCTTTTACCCGCACGCTTATTTCCAATCCACGTATATTAATTCTGGATGAAGCCACAAGTTGCATTGATACCGGAACCGAACAGCCTGTTCAGAAAGGCATACAAACATTAATGAAAGGCCGCACTTCTTTTATAATCGCCCACCGCCTTTCAACAATCCGTAATTGCACACGGATAATGTTTATTGCTGACGGTGAAATTACAGAAAGCGGCACACATGAAGAATTGATGGCTCTTAAAAAGCGTTATTATGAACTTTGCATGGCACAGGTTGAATTGTAAATCTTATAAACCTCTCTGTTATGCTAATAAAAGTAATTTTGTACCGGAAAGTTGATTGCTCATTTTTCTGTCAAAAGTCAGAAGCGGAGTGTTTCCGGTATTTCTGGCAAGAACATCAAGATAGCAATCAACAAATGAAAGTTTGGGATGATTGGTAAAAATGGAGAGAACTTCAATGAATAAATCGCGATTGCATACTATGTTATCTTCCCCAAAAACAACAAGGATAGCTTTTTCGATTGTTGCCCTGCTGATTCTCTTTACTTTTTCGAGTACAAATACAGTTTCAATTATTGCTGCATCTGCAACCGCCAAATTTCCCTCAGAGTTGATAATTGCGGTTATTATAGTTGTTTGATCAGGATCATCACCCAATATGAAACGCAATAAACAATTTGTATCAAGGCTAGGCATACCGCTCCTTAACATGAGCTTCCCAACCGTCGCCGTTTTCAACTTTGATAGAAGCTGTTCCTTGTTCAACCATTTCTTTCTGCAAAAGCTGTCTGATTTCATCAATCTTAACAGGTGTTTTGGCAACTTCTTCTTTGACAGGGAATTGTATTATAATACTAGCTTTTCCTACCGGCACTTCCTGAGGAAGGGTAATCCTGCGATCAATAGGTACTTCTACGATTTGTGTAATACTCATAAGTTAAATATAACATAAAAACTCATTCCACACTAGTACGCTGTAACAACTAAAAGATTACAATGAATTATATCTAATTTTTTCTCGCAGAGGCGCAGAGCCGCAGAGGACGCAGAGTTGTAGTTCAGATTTTTATCTTAATCCCTAGAAATCCCTGTAAGTTATCAGATATTTTTTAGGTTAAAGGTAGGTATTTCTAACAATAACTCTGCGGTCTCTGCGTCTCAGCGTCTCCGCGAGAGCTCTTCTTTGTAAATAATTAGATGTTACAGAGTACTAGTCATTCCACATTAGTCACTAGTCACTCCACACTATTCACTATTCACTGCTGTCCCGACAACCCTACAAGTATTGGGTGGCCGCGGCCGGCGAGGACGCTGAAATCCCAGATGTTCGAGATGCCGCCGACACCGCCGCCGCCAAGGTTGAAACCAAGACCTCCGTTTGCGGGAGTTTTCAGCCAGAAAGAAACATCACGCAGTGTGTCAATACTAACACTCGCTCCGTTAACTGCGTTATGTGTTATGTTGGTGATAGGAAAAGAAACAGGAGGTGACCATGTAGAAACAGCGGCATCTATTTTAGCCCAGATACTTGCTGTTATTACATTTGGATTGGCAATGTCCAGATCTTCGATATATTCGCCGGTACCAATACGCATTGTGTCAATTGCATGGTTGTTATCTAAGAACGTTTGATCTCCGATGATATTACTACTTCCAACAATCCTGCCTACTACTCTTGGTGGTGCAGAACCTGATACAGTTCTTGTCGCAGAAATAACTCTTGAACCTAAAGCTGCCGAATTACTGATCGTGCTATTATCTCGGTTTCCGGTAAAACCACCCGCTCTAGCGGTAGTTGTCTGTGATTGAGCAAAAACCTGCCCTGTGCTAAAGCTATTTTCAATTATCGCAGTACCGCCGTTTCCGAGAAAACCGCCTGAATTAATAAAAATATTTCCTGCCGTCCTTTCCACCAACACGTCTCCCAGAGCATAACAGTTCTGTATTGTTCCAGGACCGCAAGTTCCAATAAAGCCACCTACATCAGCAGTAGTATTAACATCATTATTGCTAACAATACGAATTGTACCAGCTGCGTATGAGGAACCAACGTTTGATAGAGAAAACATGCCAGCAAAACCTCCAGCACTAATACGAGATGAGCCCTGCGCAATAATATTGATGCGTGAAAAACAATTTAAAATGTTTGTATAATTTAGAACACTAGTAAAACCTCCAGCATTGATAACTCCTTTTGTATTATTAATGTTTATTGTACCTCCAAATGAACCACAGTTAATTAAATGAATATCTGCAGTACCTACTGTATTAATAAAAATTCGTCCGATGAAACCACCTATATCATTATTTCCATCTCCTCTTGTTAAAATATTCCCGTTTTCATAAAAAGAACTTGTAATGGTCATTTCACTTTGCCCTCCACCTTCAATGCGGCCAATAACACCACCTATTTGTTTTATATTTGTACCTTCTATACTAATATCACCAATTGTGCGGCAGTTGTTAATAAAGAATCTTGAACCATTATTACTTAAAGATATTCCTATAAGTCCCCCCATACAAATTACTCCAATTACCGAATTGTTTTTAAAACTTTCTATTATTCCGTTAAAGTAACAGTTATCAAGATTAGAATTAAGTGAATATCCTGTAACTCCACCTATATAACCTCCTATGTAAAAATCATTATCGGTCCCACTGTAAAAAAAATTAATATTTGAACCAATAACAGAAACATTACGCATGGTATTCCCAGAGCTTTGACCTACCGCTCCTCCAACATCTAATCGGCCAGTTCTTATGTCTTTATCAGCTTTTACATCAGCAATAACTCTCACATTTTCAATAATAAGATTGGTAACATTGTAAATTTCTATACCATTATTAATAGGATCACACGTTCCTGTTCCGGTTCCTGTTTCTCCCGCGACTCCACCTAAACGGACTTCTCCTGTGTGATCAATATCTTTTACATCATATTCCACATTAAGTCCCGCATAGCAGTTTTGTATAAATCCGCTAAAAACATAACCTATTATACCGCCAATCCTTACATCAGCAGTATTAGCGATAGGAACAACATTTAAACATCCTGTTCCTGTTGTTATTACATTGATAATCTTTGTATTATTAATATAACCCGCAATGCCTCCAACCCAGCCCGATACATTTATATCGGAATCCGCATTATAAACAAGTTTTAAATCCCGTATCTCCGCCTGATTGGCTGCGGAATCTCCCTGTACATAACCAAAAAGTCCCCGGTAACTTGACGAAGGAACAGTATTATTAAAACCGCCGTTTATGGTTATTGTGTTTCCATTACCGTAAAACTTTCCCCTAAAAGCGTTTGTATTTGCGGCATGTCCCCTTGGTGTCCAGTTTCCGGTTACGGTTATATCGTTCATTAAAACATATTTTTTATTTGTGTTGCCTAAAACCATATTGTTAAAATCGGTTTGGGTATAAATATATTCAAGCGGAGCGGCGGCGCTGTTGCTCATTCCGGGAATATTCCATATATCAAATTCCACAGAGTCAGCGGAAACTTCAATACCGGAAGAAATGTTATACGCTTGTACCCTGATGGAATATCGAATTACATTACCAACTTCTTTGCCGTTAGTAACATCTGAGTCATTAATGCGGGGAACAGAAATATTCCGGTTTTGAGTAATAACACCCGTTTGGGAATCCCGTACAATTACCGCTTCATGTCTGTCGTTTACATACACTCTGGCTCCGCTCATACTCGCCGGTAAACTCCAGCTTACTGTTATCCTGTCACCATCATCATTGCAGATAACATTTAAATTTGTTACAGGAGATACAATAGCGTCAGAAAAATATACTAACAAACCTGTGTTTTTCCATTCAGATGATCTATTTCCCAGACTGTCTTCAAACTTTACATAAACAGGATAGGCGGTATTGGGTTTTAATGTCGTAAAATTGGTAACATCCCATGTATTGTTAAGCCCTGTTATAGTCTGCGTTACAGGGTTTCTGTCATATACAGCCATTTTACTGCTTGTTATTCTTTCTTTATTCAATAGTGATGTATTATTATCGTTCGGCGTTTCATGTATTAACCTGTTTCCGCCTATTTGCGCGTACCAGAAAAGATTTTCTTTGTCGTCCATTGTCCATGGAAAACCCCACGCCTGCGAAACTGGAATACCACCCGCTCCGGCGTTGTCTGTTATATCGGCAAGATTGCCTATGGTAAGAGTAACTGTGTTTCCTGTCCTGTAAATATATGTATTGTTTACAACAGGTTCTACAGCGGGTGTACTTAAACCAGCGTTTAATGGTTCAACGTCTGGCGAGACATTATCCATCGCTATTGTTACATATTGTCCCTGAGTCACAGCTGTGTTCGGAGCCAGCGGAGGATAAGGATCGTTAATATCATCGTACCATGGCAATACAATAAGCTGAATAATACAAGGCTCTGTTGTTTTAAGTTCATGGGTTATGGTATATACACCGGAAGTTGATACATTAAAAAGATTATCGTTATCCGAACGATGGTAAATTTTATTGTATGAATTATCGGTTCCGGTAAAACCCCTTAAAGTAAAAGCGTTTAATTCTATAACAGTAATTCTGTTGGGAATAAGCGGAGCGCCTTCCGGAGCATTGATACTTTGAATCCTTATATCAACGGTATCTTTATCGGTACGGTTAAAACGCCTGTCGATTGCGGGATTATTCCATCCGCCGTCCGAAAAGAAAATAATATTGTTATTATTATCCAAATCGTTTCGGCTTGCTTCTATCGTAATAGCTTTATAAACCTTCTGGGCTTCTGTCATATCAGTCTGATACGAAATAAATTCATCCGCCGCCATAGCGACACCGTTGGTATTTTTGATACCGGCGCCGACAATTATCCTTACAGACATTAAAGCGAGCTCTGACGCTGTATCAGAAACAGGTTTAATAGTTATCTGTCTGTCACTTAAAGAAGGAACAATCTCAAAATAATCCGATAAAACTCCGTCTCCTTTAAACGGTTCGCCCCGGGAGCCATTGGGATTACCTTCGCCGTAGTTACCCATAATAACGATTGTATCACCTAACACAACGGTATCTTTATCGACAGGCACATTAAACCAGAGATTAATTTCCTGATCATACGGAAAAAAAGCCATAACAGGCGTAATAGGCGGATTAGTCTGCTGTGTAAGGCGGGGACGGTTATTACACCATGGAACAAGAGTAACATGTTCAGAAATACTTATTAAAACCGTCGCTATTTTCGCTCCTGCCGTATTTGTACTTTCTGTTATTTCAACACCTTTACCATTAAGATGCAGATTCAATTTTTCTATTTCTTCAGCGCTTTTTGTTTTATCTAAAGCAGCGTATTCACTTGTTGGAAACGCCAGCCATTTTTCAAACCCAAAAGACAATAAAGGCAAAAACTCCACAGTAAACTCATACATCTTACGGTTTTGTCCTTCTTTCCATCTACGCACATCTCTATCACCCGGCGAAATAGTCCCCTGCTGCGGATTACTAGCTCCCCATTCCGGCGGAAAAGTAACAGCCACAGTCAATTTTTCCGCGTTATGCCACGCTACTTCCTCATCTAACTTAGCAAGATAATCAGGATCCCCTTCGCAGGAAGCAATTAACAATGAACAGGTAACAATGAACAAAGAAAAAAGCGATAAACCTCTGTATCGCCTTATAAAACCGATATATTTCCCAACCATAAAAAATCCCCTCCAGCACGAATTTAAACGTCCCTTTTTATTAAGCAGTTTGTTGTTTGTAAGATAATAAAAACAATATAATAAATTGAATTATTTGATTGACTAATTGTATTTAATTAATATATAATGTAAAAACAGCTGCGACCTGTGAAAAGACATATGCTTAATAAAAAGGGACGTTTAATCTAACTAAAAATCAATAAATAACATAAGAAAAACCCATTATCTAACCACGTTAGCTGACAATCAACACTCCTTACTAGTACTTTTTAACAAAAAGAAGAGTTCTCGCAGAGGCGCAGGAGCGCAGAGGACGCAGAGCTTTAGTTCGAATTCTTTATTTTAATTCCTAGAAATCAATGTAGTTATCTGATATTTCTTAGGTTTAAGATAGATATTTCAAACATTAACTCTGCGATCTCTGCGGCTCTGCGTCTCTGCGAGAAATAATTAGATATAATTCATTATGTAGTTTTAGCTGTTACAGAGTACTAGTTACTAATCATTAAAAAAACGCAACTTTTTTATAGAAAACTGCTCTAAATAGGTATGAATGATAATACATTAGCGCAGCTATGCCTGTCATCTTCGGCGAAATATAAAGACAAAATAGCTTTCTCAATGTTCAGCGAGGGGGAAATCCGCGGACAGGTTACATATACACAATTGGGAACTCGGGCAAGGCAGATAAGTTCATCATTAAGGCAGTTAGGTGTAAAAAACGGCGGCAGGGTTTTATTGTTTTCGGATAACTGCCCTGAATGGCCGCTCGCTTATTTTGGCATAGCAATCGCGGGAGCGGTTTCTGTTCCCCTGTTAACAGGGTTTTCTACCGAGCAAATCCAGTTTATCTTAGATCATTCAGGCGTCAGCGCAATCTGCCTCAGCCGGGAAATGTCGGAAAAGTTTGATCATATAGCGGAATCGTCATTAGCGAACATACCGTTACTCTACATTGACAGTTTAACAGAAGAAAATAATACCGGCGCAGAAATATCAATATCGATAAACGGCATAGAAAAACAGCTTTATATACATGCCGAAAATGAATGTCCGGATTATTCCGGACAAAACCCCGATGATCTCGCTACAATTATCTATACAAGCGGGACACAGGGAAACAGTAAAGGAGTAATGCTCTCTAATAAAAATATAATATTCAGCGCTAAATCATCTTTTTCATTTGTTTCAATATCCCCGCGCGATCGGGTTCTTTCGGTATTACCGCTTGCCCATTCCTATGAATGTAGTTTGGGGCTTCTCGGCGCTGTAATCTGCGGAGCCAGTGTCACCTATCTGGATCGACCTCCATCGTCTTCGGTTTTACTACCGGCATTAAAAAAAATACGCCCTACTATAATGACTACAGTTCCTTTATTAATAGAAAAAATTTATTATAACGCTATCGCCCCTAAACTTAAAACAAACAAATTATACAAGTTTCCGCTAACACGTCCGCTGGCG
>Ga0123356_10007857_pt1 | contig 10619 bp, 7 predicted proteins | sample TergutEmb28metaG_2_FD_92546 | JGI IMG/M metagenome (GOLD analysis project Ga0123356, IMG submission 92546) | Embiratermes neotenicus P3 segment gut microbial communities from Petit-Saut dam, French Guiana - Emb289 P3 | ecosystem: Host-associated > Arthropoda: Insects > Digestive system > Gut ... | reverse complement strand
TTTAGTTCCGCAAGGTTTAACAGATCGGCAAAAGCCACAATTGACTGTTGTCTGGTTCCGGTTCTTGCAGTGTTTAAACGTTGTTCAAACGCGGCATTAAATGCCGGCGGGTCTAAAAATTGTTCAATCCTAAGGTCTAAAAGACCGGCTTCCTGGTTAAAAGGGAACACCAGGCGAACTTCTCTTGTAAGCTGCCGCGCTTCATCAAATTTCTCCATGCCAAGGCTGCTTTGTCCTGTATTAATATAATGCTGACCTTCTTCAAAATTACGCTGTGCCTGGCTTAAAAGCTGGCTCATTTCCGGGAATAGAGGTGCGGTTGATGAAATTGTTCTTTCTACATTCATAGTTAAGGCAATATTCACAAGACGAAGCCAATGTTCGATTTCCTGATTTTCATCCTGGCCTGTATGGCTCCAGCGGTTTCTTGCCCTTAAAAGATTGTCCTGCGCCAGCTGGAAATTTCCGTTAAAGTATAAACTGCGCGCGCTGTTTAGTAAATTTCGTACTTCTGCGATAATTATTTGAGTTTCAGCAATCGCGATTGCCTGCCCAAGAGCAATCAGCTGATTATCCCTCATATAATGCACAGCAGCGGATTCCTGCAATTCCAGAGAATCTCTGAACCGGTCTGATGCATCTATGATTCTATTTCGCGCTGTTTCATAATCCTCTCTTTGAAAAGCAAGTTCAGCTTCTCTGAAGAGCCGTTCCCCGTCCAGTCTAAGTATTTCTGCTTGTGCTGCCTGATTGCGGGCAGTTTCAGAAAGAGCAAGGGCTTGTGAACGCAAAGAGTTCATTTCTGTGATTGCTGTCTGATAATTGGCATTTGTATTTGCGATTATCGGAACAGATGTAATTGTCTGGGGTTCATTTCTAAATTGATTAAAAACAGAATTTACATTTTCCAGATCGGTGAGTGATGCTGCAAGTATTGCGGTAAATTCCTGCAATGCTTCGGCAGGATAACGCAAACCGTTTTGTCCAGTAAGAAGAGTTCTGCCGTTTTCCAATTGATCCCTTCTTGCAGTAAGATTGTTTTGAAAATCGTGCAGCGCGATAGCATAATATCTTTGAACGGAATTATGTTCTTCAGCAAGGAAATCATAGCGCATATTTTCAATTGCTCTTAAAGCGTCTGAAATGTGCGTAACACTGTGATAAAGATTTATCTCTGTATTTATTCGGCTGGCGTTTGCCCTTATGGTTTCAATTTCGCGCTGTATTTCGATGATGTTGTTTCTTGTCTGCTGTTCAGTTCTTAATGCTTCGGTTATAGTTAAACTTCCTTCCTGCCAGCGTGTTAGGGATGAGGTATTTATATTTTGGCGAATGGGGATATTTGCCGCCTGTAAAAGAAATTTAATGGCTTCGTTAAGAGCGATAATTTCCATGAATGGCTGAATATCTGTTTGCAGAATATTACTTTCATACAGTGAAACAGTCGGCGCTTGAGTGTTTTCACCAAACTGCCGGTTACTGCTAAAAAATAACAGGGAAAGACTTGCATATTGTTCTACCGTATTCAGTGAAGCTGCGGCGGCAGGATAATCTCTGGCGTTTAATGCCGTAATGGAAGTATTTTTGGCTGTTTCAATAATCGATGTAATGACATTAACAGCAGAACCAATTGAATTTTTCCAGGAAATTTCAAAGGCGCCCAGCATTCCTTCCTGAATTGAAACATCCGGCCGTCCGTGAATTAAAAAAGAAAGAAATGAAAGATGGTTGCGGTCGGCAATATCAGGATTTATTTCCCTGATTTCATCTAAAATCCTTGTAAAAATACCGGCAGATGTGTGCAGATTATGATTAAATCCGATAAAACTGTCTATTGCAAGCATCAACCGGTTTGATGTTTCCTGAATCCTGGCTGCATTTCCCGCGTCTACGGCATTGGTATATTCTGCGGAAATTGTTCTCAACATCGTACTGGCTTGCTGGAAAGATGTTAGCATCGAATTAATGCTTGCTGTTTCCCGCCGGACATCATTTTCCCTGTCTGCGCCGAAATTGCCAAGGAAAAATTCTTCGCGCATAAAATCCATGCCTTCCGCATAGGTATTCATGGCTGCTACAGCATCGCCAATGTCCAAAAAATGCCTGCCTCTATCCAGAATATCGCGCAGCTTGTTCCTGTTAACATTAAATAGAGCTATTTCCCTGGCTTTTGCTACGAAATTAATTATTAAAGGGCTGTTTGGATCTTCCAAAGTATAAAGATGCCTGGTATAAGTCAGAATTTTTTCATCGTTTTCCGGCTCATTTATTAGGATATCTACTAATTCATCTGCAACACGGTTAAATTCTTCCCGGATTTGATTAATTCTTTGCAGCCGCAGCTGGGATTCCTCAAAATGATCCGGATTATTCCGTGTAAATTCAGTTAAAAGATGTATTGCTTCATCAAATTGCCTCTCATTTATGAGTCTATCTGCTCTGGTCAGTTCACTTTCCTGATTACCGCGGCTAAAAGCCGGAGAGGCCAGCAACAGAAAAAAAAATGTGAAAAAACTTAAAATAATAAATCTTTGCCGCAAGCGGCAAGCAATTTTTGCCATTATGACTACTTTATCTACTATACTATATTATCGTGTTTTTCTGGATAATTCTTTTGGAGGTATACTGTTATTTATACAAAAACCGATATAATATTACAAGCATAAGATGAAACGTTCAAAAAAAGCGGTTTTATTGGCTGTTTTACTTGTATTATCTCCTCTTTCGTCTGTATGGGCTGTTGATGAAACTGTTATTTGGAATATAGCGGAATATTTAAACAGAATTTACGGAGGAATTGATCCAAATGCTGGTCTTACTGCATTTCCGATATTGAATATTCCCATGGGAGGGCGCTCCCAAAGTATGGCAGGGGCTTTTTCTGCGGTTTCGGACGACATTTCCTTTCTTGAATTCAACCCGGCTGCTTCTTCGATGCTTGAAAATACCGAAATAGCTTTTTTTCACAATAATTGGATTGCTGATGTAAACGTGGAGGGTGTGGCATATACCACCCGTTTTGATAACTTTGGTATTTCAGGCGGGTTGAAACTGCTGCATATGGCGTTTACCGAATACAATGTTTACGGCGAAAGGGTTTCCGGCGGTTATTATTCGGAAGGAACGGCTATCTTAAATGCCTCATATAATTTTCTCTCCGGATATAATTTCCCCGGAGTGTCTTTTGGAATGAACTTAAAAGGCGCATTTCGTCTAATGCCTGACTTTACCGACTATTTTGATAATATTATCATTGATTCCGGCATGGACAATTCTGCGATGATGTTAATGGCGGATATAGGCATGCTTTCCAGATTTGATTTTTTTAAAACATATGTTTCAAGGGAAAAAAATGCTTCTGCTGCTTTTGTGATGCGGAACATCGGTCCTCCATCGATGGATCATCCTTTACCTACAGTTTTTAGCGCGGCAATTTCGTATAAGCCGATCCGTCCCCTTACTCTTGCATTTGATTTTACCCAGCCAATAAACTTGATCAACTATTCTGAATCTGAAAGATGGTATATGGCTTTTGGCGCTTCTGCCAATGTTACGAAATTTTTATCAATGAGCGGGGGTTTTATGTTCAAAGCCGGAAGCAGCCGCTTTACAATTGGCAGCGCTCTCAATTTGAACAGAATGGCCCTTGATGTAAACTATACCCTGGATATGCTTACACAATCTCAAGCAATACAACCGCTGAACAGAATCAGCGTTGGTGTTCGTTTGGATTTAGGTGACCGCGGACGTAAGGAGTTATCAAACAGGATTGATGATTTGTACTTTTTGGGACTTGAAGCTTTTACCCGCGGAAATCTCGCCGATGCCAGATTGTGCTGGGAAGAAGTTTTGCGTCTTAATCCAAGATTTGAACCCGTTATGGAAAGCCTTGCCATGCTGGAAGAACGTGAAGCTCTTGTCGAGCGTGTCGAAGACTTGTACAGGCTTGGATTTTAATCGTCAATAGACTTGTTCGGAAACCAACCGGGTTCCCGAACAAGTCCAATGTAACTTTCTTGTTTTTGAGTCATTATAATTTTATGAAAACAATGGGAAAAACACCTAAAAATGCGTTTTTTTTCTGCTTTTTTTTACTTTTAGTTTTTTCTATAACCTCTCTGGAAGCGCAAACTCTCCGTTCATTGGATGAGATATTTCCCGGTCTTAGCTATGGTCAAAAATATTCTGCTCTTACTCAACGGGGATTGAGAAACACATTTTCTAAAAATGAAAACCCGACTTTTATTCCGGCTGCAAATTCACAAATCGATCTTCTTGGCGCCGTTATGGAGAAAAAACCTACCCAGCTTGTAGAGGCGCTTGTTGTGGTCCCTTACAGCGGAAGGCCGCTCAATTTGCTTGATGCTTACAATGCAATCGGAAAAATCGAAAACATAAGCAACTACACGGTTTATTCATCTTCCCGCGGAGGAAGATATATTCCTCTTTTTGAAGAAAGTAAACGGCTCGACAATGCCAAAAGAGACAGGCCAATTCCGGATCCTCCGCCGGCAACGAGACTCCCTTCTTCGGAAACAATTTATTTTTATCTTAAAGATACCTTTTTTGGAAATACCTATTTTAGGGGAGATCTTACCGTTAACAGATACGGTATAATCAATAATATAACCAATTCTGCTGCTATCCGGTTTTTAGTCTTTCCGGTAATGGGAGCTGAAAAATTCTCAACAGTTCTCTATGTGGAACCGCTTCAGGAAGGAATGCTTGTTTATGGAATGGTTGGGATTGACATACCGGAGTTTCTCGTCAATATGCTTAATCTTACTTCTGACATAAACAGGCGTTTAAACGTATTTATCAACTGGTTAACTGACAGTTTTCAATCAATAACGTAAGGGTAAGATTATTTCTTGCGTCTGAATACTCTGTAATTTATATTCGGGAAAATATTATGCCTGCGTTCCAGGGTGGTCAGCCATTCGGTGCTGATATAATTGCTGCCAAGAGCTTCATAAATTGTAGTAAAGTTGCGAAGCGCGTTTTCTGCCTGGTTATGGGCAAATTCTGTAGAATCCTGTCTGAATAATAAAGACGGCCAGTCAGAAGATTGAGCAAGTAAAATCTCGCGGGCAGCCTGATTTAGCGCTCTTTCTTTCAGCCCCGTATCATCCGGGAAACGTTCTGCAAGCTCTGTCATTCGTTCCATAGAGCGGTACATATGACGGTAAATCCAGTCACCGGAAACATCCAGCCATGTTTCTGCATAACCATTAATACCGCTGGAAGAAAATTCTGGGCTGACAACCTGAAATGAAGAAAGGTTTTGTTTAAAGATATATTCACTGGGAGTTAAGAATTTAACATCCCTGTATCCGCAGGCCATGCGGAAAAGCGTTTCGATAAATTGCGGGCCCTCATACCACAAGCGCCCAAAATTGTCGCACGTTTGTGCATAAAGACTTAAGGGAATTTCTTTCATGTGTTTTGAGACTTCTTCCAGACGCGCGATAGTATTTTCCAGAAATGCCCTCGCGTATTCAGTTACTTTGTCAGATGCTGCCTTGGGATTGTAGATGGTATTTTGTTCGTTATCGGATCTAGCCCAATACTTGTATCCGGTTCTGCTTCGCGCGCCTTCTACGCTTAAAAATGGGCTTATCATTTCCGGCGGTAATTCATAACCGACATCCTTGTCATTATTACGATACAATTCATCATTGGCTATTTTTTCTATTTCTTTTACTGCGTAAAAATCTCTTGCAAGGATAAAAGTCCCATTGGGTGTTTTTACAGGATAAAAACATCCTTTTTCCGGCGTTGGATTTCCAAATAAAAGGCCGTGACTGTCTAAAATGGTATAGGTGAAATTGTAAGCTCTTAAAAACGGTTCCGCCGCAGAAGTCCAGCCAAGACCGGGCAGCCAAAATCCTTGCGGACAGCTTCCAAATTGGCTGCGATAATCTGAAATTGGAATTTCCATCTGCGCCTGCAAAGATTCTGCATTATGACTTAAAAACGGCAAAAAAGCATGAGTTGCAGGGCTGCCGAGAATTTCGATTCTGCCTTTGTGCCTGTAGAAATCAAATGTTTTAAGAAGGTTTTTTTCATACCGTTCGGTATAGTTTATTCTTCTTTCTACTGCCTGGTTATAATATTGTTGAGCCAGAAAATTCATGCTGTTTTTTTCTGCAGCATCGCTAAGTGTTGCAGTACGATCCAGCTCTTGTCTGCCAAATTCTATTTGTTTATCAAGGAATGAGAGATATTTGTTTTGCAGGTGTTCGTCGCTGAGCATATAATACAGGATTGGCGAAATCGCAATACCCAATCGGAAAGGCACATGATCGTTTTCCAGCCGGTCCAATACTTCAAGAAGAGGAAGAAGTGTTTCAGAAACATATTCAAAAAACCGGCATTCTTCGCCTGCAAAAGATAAATCATCCTGTTTTTTAAAATCCCTGACAAGCGGCAGATGAGCTTCAAAGACTAACGATATCGCATAACGGAATTCCATATTTACTGCTGCCTCTTTACTCTGGGTTGGCGATCTGTTTTCTTTGTGATCGATAGATCCTGTATTCCTGACAGACGGATTAACGGGTTGCCGGCAAGGGCAGCAGTAATTTCATTTTCACTTAATAGAGGCAGATGGAAAGGCAATGATGATGCAATATGAAATTCACTGTCTCCGCGGATTACTCCAAGTTTTATTATATAGCTGTTTGAATTTTGCTCTGTATGTTCCGGCAGACCTAAATATCTGGCATAGTCTTCTTTAGTAACCGGCACGGTAAAGAAATTTTCTTTTGCTTTTGACTCATTCCCCGCTTCGTCCAGGGGGACAAGCCGCAGGCAATAACCGTTAAAATCCGGCGCGTTTTCGTGTAACTCTTTGTCATGTCCTTTAACTTCCCAAAAAACAAAAACCCAAAGAGGATCCCTGATTATTACATCGATATAGGAAATATTGTACTGTTTAGGCAATAATACGGTTTCTGAATAAGACGGATTTACTTCCAAATCACTTTCAACTGCCTGCTCTGCATTTGCACATTCGAGCAGTTCTTCGATGATAAAAATCCTTTCCAGCCCGAAAGGGATATCAATGCCGTAAGTGTCGGCCAGCCTGATTAATTCATCTGTGCTTAAACTCTCCAGCCAAGAGCGGGATACAGAAGCATTTGGATTTTCTTCCATAAGTATGCTTAATTGTGGAAAAAATCGGGAATAATGTCAACGTACATCAAACGGAAGAAAAAATCGAACGGGATGTTTCGATAATTGCAGTCAATTCTTTATCGCCGATCCAATAGTGTGTAACAAAGCGGAACATAAAATTAATTTCACCGTCTGATTTGATCGGTTCAGGGGCATTAATCATGATTCCACGCTGTTTAAATGTTTCTGCAGCTGTTAAAGCCCAGGCCGGACCGCTGATTTTGTTTTTATAACTGAAAAAAACCATGTTGATGTTCCCTTGCTCAACGCTGATTCCTTCGATTTCTGAAAGCGCTTTTTCCAGAGTTCTGGCACGGTTATGATCTTCTGTTAAAAGAATAGGGTGTTCCGAAAGAGCAATAAGTCCCGCTGCTGCTAAAATTCCTATCTGACGCATGCCGCCGCCCATTATTTTCCGTTTAAACCAGGCTTCTTTGATAAAATCTTTTGATCCCGCAAGGATAGAGCCAGCCGGTGCACAAAGGCCTTTGGAAAGACAGAGCATTACCGAGTCACAATTCCGGGCGATATCTGAAACACTGCAGCCCATGGCGGCGGCGGCATTAAAGATGCGGGCTCCGTCCAGATGGATTGGCAGTTTCCATTCGGCGGCAGTTTTTTGCACTTCATTCATAACTGAAAGGCTTACAGTCTTGCCATGGGAATGGGCATTCTCCATACAGATTAATGATGTTGCCGGAGCATGAAGGTCCCGTTTGCGCAGACGTTTTTCCAGCGCATTTGGGGTTATAATCCCATCCGGCGCAGAAATTGTTCTGAGCTGCGCTCCTGCGATAACAGAAGCAGCTCCCGCTTCATGCTGAATAATGTGACATTCTTCTCCAAGGAGTACTTCTGTGCCGCGCGGACACCAGGTAAAAAGAGCCAGCTGATTTCCAAAAGTACCTGTAGGTACAAACAAAGCCGCTTCCTTATCAAGCATTTCTGCACTTAATTTTTCCAGCTTGTTTACTGTAGGGTCATCACCGTAAACATCATCTCCAACTTCTGCTTCCGACATTGCCTTCCGCATGGCTTGAGTTGGGACGGTAACAGTATCACTTCGTATATCAATCATATTTTATAGTATAGCAGAAAATATTCCGGCAGGGGAGCTGTAATATCGATTTTAATTTCATCTTTTATTATAAGCCGGCTGGAATGTAATAATAGGCGTTTAAGGCCTATTGTTTTGTGAAGTTTTTTATTAAGCGCAAAATCACCGTATTTATCGTCCCCCAATACCGGGGTTCCATTCATGGCAAGATGACGCCGGATTTGATGCATTCTTCCTGTGCCAAGTTCCAGTTCCAGAACAGAGTATTCCAGGTCAGCTTCCGGCAACGAACCGTATTTTATCAGCTTGTACCTGGTTTCGGAGCTTTTCAGTTTGCCGCGGATAAAAAGTTCATCTTTAATAGTGCCTTCGTTTTGTCCGGGGCGTCCTTCCTTTGGAGCGGCGCAAATCGCAATGTATTGTTTAACGGTTTTGGGGCTGGAAATTAAGCGAGAAAAACGCGCTGCATTTTCGCGCCCTTTTGCCGTCAATAGAACCCCTGAAGTATCCTTATCCAGCCTGTGAACCAATAGCGGCGGCGGGGTACGAATTTCGGCAAGGATTTTATCCAGCGAATATTTTACCCCCTCTCCGCCCTGTACCGAAAGCCCTGCTGGTTTGTTTATTATTATTGTATAATCATCTTCATGGAGAATATCCAGGTTCTTCATACCGATACTATAGCATATTGAGGTTTTTATGAAAAAGCTGTTTTTATTGCTTGTATTTATTCCTGTTTTTGTTTTTGCTGCAAGTGCGGAGGCGATGTATTCGCCTACATGGGGGTTTTTCATTGATCTCCCCGAAGGTTATGAATATGAAGACGGAGATGGGATGAATCGTTTTTCATTCAGCGGTCCTGCGGGGCTGATGTTTGACATTGTGGTTTACGATGGCCGTTTTGATTCTATACTGGAACTTGTAAAGGATATAAATATAAGGCTTTCCAACAACGGAGATGTTGATTTTTTCCTATACAATGGCAAACAAGCTGCAATTATAGAATTAATTTTTGGCGGTAACAGCGGCTGGGGGCTTGCTGTTGAGCTTGGAAACAGCGGTTCTGGCAATAATCCTATTCTCCTTGCTCTTTCTTATGGTTCTGATGATATAAGTGATCTGGAGATATTTCACCTTTCAGCGCTGGATTCAATCGCTCCAACTTTTGTGGACCGCCGTTATCCGGGTCCGATAATTGAATATGGTTTCCCGCGCGGAGAGCCAAGAAATGTTCCGCTGGCTATAGGCGGTCTTAGCGCCATGATTTATGAAAATGATGCAGAAGCTGCGCAAGTTTTGATCGAGCGCGAATTTGCAATTAGTATGGCATACTTTAATACGCCATATATGCAGGAAGCGGTAACCCGTTATTATCGTTTTATTTTCCGCGATTCTTTTGATCGGATATCGGATGCGGCATCTGTTCTTGTAAATTATTTTGGAGGTTTTTCGGCAGTTACAGATGAACAAAAAAGGGAGTTTGCGCAAAAGACTCTTCTCTTTTTGCAGAGTTTCCATTACGAGCGTGATTTGAGCGGAAGTGATTTTATAAACCTTGTAACTGCCGTTACCGAAGGCCGCGGAGACTGTGATCCCCGCGCCATGCTTTTTGCCGTACTTCTTTCAAATGCCAATATACCTTCCGGTATTATGCTTTCACTTCATTACAGTCATGCCATGGGCATTGCAGATATAACCGGAGCCGGCGCGCGTTTGGAATCTCACGGGATACAATGGCTTGTAGCTGAAACTACATCATATGTTGATATTGGTTTAATTGCTTTGGATCAAAGCGATCCGCAGTATTGGTTCGCGATATTATTTGATTAACAAATCGTACGCTTGCTGCGGTGTTTCTGCCGCTAATAGCGAGCTGCGCAGTTCTTTGTTTTTTAAACGAGTGCTGAACCAGGAAAGCGTCTGTAAATAGTAAGCGTGCTGATTATGGGCGGCGGCGATCATAAAGACCAGCCGGACAGGTTCATTGTCCAGCGGATTAAAATCGACAATGTCTGTGCGGCTAATGCCGATGGAAACAACAAGATCAGTTATTGAAGAAAGACGGACATGCGGGATGGCTATCCCACAGCCAATGGCAGTACTCATTAATTCTTCACGTTTCAGAATTTCTGTAGACAGTTCCTGCCTGTTTTTTACCTGCGGGGCGGCTGCGAGATTTTCTGCCAGAGCAAGAAGCGTATCCCTCTTGCTTGAATAATTAATAAAAAGAATGCGATGAGGCGATAAAATCGATTGGGCATTTACCGCATTTATTTGCGGTTTCAGATTGGTTGATGCCAGCCTTTCGTCGACCCATTTGTCAATTTCTGACTTTTTGAAACGCCAGGCGGTTCTTATTTTCCCTGCCGGGAGTTCTCCTTTT
>Ga0123356_10007856_pt1 | contig 10619 bp, 11 predicted proteins | sample TergutEmb28metaG_2_FD_92546 | JGI IMG/M metagenome (GOLD analysis project Ga0123356, IMG submission 92546) | Embiratermes neotenicus P3 segment gut microbial communities from Petit-Saut dam, French Guiana - Emb289 P3 | ecosystem: Host-associated > Arthropoda: Insects > Digestive system > Gut ... | reverse complement strand
CCTCGAGTCCGTCCGGCCCGGCGAACAGCGCCGAGCCGGGCTCGAACTCGCGCACGTCGGGCGGCAGCGGCTCGCCGTCGCGCACGTACGGCAGGTTCGCGAGCACGGCGTCGTAGACCGACGCGTCGTCGAGCAGGTCGGCCTCGACCCAACGGATGTCCAGCCCGGTCCGCTGGCCGTTGCCGCGGGCTACCGCCAGCGCCGAGCGATCGCGGTCGATCCCGGTCACCGCCAGGTCCGGACGCTCGTCCTTCAGGGCCAGCGCGACCGCCCCGCTGCCGGTCCCGACGTCCGCGACGCGGGCGCCGAACGGCAGCTCCAGGCCGACCTCGACCAGCAGCTCGGTCTCCGGACGCGGGATCAGGACCCGCGGATCGACCGCCAGCGACAGCCGCCGGAACTCGCGCCGCCCGAGTATGTAGGCGACCGGCTCGCGCATCGCCCGGCGCGTCAGCAGCGCCATGAACCGGGTGCGCTGGTCGCCCGACAGCTGGGTCGAGCCAGCCGTCACCAGTCCGGCCCGGTCGGTTCCCAGTACCTCGGCGAGCAGCAGCTCGGCGTCGAGCCGGGGGGTGTCGGAGCCCGCCTGCGCGAGCGCCTGCGTGCCCGACGCGAGCTCATCGCGAAGCGTCGCCACGCCCCAGGCGTGTGTCAGGACACGACGGCGCGCTCGGCGAGCCGTCGGCGTTTCTCGTCGTCCTGGAGCGCGTCGGTGAGCTCGTCGAGCTGTCCCATCAGGATCTCGTCGAGGTTGTGGACCAGCAGGTTGATCCGGTGGTCCTTGACCCGCCGCTCGCCGTAGTTGTACGTGCGGATCTTCTCGGCCCGCTCGCCGGTCCCGACCTGCGCCGAGCGCGAGGCGGCGAGCTCGGCCTGCTGCTCGGCCAGCGCCCGCTCGTACAGCCGGGCCCGCAGCACCCGCATCGCGCGCTCCCGGTTCTGCAGCTGCGACTTCTCGTCCTGCATCGAGACGACGATTCCGGACGGCCGATGGGTGATCCTGACCGCCGAGTCAGTCGTGTTGACCGACTGCCCGCCGGGCCCGGACGAGCGGTACACGTCGATCTGGAGGTCGTTCTGGTCGATCTCGACCTCCACCTCGTCGACCTCGGGAAGCACCGCGACGGTCGCCGTCGAGGTGTGGATCCGGCCCTGCGACTCGGTCTCGGGGACGCGCTGGACGCGGTGGGTGCCGCCCTCGAACTTGAACACCGAATAGGCGCCGTCGCCTTTGACGGAGAAGGTGTAGCTGCCGTCGCCGATCGACAGGGCCTCGGTCTTGAAGCCGCGGCGCTCGGCGTAGCGGGTCAGCATCCGGAACAGGTCGCCCGCCCACAGAGCCGCCTCGTCGCCACCGGCGCCGGGCCGGATCTCGATGATCACGCTCTTGTCGTCGTTCGGGTCGCGCTCGACCATCGCCAGCCGGATCTCCTCCTCGAGCGATTCGAGCCGTTCGAGCGACGTGCGCAGCAGCTCCCGCAGCTCCGGGTCCTCGCCGTCCTCGGCGAGCAGCTCCCGCGCGCCGGCGACGTCATCGGCGACGCGCCTGTACTCAGCGGCGAGCCGGGCTGCCGGCTCGAGCTCCCGGTAGGCGCGCGAGGCGTCGGTGAACCGTCCCCGGTCGCCGATCACATCCGGGTCCGCGAGGTCGTCCTGAAGCTCCTGAAAGCGAGCCTCGATCTGTTCAACCAGTTCGTCGAGCATCTCCCACCAGTCTAGGCGGGGGAGCTAGCCGTTCAGGCGACGACTTCGAGCCCGAGCATGTCGTCAGCGGCCAGCTGGCCCGGAACCTCCCGGTTCAGCACCGCGCGCAGCGCCGCGATCGCGACCTCGAGCTGGCTCTTGTCGGGCTCCCTCGTCGTCAGCCTCTGCAGCTGCAGGCCCGGGTACATGATCGTCTGCACCCAGCGCTTCTCCCGATTGCGCCCGGCGAACCTGATGATCTCGAACGAGATCCCGGCGATCACCGGAATCCCGAGGATCCGGGTGACGACCAGCAGCCACCAGGCGGGCAGCCCGATCGGCGCGAACACGAAGATCGCGACGATCATCACCACCAGCAGGAAGCTGGTCCCGCAACGAGGATGCAGCCGCGGATACGTCGCCGCCCGCTCCGCGACCAGCTCGTCGCCGGCCTCGTGGCACGCGATCACCTTGTGCTCGGCGCCGTGATACTCGAACACGCGCCGCAGGTCGCGCATCCGCGACAGCAGCGCCAGATAGCCGAGGAAGATCGCCGTCCGCAGCACGCCCTCGACCAGCCAGAACAGCACCGACGATCCGAGCTGGCCCTTGATCAAACTGGTCAGCGACACGGGCACGACGAAGAACAGCCCGACCGCGAACACGACCGACACGGCGATCGTCGCGATCCAGATGCCGCCGGACAGTTCCTCCGCCTCCTCGGGCATCTGGGCGTTCGCCGCGATCGACAGTGCCCGCATCCCGATCCGCAGTGACTCGACGAGCGCGACCACCCCGCGCACCAGCGGCAGCTTCACGATCCGGCGCCGCCGGCCGCTGCGGTTGATCTCAAATTCCTTGACCGCGATCTCACCGGGTCGATCGCCGGGGGCAACCGGAGCGGCTTCGTCAGGCACGGCGTCGGCGGTTGCCTCCGGCATCCGGACGGCCACCGCCCAATGCGCGATTCCGCGCATCATCACGCCCTCCAGGACGGCCTGGCCGCCAATCGGGGCGTCAGCCATAGGTCGCCGCCGATTAGGCGCCGCTCGCGGCGCGGGCCGCGCGGCGGCCCTTGGCGGCGCGGCGCTGGAACCGCTCGACACGCCCGCCGGTGTCCACCAGCTTCTGGCGGCCGGTGTAGAACGGGTGGCAGGCGGAGCAGATCTCGACGTGGATCTCTGGCTTGGTGGAGCGCGTCGTGAACTCGTTTCCGCAGGTGCAGGTGACGTGCGACTCGACGTACTCGGGATGGATCTCGGTCTTCATCTCGCGATCAAGGATAGCGGCCCGAGGGGGTCCTATCCGCCCGGCGGACAGGTGACCTGGGCGACCGCCTGCGCGCGGCTGTAGACGTCGACCTGGTCGCCCGGATCGGCCGTCACGGTCGGCGGCTGGGCGGCGGTGCAGGCGGGGCCGGTGAAGCTCACGACCCTGCTCGCGTGCGGGCCCAGGTACTTGATCGTCTTCGGGACGACCACCCCGGCGTCGCTCAACGCCACCTGGAAATCGGTCGCCGCGGTCGCGCCGATGTTGGAGATCGTCGTCGTGTAGACCTGCTTGGTGCGATTCGCGGCCGGCGTCACGGCGACCGTGCCGACGGTCAGGTCGGGACGCAGCTCGGGTTGCTGGCAGACCGCGCTGTTGAGCGTCTGCTGGCCCAGCAGCCTGCCGGCGGCGCCGATCCAGCGGAACTCGACCACGAACCGGTACGACACCGGGGCGGTCAGGTCGGTGACCGGATGCCGGACATTCCAGACGTCTCCGGGGCGCTGGCCCAGCGTCGCCGGAGAGGTCGGCGAGATCCACTGCCCGAATCCGGGCGCGACCACCGCCGCCCAGGCCGGCGCGACGGTCGTCCTGTCCATCAGCCGGACGTTCATCATCAGCTTCCGCGTCCGCGCCAGCGGCCGCATCGTCGCGGTCATCGTGAAGCTCCGCCCGATCGGATCGAGCGCCTTCACGCAGGACACCCCAGACAGCTGCGCCCGGGGGGGCTGGGTGCTGGGGACGGGCGGGACCGACGAGACGGCCGCGGTCACGGCCATCGCTGTCGCGGCCACGAGGTTCACACCCCTTTAACCGTGCACGGACCTCGAAGTTTCACTCTCAGGTGATCGTGTACAGCGGCCCGTCGCCGCCCTCGGGCGGCGTCAGCCTGCCGCCCTTGGCCGTGATCGCCCCGCACTGCACGCAGTTGGTGTAGTTGACGGTGACGTCCACCGGGCCGCTGGCGGGCGCGTCGTCGGGGATCTCGTAGACCCCGGCCGGGCACATCCAGCGCCACGTCTCGGCTACCTCGCGCGGGACGTGCGTCTGGATCCGGATGTGGTTGGGCGCGTCGTCGCGGGTGGCGTTGCCCGAGATGTAGACGCTCGAGAGCTTGTCGAAGGTGTACTTGCCGTCGGGCTTCGGATAGCCCTTGCAGGTGTCGCCGACGAACACCGGCTCGGCGTCATCACGGTGCCAGGTCTGGCGACCGGGCGGCAGCAGACCCTTCGACATGATCGACGGGCCCGCCAGCAGGCTCCCGATCAAGAACCCCTTCTGGAACGCCTGGCGCGTATTGCGCACCTGCCACAGCTCGCGGCCGGTGGAGGAGCGCTCGATCGCGGCTTCGTAGCGCTCCAGTGGCGTCCCAGCCCTGAGGTTGTCGTAGATCGCCTCGGCGGCCAGCGTCCCCGACTGGATGCAGTGGTGCACGCCCTTCAGCGCGGCGGTGTCGACCATCCCGCCGGCGTCGCCGACGATCACCGCGCCCGGCATCGACAGCTTCGGCATCGACCAGTAGCCGCCGCCGGGGAGCGCCTTCGCGCTCCACGCGACCCGCTCGCCGCCGTCGAGGATCCCGCGGACCATCGCGTGGGTCTTGAACTGCTGCAACAGGTCGTGGGCGGAGGTCGTCGCGTCCCGGTAGTTGAGGTCGACCACCAGGCCGATCGAGACGAGGTCCTCGCCGGTCGTCTCGTCCTTCATCGGATACAGCCAGGTGCCGCCGAGCTGCCCGTACTTCGGCGCGATCTTCATCGGCCACGGCTGCGTGAACGTATGGATCAGGCGGTCCAGCGGCTTGGGCACCTTCCAGACCTCCTTGACCCCGAGCTCCCACACCTGCGGCTCGCGGTTATCCCCCAGGCCGAACTCCCTGATCGCGGTGCCGGTGAGATGGCCCCAGTTCCCCTCGGCGAGGACGACCACCTTGGCCTTGATGTCGGTGCCCGGCTCGAAGTTGCGAAGCGGCTCGCCGTCCTTGCCGCGGCCCTTATCGCCCGAGCGGACGCCGACGACCGCGCCGTCGTCGACGATCAGCCTCGTGGCGGCGGTCTCGGTCAGGACGTATGCGCCGGCCTCCTCGGCGACCCGTTGCTGATACCGGGCCAGCGCCGCGACCGAGATCACCTCGTTGCCGTGGTTCTTGAAGTTCGGGACCATCGCGATCGGGACCTTGACCTTGGACTTCGCGCTGGTCAGGAAATAGACCGCCTCCTTGGTCACCTCGCCGAACGCGAACCGCTCGCGACGCCAGTCCTCGCGGCTGAGGTCCGGGAACAGCGCCCGCAGCGGACCGGGCCGCATCACGGCGCCGGACATCAGGTGCCCGCCGCAGGTTTTCGCCTTCTCGATCACCGCGACCGGGACCTCGCCGAGCTGCTCCAGCGTCTCGGGATCGTCGGCGAGCAGCTGCAGCAGCCGGTTGGCGCACGCGAGCCCCGCCGTGCCGCCGCCGACGATCGCGACGCCGACCTCGATCAGCTCGTCCTCGGGGTCGAGGCCGCGCTTGACGAACTCGGCCTGCGAGTCGACCGGCGGTGGGAACTGCGCGGGGGTCGCGCTCACGTCAGGATCCCTTCTTGGCCTTGATCGCCTCGGTCAGCTTCGGCAGGATCCTGTTGAGGTCGCCGACAATCCCGAGGTCGGAGAACTCGAAGATCGGCGCGTTCGCATCCTTGTTGATCGCGACGATGTTCTCCGAGGACTGCATCCCGACCTTATGCTGGATCGCGCCGGAGATCCCGGCCGCGAGGTACAGCTTCGGCGCGACCGTCTTTCCGGTCTGCCCGATCTGGGCGGCGTACGGGTACCAGCCGGCATCGACCACGGCCCGGGTCGCCGCCACCGCCGCCTTCTCGCCGAACGCCGCGGCCAGTTCCTCGGCCAGCTCGAAGCCCTCGGCCTTGCCGAGTCCGCGGCCGCCTGCGACGAGGATGTCGGCGCCCTCGATGTCGACGTCGGCACCGCGCTGCTCGCCGCGGGTGACGATCGTCGCCTGCGTCGACCACGGCGAGTACTCGACCTCGACGTCCACGATCTCGGCGCTGCCGGGGCCGGTCTCGCGGATTTCGAAGGCGTTGATCCGCCCGATGATGATCCCGAGCTCGCCGCGGTAGTGCGACACCGAGATCTTCGAGTCGCCGAGGATCGGGCGCTCGGCGACGAGCTCGCCGCCCTCGGCCCTGACCGCGGTGACCTCCATCGTCACGCCGGCGTGCCGCCGGGCCGCCAGCCCGGCGCCGATCTCGAAGCCGAGCAGGCCGCCTCCGAACAGCGCGTAGCGATGGCCGTGGTCCTCGATCACCTTCGCCATCACGTCGACGACCGGCTGCGCCAGGCCCTCGGCCCCGTTCGCGCGGAACACCCTGGTGGCGCCGTAGGCGCCGAGCGTCGCGACCAGCTCATCGGTCAGGTCGTCGCCGCCGACGACCACCGCGTGCGCCTCGCCGCCGATCTCGGCGGCCCGCGCCGCGCCCTCGGAGACGGCACCGAGCGAGTTCTTGTTGAAAGCGCCCTCGCGGTGGAGGACGTATACCAGGACATCCGACATCAGATCAGCTTCCTTTCCTCGAGCCAGGCGACGATCTTCGCGACGGTCTCGCCGGTGTCCTCGTCCTCGATGATCTGCCCCGCCGCCTTGGCCGGCGGGTCGTGGAAGTCGCCGCACTGGACGCGGGAGCCCTCGGCGCCGACCAACGACGAGTCGATCCCGACGTCCGGCCCCGAGACGGTGTCGAGCGGCTTCTTCTTGGCGCCCATGATCGCCTTCAGCGACGGGTACCGCGGCTCGTTGATCGCGTCCCCGACCGAGATCACGGCGGGCAGGCTGACCTGCACGGTGTCGTAGCCGTACTCGGCCTGACGCTCCAGCCGGAGTCCCCCGTCCTGTACGTCGAGCTTGATCACCTGGGTCAGCGACGGCATCTTCAGGTGGTCGGCGACGACCGCGCCGATCGTGTAGCACTCGCCGTCGTCGGACTGCTGGCCCAGCAGCACCAGATCGGGCGACTCCCGCTCCAGCGCCTTGGCGAGCGCGTAGCCGGTCGCGGCCACGTCCGACCCGGCGAGCGCCTCATCGGTCAGGTGGACCGAGCGATCGGCGCCGAGCGAGACGGCCTTGTGCAGCGCCCGCACCGCCGACTCGGGTCCCATCGTCACCGCGACGATCTCGTCGACCTCGATCGCGCCGCCCTCGCGCAGTTGCATCGCGGCCTCGATCGCGTGGGTGTCGTACGGATTCAGGTTCTTCTCACCTGATCGGTCCATCCGCCCCGTCGAGGGATTGATGCGCTTCTCGACGGCGGCGTCCGGTACCTCTTTGACCAGGACGCAGATCTTCAAGGGTGGCCTCCTAGGGGGTTTCGTACGGCGTATCTTAATGAACGGGTTGACTGACGAGTCAATCGGTCGGCTGGGGCTGGCGCCAGCGACCATAACGTTGCAAGCCTCGAGCCGGCTGCCGGGGGTCGCGACGTTAGGCACGCTATTCGACCGCGAGCGTGCAGGGGCCGTCGATCAGGGGCTCGCTTGCGACGTTGTGGTCGCTGGTCGCAGGATCGCCTCGGTCAGCTCGATGACCTCCGGGATCGCGTCGGCGGCCGACCCGCCGGCTGCGAGCGCGTCGAACGTCTCGAAGCTCGTCAGCGCGAACACCCGGCGAGCGGGCGGCTCGCGCGACTCGGGGGCCAGCCTGCCCAGCAGCACGTCGATCCCCTGCCGGCGGCGCTCGTCGCGGTCGACGATCACGGCCGCGACCTCCGGCTCGAGCTGCGCCAGTGCCCGCAGCCGCCGCATCACCGCCTGATCGACGTCCCAGAAGCGACCGACGCGCACGGACGCTTCGACGAGGAGCGCCTGCAGGCCGCCATCGAGCACGGCTTCCGGATCGTCCGCCGGCACCCGCAGCCGGCGGACTGAGACCTACGCGCGCACGCCGCTGCGGATGAACTCGATCGCCGACTCGGCCGACGCCCCCGGCGTGAAAACCTCGGCGACCCCGAGCGCCTTCAGCTCGGGAATGTCGTCGTCGGGGATCGTCCCGCCGACGGTCACCAGCACGTCGTCGACGCCCTGCTCGCGCAGCAGCTCGAGGATCCGCGGCACCAGCGTCATGTGCGCCCCCGACAGGATCGACAGACCGACCGCGTCGGCGTCCTCCTGAATCACCGTCTCGACGATCTGCTCGGGCGTCTGGTGCAGGCCCGTGTAGATCACCTCCATGCCGGCGTCGCGCAGCGCCCTGGCGATGATCTTGGCGCCGCGGTCATGCCCGTCGAGGCCAGGCTTTGCGACGACGACCCGGATCTTCCTTTCCACGGCGCGATTGTATGGCCGGCGGACCGCCAGCCCCGGACCGCCGCGACGCCACGACGGCGGCGGCGGCACCGCCGGCCGCCGCCGCCGCCGTCAACCCCGCTGCCATCACGAGGCGGCGCCGGAGCGGATCCAGCCGCAGGATCTCCCAGCCCTGCTCACGGGCCATCCGGGTCAGCTCGGCGTCGGGATTGACGACGACCGGGTGTCCGACGACGCCGAGCATCGGCAGATCCGAGGACGAGTCGGAGTACGCATACGACGCCTGCAGGTCGAATCCGTGCTCCTCGGCCAGCGCGGCGACGGCGACTGCCTTCGCGTCGCGGTACAGGAACGCGCCGGTCGCGCGGCCGGTGTAGACGCCGTCCTCGATCTCCGACAGGGCCGAGCCGACGGCGCCGTCGAACGACAGCACGTTCGCGAGCACGTCGGCGAGCCCCTGGGCGGCCGCGGTGACGATGTACACCGGGCGCCCGGCGTCCTGATGGTCGTAGGCGATCGTCAGCATCCGCGGGTACAGCTTCGGGAGGATCCGGGTCAGCACCCGCACCCCGAGGCGCTCCAGGTCCCTGACGCGGATGCCCTCGAGCGAGGAAGCGATCCGGTCTCTGAGCTCCTCCGAGTCGGCGTCCGTCGCGCCCCGGACCCGGAACCGCATGTCGGCGTACGCGGCGGACGCGAGCTGCCGGCGGGTCATCAGCCCCGCCTCGCGCACCGCCCGCGCGAACTGGAACGCCGACGACCCCTGCATCAGAGTCTTGTCGAGGTCGAAGAACGCCGCGGCGCGAGGCTCAGTGGCTTCCATTCACCTCGACGAGCACTGCGTCGCCCTGGCCGCCGCCCGAGCAGATCGCCGCGCAGCCGATCCCGCCGCCGCGGCGGCGCAGCTCGTGCACGAGCGTGCCGAGGATCCGCGCGCCCGAGGCGCCGATCGGGTGGCCGAGCGCGACCGCGCCGCCATTGACGTTGACCCGCTCCTCGTCGATCTCGAGCATCCGGATCGAGTTCAGCGTGACCGACGCGAACGCCTCGTTGATCTCCCACAGGTCGACGTCCTGCGCGCTCATCCCGATCCGCCCCAGCGCCGCCAGTGCCGCCTTCGCGGGGGTCCGCGCGAGGTACGCGAAGTCGTCGGCGATCTGCGCCTGGGCGATGATCGTCGCCAGCGGCCGGCGACCGTTGCCGGCGGCCCACTCGTCGCTTGAGAGCACCAGCGCGCCGGCGCCGTCGTTGACGCCCGGCGAGTTGCCGGCGGTGTGGGTCCCGTTCTCGCCGTACAGCGGCGGCAGCTTCGCCAGCGCCTCGAGGCTGGAGTCGCGCCGCGGCGCCTCGTCGACCTCGACCACGGTCGTCCCCCTGCGGCCGTTGACCGTCACCGGGACGATCTCCTCTGCCAGCCGGCCATCGTCGGTCGCGCGGACCGCGAGCTCGTGCGAGCGCAGCGCCCAGCGATCCATGTCGGGCCGGGTCAGCTCCAGCTCCGCCGCCACCTCGCCGGCCTCCTCCGCCATCTGCTTGCCGCTGAACGGGTTGCGCAGCCCGTCGTTGATCATCGCGTCGATCGCCTGGCCGTCGCCCATCCGGTACCCGAAGCGGGCGCCCTTCAGCAGGTACGGCGCGTTCGACATCGACTCCATCCCGCCCGCGACCCCGACCTCGATGTCGCCCGCGCGGATCGCCGCATCCAGCATCCCGGCCGCGCGGATCCCCGAAGCGCAGACCTTGTTGATCGTCTCCGAGGAAACCTCCCTCGGGATCCCGGCCCTGATCTGCGCCTGACGCGAGGGGACCTGGCCCTGCCCCGCCTGCAGCACCTGGCCGACGACGACATGGTCGACCTGCTCGCCGCCGACCCCGGCGCGCTCCAGCGCGCCCCGGATCGCGGTCCCCCCGAGCTCGACCGCATCGACCGCCGACAGGCTCCCACCGAGCTTGCCGAACGGCGTCCGGGCGGCGGACAGAATCACCGTCTTGGGCATCGCCGGTCAGCGTATCGTCCCGCGCGTGGACTTCGACCTAGCCGACCACCAGCGGCTGCTGCGCGACACGGTCCGTGACTTCGCGCGGAGCGAGATCGCCCCGGTGGCCGAGGAGCTGGACCGGACGAAGTCGTTTCCCTACGAGATCGTGCGGCGGCTTGGGGAGCTCGATCTGATGGGAATCCCGTTCCCGGTCGAGTACGGCGGCGCCGGTGGCGACACGCAGTCCTACGCGATGGTCGTCGAGGAGCTGACCCGGGTCGACTCGTCGGTCGCGATCACCCTGTGTGCGCACACCTCGCTCGGGACCCAGCCGCTGTATCTGTTCGGCTCCGAGGAGCAGAAGCAGACCTACCTCCCGCGGCTGTGCGG
>Ga0123356_10007855_pt1 | contig 10625 bp, 5 predicted proteins | sample TergutEmb28metaG_2_FD_92546 | JGI IMG/M metagenome (GOLD analysis project Ga0123356, IMG submission 92546) | Embiratermes neotenicus P3 segment gut microbial communities from Petit-Saut dam, French Guiana - Emb289 P3 | ecosystem: Host-associated > Arthropoda: Insects > Digestive system > Gut ... | reverse complement strand
TGGGAGGCCAAGACGACCCAGACGGTGAAGAGCCTGCGGTCGCCGTTCGCGCTCGTGCTCTCCGGTACGCCGCTCGAAAATCGACTCGACGACCTGTTTTCGGTCGTCGAATTCATCGACGACCGGCGGCTCGGCCCGGCATTCCGCTTCTTCAACCGACACCGGGTCACGGACGAGAAGGGCAAAGTTCTCGGCTACAAGGATCTCGACCTGCTGCGCGAGAGGCTCAAGCCATTGCTGCTGCGGCGCACGCGAAGCGCAGTGATGAAGGACCTGCCCCCGCGCGCGACAGAAATCGTACGCATCGCCCCCACCGCCGAACAGGCCGACATCGATATGGCGCAGTTGATGATCGTGAGCACCATCGTCAACAAGAAGTACATTTCGGAGATGGATCTGTTGCGGCTTCAGAAGGCGCTGCTTCTGGCCCGCATGAACGCAGACAGCACATTCCTTGTGGACAAACATCCCCCGGGCTTCTCGAGCAAGCTCGAGCGGTTAAAGGAACTGCTCGAGGAGCTGGCCGCAGAGCAAGATCGCAAGATCGTGCTCTTTTCGGAATGGACCACCATGCTCACTTTGATCGAGTCCGAGATCAAGCGCCTCAAGCTCGACTATGTCAGGCTGGACGGATCGGTGCCCCAGAAAAAGCGGCAGCAGTTGGTGCATCAGTTTCAGCGTGACCCGGCCTGCCGCGCTTTCCTTACGACCAACGCAGGCTCGACCGGGCTCAATCTCCAGGCGGCTAACACCGTCATCAACGTGGATCTGCCCTGGAATCCGGCTGTGCTCGAACAGCGCATCGCCAGGGCACACCGGATGGGACAGAAGAATCCGGTCCAGGTGTATTTGCTCGTGACCGAAGATACGATCGAGGAAAAGCTGTTGGCCACGCTCTCAGCCAAGCATGACCTGGCTTTGGCTGCGCTCGATATGGAATCCGACGTCAAGGAGGTCGGGCTCGCGTCAGGCGTGGAGGAGCTGAAGAAGCGTCTCGAAGTGCTGCTGGGCGCGAAATCGAATGCGCCCACAGACGAGACGGAAAGGCAGCGACAACAACAGGAGGCCGCGCAGTTCGTACGCCGCGCCCGGGTAGGTGAAGCCGGCGGACAGCTCGTTGCGGCGGCATTCACCTTCCTCGGCGAGATGCTTCCGCAGCGGGAACTGACAAACGGCGGTGCACAAATGGCGATCGACTTCAAAGCTCGCCTCAGCGAGTGTTTGGAGCGTGACGAGCAGGGGCGGCCCCGGCTTACTGTCACATTGCCCAACGAGGCCGCGCTCGATAATCTGGCCCGATCACTGGCGGCGCTGCTGACCAGTGGTCCGGCCCCCGCTCTTGTTCACGGTCACTCCGAGGCACCCTGCGCTACCCAATGGCACGACATTTCTCGGGAGTTACCATTGCCGGCCCTGCCGGCTCCGGGCGGTTACGAGGAGCATTGAGCGACAACCTTCTCAGGCTCGCCAAACCAGCGCGTACTCCTGAACCGCGGCCAGCGCGGGCTCTGCCCTGAATACCTCGTTCGATAAAAGTTGCGGACCGTGTTCGCGCTTCACTCGGCCCGCGAGCGCGGAAGGGCTTGACTGGATTTCCTGGAGTCAAGAATCTGAAAACTTTTCGCCAGCTGATTTTTGCAGGTTCGATCCACGAGCCGAGGAAGCCTATGAAAGACCGGATCTTGCTGACCGAATAGACCCCAGGTCGCCTTCGCGTTGGCATCCCATTTATGGCGACAATGGAAGTCATGCCCCTTTTCGTGGTCTCGATCCAGCAACTCAGGGTGGTATGATCTACCCGAGAGGGTGCCTTTCGCCAGTTCATCGAGATGGCGCGGACTTAGGGAGAACCGGAGATAGCAGCGGACACAAAGCTGCGATCACGGTGAAGCTAGAAATTGGCGATTCCGGAATAGCAACGGTTGGCAGGTCTGAGGATCGCCCCCCGTTTTACATCCAGAAACTGCAACGCTTCCGTTCGGTGGATTTTGCAATAAGGAGTCCCTCACGATGACCGGGAATCCCCCTTCTCTGATCACCGCCGCTGTCTTCGACACCAAGCCTTACGACCGAGACGCATTGCAGCAGGCCTCCGCCAACCATGGCATTGGGTGGCACTTTCTCGAGTTCCGTCTGACCGAGGACACGGCCTCGGCAGCGAGAAAAGCACGGGCGGTTTGCGCATTCGTCAACGACCAGTTGGACCGGCCCTGTCTGGAAGCGCTGGCACGCGAAGGGGTCGAGCTGGTGACGCTTCGCTCCACGGGGTTTAATAACGTGGATGTCCACTCCGCCAAAGAGTTGAAGCTGACCGTGACGCGAGTCCCTGTCTATTCCCCGCATGCTGTAGCTGAACATGCTGTTGCACTGCTGCTCACGTTGAACCGAAAGATACATCGCGCATTCAATCGGGTGCGCGAGCTGAACTTTTCGCTTAACGGGCTCGTAGGCTTCGACCTTTACGGCAAGACTGCTGGTATTGTCGGTACGGGAAAGATCGGGCGCGTCACTGGAGAGATTCTTCGCGGGTTTGGGATGAGAGTGCTGGCATACGATCCTTTTCCCGACCACGAATGGGCCAAGCGAACAGGAGTGAAATATGTCGAAGCTCTGTCCGTGTTACTGCAGGACAGTGATGTGATTTCTCTGCACACGCCGCTCACCCCGGAAACCAGGTACACCATTCGTGAGGAGACGATCGGATTGATGAAGCCTGGAAGCATACTCATCAATGTAAGCCGAGGGGCATTGGTGCACACCAAGGCATTGATTGAGGCCTTGAAGTCCCGCCACCTTGCGGGTGTGGCGCTCGATGTTTATGAGGAGGAGGAAGGCATCTTCTTTCAGGACCTGTCGAGCGATGTGCTTCACGACGATCAGCTGGCGCGGTTGCTGACGTTTCCAAATGTGCTGATTACCGCACACCAGGCATTCCTTACACGCGAAGCATTGAGCGAAATCGCCCGCACCACGGTGGCCAATATCTCGGCCCTGGCAGGCAAGCGGTCATTCGTCGAAGGTTCGGTGGTGACCTAACACTGGCGGGCCCCTCGCTATGGATTTTCTCCTGGCTATCCTGCCCATCGGCTTGCTCATCTATGTGATGACCAAGAAAAAGTCTTGGCCTTCCCATATCAGCCTTCCCTTTGCCGCTGTTCTGGTCTATCTTCTTGTTCTCGTTCACTCCCGCCTCGATGCCAATCTGGTCAACGCCACGGTTTTAAACGGGACACTTTCCGCTTTGACTCCGATATCGATTATCTGGGGTGCAATTCTGCTGTCACTAACCATGCGGCGGTCAGGCGCCGAGCGCACCATCGGCGAATGGCTCAAGGGGATGAGCCCGAACCCGATTGCGGAACTGATGATCGTTGGATGGGCCTTCCCGTTCATGACGGAAGGCGCCAGCGGTTTCGGAACGCCGGCTGCAATTGCCGCGCCTCTGCTGGTTGGTCTTGGTTTTGACGCGGTACGAGTAACGATTCTCACCTTGATTATGAATGCGGTGCCAGCTACATTTGGTGCAGTTGGGACACCGATGTGGTTTGGCTTCAGCCAGGTGCCGTTGAGCCCATCGGAGATTCTGTCCGTGAGCTGGAAGAGCGCGCTTGTGCACAGCGCAGTGGCGCTGTTGGTGCCAATCATCGCCTTGCGTTTCGTGGTGGGATGGGCCGAGATTCGCCAAAACCTGCTCTACATTTATCTCAGCATTCTAAGCTGTGTTCTCCCCTCCCTGGCTTTGTCCCGGTTCAACTACGAGTTTCCCTCCTTGATCGGCGGTGCGATTGGCCTCTGCCTTTCTGCATGGATGGCCAAGCGTCAAGTGGGGCTGGCGCGCACCGATGCCGTTCAACAGGAGGCGGTCTCATCCGACCCGCCGTCCAAAACCCACGAACTGCTGCGTGCTTTTGCGCCATATCTGATGCTGATCGCAATCCTGGTGGTCACTCGCGTGCGCTTTTTGCCTTTTCGTGCATGGCTCAATGCCGAGTCGCCGGGGCTGACGTTCGACTTGGGATCACTGGGGAGGTTCAGTGTGAGCGCTGCCCTCGTGTTCCGGTTGGATTCGATCTTCGGCACGTCCAGCAGCTGGAGCTATCCTGGGCTTTTTGTGCCCGCCCTGATCCCCTTTGTCGTCGTCGTGCTTCTTTCTGTACCACTGCAGAGAATCGACCGCAAAGCCCTGGGAAAAGTCGTGGCCGATACGACGCATCGGTTGCGTGGGCCTACGTTAACTCTGATTGGGGCATTGGTCATGGTCCAATTGATGACGCTGGGGGACGACCGCTCACAGACGACGATCATCGGCAGGACGTTTGCCACCATAGCGGGCAGGAGCTGGCCTTTCTTTGCTCCGGTGTTAGGGGCGCTGGGCGCATTTTTCGCAGGCTCGGCCACCATCTCGAACCTTACCTTCGCCGCCATTCAGGATTCGATTGCCCGAACGCTCGGCTTCGAGCGGACTTCGATCCTGGCCCTGCAATCGGTAGGCGCTGGCATGGGCAACATGATTGCCATCAGTAATATCGTCGCTGTGACCTCTATTCTGGGACTGGTCAATCAGGACGGTTTTGTCCTTAAGCGAACGGTGATACCTCTCATAGTCTACGGTCTGGTCGCTGGTATATTCGGTTTGATTCTCACCTGAATGCGCAGCAGATCAAACCTGCACGGCATCGCGTGAGGCAACCCGCCTGCCCACCCTGGCAGAACCACCATCAACCGCGGCCATGTGCGCGATCAGGTCCAGAACCTTCGAGGAATATCCCCACTCGTTGTCGTACCAGGCAATCAGTTTCACGAAGTGATCGTTCAATGCAATGCCAGCCTTAGCGTCGAACACACAGCTGCACCGTTCCCCGATGATGTCTGTCGAGACGACATCATCCTCCGTGTAGGCAACGATCCCTTGCATCGGACCTTCCGAGGCCTCCTTCATAGCCGTCTTGATTTCCTCGTATGTGGCTGACTTGGCCAGCCGGCACGTCAGATCAACCACCGAGACGTTTACCGTGGGGACGCGGAACGCCATTCCAGTCAACTTACCGTTGAGGTCGGGTATGACCTTGCCCACTGCCTTGGCCGCGCCGGTGCTCGACGGAATGATATTGATCCCGGCGGCACGTCCGCCACGCCAATCCTTGTTCGAAGGGCCATCGACCGTTTTCTGCGTAGCCGTGATGGCATGGACCGTTGTCATCAGGCCCTCTACAATACCGAACCTGTCGTGCACGATCTTGGCCAGAGGCGCCAGGCAGCCCGTCGTGCAGGAAGCATTGGAAACCACGGTCATCTCTTTCCGATACTCATCGTGGTTGACACCCATGACGAACATAGGGGCATCTTTCGATGGGGCAGTGATAACGACCTTGTGAGCGCCGGCCTTGAGATGGGCGCCGGCTTTTTCGAGGGTAGTAAAGACCCCGCTGGATTCGACTATGTATTCCGCACCGCACGTCGCCCAAGGAATCTCCTCGGGTCGTTTCGCATCATAGACATCGATGGCACGACCATTCACGAGGAGCTGGTGGTCCCTCGCTTTTACAGTACCTTTGAATCGCCCGTGCACGGAGTCGTACTTCACCATGTATGCCATATACTCCGCATCAATGAAGGGGTCATTGAGGCCAACAACGTTCGCCGCCGGATCGTCCAGGGCGGCACGAAAGACCAGCCGGCCGATTCGGCCGAAACCATTTATTCCAATCTTGGTCATCATGACTTCCTCCTCCTCCTCCTCTTCCTCCTCGTTTTTTCAGGATCGCCGGTTGTTCGATGAGCGTCGGACGACAACCGAATCACGACACCCGCTTCTCCTGCCCGCGAGTGTCCCGGGTTCGCGCGACCGCGCTCAACGCCGGCACCTTCACCGGTGTTACCCGCCACACGTGCTCGCAATAATCACGGATGGACCGGTCGGATGAGAACTTGCCCATACGCGCCACGTTGAGGATGGCCTTGCGGGTCCACGCCCGCTGGTCGCGCCATAAGGCGCTGACTCGCTCCTGACAGTCCGCGTAAGCCTGGTAATCGGCCAGCACCAGGAATGGGTCTTCCTGCAGCAGGCGGTCGAGCAGCGGTCGAAACAGGTTGCGGTCGCCTTCGGCGAGGGCGCCCGATCCGATGAAGTCCAGTATCTCCCGTAAGGAGGCATTTTTCTCGGGAACTTCCGAGGGGCGGTAGCCGCCGAGCTTCAGTTCCCGGACCTGTTCCACGTTCAACCCGAAGAGAAAGAAATTATCTGCGCCAACTTCCTCGCGGATTTCCACGTTGGCGCCGTCGAGGGTGCCGATGGTGAGGGCGCCGTTGAGTGCAAACTTCATGTTGCCGGTGCCGCTTGCCTCCTTGCCGGCCATGGAGATTTGCTCCGACAGATCCCCGGCAGGGTAGATATGCTGGGCGCTCTTCACGCTGAAATCCGGAAGGAAGACAACCTTCAGGCGATTGCGCACCGCAGGATCGTTGTTTACCGCTTCGGCTGTAGCGTTAATGAGCTTGATGATGAGCTTGGCCATGAAGTAGCCAGGTGCGGCTTTACCGGAGAAGATGAAGGTGCGCGCAGGGACGTCGGCGTTCGGATCGCTTTTGAGACGCAAGTAAAGGCCCAGGATGTAAAGGACGTCGAGGTGTTGGCGCTTGTATTCGTGGATGCGCTTGACCAGGATATCGAACAGCGATTCGGGCTTCACGTCGACGCCGGTTCGCAGTTTCAGCAGCGCAGCCAGGGCTCGTTTGTTCGCGAGCTTTACTTCACGCCACTGCCGCTGAAATGCCTCGTCGTCTGCCAGCGGTTCCAGGGCTCGAAGCTCGTAGAGGTCGAACAGCCATCGATCCCCAATGGAGTCGCTGATGAGTCGCGTCAGCGGACGATTCCCGACGGCCACGAAGCGGCGAGGCGTCACGCCGTTGGTCACGTTGCAAAACTTTTGGGGCCACAATTCCGCGAAATCGTGCATCACCGTCTCTTTCAGGAGTTCAGAATGCATCCGAGCGACGCCGTTGACCCGATAGCTGCCGACCGTCGCCAGGTGGGCCATGCGCACAAAACGCTCGCCGGTTTCATCGATGAGCGACATCCGGGAGAGCCGGTCGCTGTCACCGGGGAACGCCGCTCGAACTTCATCCAGAAAGCGCGCGTTGATCTCGTAGATGATCTCCAGATGGCGGGGAAGGAGCTTACCCATCAGGCTGACTGGCCATTTCTCGAGAGCCTCGGGAAGAAGCGTGTGGTTGGTGTAAGCGAAGGTGTTGCGGGTGACGTTCCATGCCGTGTCCCAGTCGATCCCATGGTCGTCGACCAGCAGGCGCATCAGTTCGGCCACAGCGATTGCCGGGTGCGTGTCGTTGAGCTGCACTGCCCATTTCTCATGGAACGTCTCCGGCGGCCGCCCCAGCCCGCGATGGATCCGGAGCATGTCCTGCAAAGAGCAGCTCACGAAGAAATACTGCTGTTGCAGACGCAGCGTCTTGCCCTGAGGCAACTCGTCGTTCGGATAAAGCACCTTGGTGATGTTCTCTGACTGCATCTTGTCGGCAACGGCGCGGTAGTAGTCGCCGTGGTTAAAGGCGGCGAAATCGAAAGACTCCACGGCCTCGGCTTTCCAAAGACGAAGTGTGTTGCTGGTGCCCACACGATAGCCCAGAATCGGCGTGTCATAGGCCTCACCCTTGACCTCCGTGTCGGGCAGCCAGCGCACCCGGTAGCCTCCATGTTCGTCTCTGCCGGCTTCGGTGTGGCCACCGAATTTCACCTCGTAGTAGATCTCCGGCCGGACGATCTCCCAGGGATTGCCAAAGCGCAGCCACTTATCCGTCATCTCGACCTGCCAGCCGTCCTGGATGGCCTGCTCAAAGATGCCAAACTCATAACGGATGCCGTAGCCGACAGCGGGCACTTCGAGGGAAGCGAGCGAATCCATAAAGCAAGCGGCCAGCCGCCCCAGGCCGCCGTTGCCCAGGCCGGGTTCCTCCTCCTGCTCCGTCACCTGGTCGAGATCAAGGCCAAACTCAGAGATGGCCTCTCGTGTCGCTTCAACGATCCCGAGATTGAGGAGATTGTTGGCCAGATGTGGGCCGGTCAGGAATTCCGCCGAGAGATAGGCCACCACACGCGCTTCCTGCTCAGCACGTGCCTCCATGGTCCGCACTCCCTGCTTGTATACGCGATCCCGGACCGTGAGTGCCAACGCTGTGTAAATATCGTTGGGCGTTGCTGCCATCGGCACCCGGCCGAGGTCGCACAACAGATTGTCGACAAAAGATTGCCTGAGATCGGCAACACTCATGCCGGTTCGTACACCCCCACCCGGTGACAGTTCGCACGATTTTAGCCGCAGGGGTTGCCTCGTCCGCTTCCCAGAATTGGATTCCTTGTCGAAGTTCAAAGTGCCCTCCTCCAGCTAAACGTTTCGCCTGATTGGTCGCAGCCGACAACTGGCTAAAGTTCCAGTTTGATGCCCAGAACCACCCGGGGCAGTATTGATGTGTTGGGAAGATCACGCTCGTATCCACGGACTCGTAACACACTCAGCAAGACATCCGTTCCTAGCTGCATCTGACTTCTGTGTCCGGGGAATGATGGAGGAATCATCCATGAACATCCCTGTCCTCGGTGCCGCGCGCTTTCCGTCACCTCTTAAACGCTGGGTTGATGAGTCGAGGCGTGTTCCCGCCACAATCCTTCGTACCGTGGATGCACCGTCGAAGGATAGCCTCCTGTTTGAATTGGCGGGCGCGCGCAAACATCTGTTCTTCAACCCTGCTGAAACTCGCGCCGGAATTGTCACCGCTGGAGGACTGTGTCCCGGACTCAACGATGTCGTCCGGTCGCTGTTTTTTGAAATGCATCTCGCCTACGGCGCAAAACAGGTGCTCGGCTTCCGCTGGGGATATTCCGGGTTGGATCCTGAACACGGCGCCGAACCTGTGGTTCTCACCCACGAGATCGTGGATCGAATTCATCTGCAGGCCGGCACAATTCTGGGCACGTCGCGCGGTCCGGTGGATATAGCACGGGCGGTGGAGAATCTGATCCACCGTGGCGTCAATATCCTTTTCACCATCGGGGGGGATGGCACGCAGCGCGGAGCCCGGGAACTCTTCGAGAAGGCCAAAAGGCTGGGTCATGCGCTCGCGGTGGTGGGAATCCCAAAGACCATCGATAACGATATCCCATTTGTCGCGCGCTCATTCGGCTTCCTCACCGCGGTCGAGGAGGCAACCAAAGTGTTACAGCACGCGCACACTGAGGCGCGCAGCGTGCAGAACGGGATTGCGTTGGTGAAACTCATGGGACGACACGCTGGATTTCTGACTGCCGAGGCTACGGTGGCAAGCCAGGACGTGAATTTCACGCTGATCCCCGAAGTGCCGTTCCGACTGGAGGGGAAGGGTGGATTTCTCAGCGCATTGGAACAGCGGGTTGTGACGCGCGGGCATGCAGTCATTGCCGTCGCCGAAGGCGCCGGACAGGAACTGTTGGGAAATACTGGAGATGAGCGCGATCCTTCGGGAAACATCAAGCTCGGTGACATCGGCTTGTTTTTGCGCGAGAAGATCGAACAGTGGCTTAAGGCGCGGAAGATTCCCTTTGTTATGCGCTACTTTGACCCAAGCTACATCGTCCGTAGCAGCCCGGACAACGCCGTAGATGCCGTCCTTTGCGACCAGTTCGCGCGGCATGCCGTCCATGCCGCAATGGCCGGCAAAACCGGCATGGTGATCGGTTATCTGCACGACCGCTTCATTCACGTCCCGATCGAACTGCTGGCAACTCAGCAAAAGCGACTCGATCCTGACGGCCCGTCCTGGAGTGCCGTGCTCTCAGCTACCGGACAGCCGGATCGCTTTGAGTGAGCCGCGAAGAACGTCGTCGAGAACGACAGCTCCGACGTTCCTGCCTCTTCCGGCTTCCCACCTATTCCTTCGCCCGGAGGGTTCGAGCTGGCGCGGCCGAAATAACATGAACCGGCTGCGGAAAAATGGGGTTGCCGCCGTGCCTTGGAGCGACCTGATCTCAAGCGGCTTAGCCCCTCAATCATCAATTACTCCCTGGCTGCATCGGTCTTTTCCGCAGCCGGAAGAGGGGTGAACTCCCCGAATCTGAGGAATTCAAGACGATAATTGGCCTCCGGATTCTGCCTGGAGGGCCCCGCAACCAGCAGGGCGACGTGACCGGGGATTTGATGCGCCTCCAGCCATGCCCGGGCAAAATCGCGCCAGTTTTTCGGATCTTCCAGCAGGTGGACAGGCTCCACACCGAAGGAAAAAACCAGTCCCTGGCACACATCCGAGTCGCGGCTTAGCGCGACAATCCATTGCGACGGATGCAAGCGGGAGATCATGCGGGCGGTCGTGCCGGTTCGCGTGGGGACGAATACCGCCCCGAACGGGACGATATCCAAAGCGGTTTCCACGATCGAGGCAATGGCGTCGCCAGCGGTGTTCGGCGGCCCGTGCCGCAGCAGGGAGCGCAGTTCCGCCAGGGGCACTCGGGGACGTTGTGATTCCGTGTAGGCGGCAATCTTTGCCAGCATGGCTACCGCCTCCTCGGGATATTGACCGATCGCCGATTCACCGGAAAGCATGAGGGCATCGGTACCGTCGAGGATAGCGTTCGCAACGTC
>Ga0123356_10007854_pt1 | contig 10626 bp, 9 predicted proteins | sample TergutEmb28metaG_2_FD_92546 | JGI IMG/M metagenome (GOLD analysis project Ga0123356, IMG submission 92546) | Embiratermes neotenicus P3 segment gut microbial communities from Petit-Saut dam, French Guiana - Emb289 P3 | ecosystem: Host-associated > Arthropoda: Insects > Digestive system > Gut ... | reverse complement strand
GAGTCCGGCCGAGTCCGCTCCGGGCGGCTGTCTTTTGAAGGACATCCCGCACATGCCCGCGACACGCCGAGTAGAGGGAATTTCTTACTGTTATCCCTCCTGGGGGATAGGCTGAGGTGCCATGTCAGCTTCAGCTGTAAGCACTCCGGCCCGCGACGCTATCGGCGAGTTCGTCCAGCACCTCGCCGACCGCGGTCTGTCCGCGAGCACCCGGCGGATCCGCAAGCACTACCTGAACGAGTACCTCAGGCATGCTCAGCAGGCGGCGGGGACGACGGCGGCTGCGCTGACGGCGGGGGACTTGATGGACGGCGATCGCGCGCAGGCGTGGCTGGCCGACGCGGCGGCGGGCAAGACCCGCACGCGTAACACCATCCGCGGCCCTGAGGCCGCCGCCTACCCGAACTCGATGCGGGTGCGCGCCGACACCTTCAACGCCTTCGCGGAGTTCATCGGCGGGCCAGCCCGCGTCGACCGCGAGCGTCCGGCCCGCGGCTACCACCTGAGTCCAGGCGACACCGAGAAGCTGCTGCACGAGTTGACGGTCAAGCGTCCGATCAACGCTAACGCCATGACTGCGCTGCGCACCGCCGCGGTCGCGTCCCTGGTGGCCGACACCGGGCGCGGCGTTCCCGAACTCGCCGAACTCAACATCAGCGCCCTGCACCTAGACGGCGACGAGCCCACCGTTGAAGCCGACGGCGAAACGTTCCCGCTCACCAACGCGACCGTGCACATCCTCACCCGCTGGCTGGCCGCGCGGGCTGCGATCGTCGCCGACCTCGAGGGCAGTGACCCCGGCCACCTGTGGATCCCCACCAAGCCCGGTAGGGCGCGCGGCGGCGTCCCGTCCGCCAAGCCTGGCATCAACCCAGCCGCCGTACGCACCCTGCACGCCTCGCACCGCGCCCTCGTCAGCCAACTGCTCGGCACCCCGCTGCGCCCGGGCGCCCTTCGCGCGGCGGCGGCGTCCGTTCTTCCCGAGCCCGCCAGCACCGGCGAGTTACCTCTGCCCTGGTTTGTCGTGCTAGGACCGCCCGGCTTCGATGATCAGCGTGTCGGCGGTGGCCTGATCTGCGGACAGGAACGCTTCCAGTTGCAGCTCGGAGATCGTGACGTCAACCGCGGTGGCGAAGCTGGTGATGGTGTGTTCAAGCGCTCTACCGATACCGGGTTACTCCTCCTCGACCAGCATGAGCGTGTTCTTGTCCTGGTCGCGGAAGAAGAACATCAACGGCACGCCGCCGCCTCCGCCCATCATTTCCGCGTCCACGTCTACGCCCTTGCCCTGAAGCTCAGTCTGGTCCGCGCGGGCATCGTGCGAGCCGAGCGAGATGCCGGTCATCCGGCCCGGCTGGTAGCTGCCCTGCGGCGGTACGAGCGCGACCGCGGCCCCGCCGGACGGCGGCGTGACCTCCACCCAGCGATCCCCCTGGCCGAATGGCTGGTCCATGGTCACCCTGAACCCGAGCTTCTGGGTGTAGAAATCGATCGCCTGGTCTTGGTCGGAGACCGGGACGAGCACCCGTCCGAGCGTAGTTACATGCGCCATCGCCTGTTCCCCTCTCACTGCGACCTGATGGCTGTCAGTGCATACTTGCGGCATGGACGTCACCGCCAAACTTCAAATCAAGCCCGGGCAGCGGATCGCTACCCTGGCTTCGGGGAGTGGTGATGTGCCCGCTATCGCGGCCGCGGACGCCAACCCGCCCGCCGAGCCGGACGCCGCGGATGCGGTGGTCGCGTTCGCGAGGAACGCCGACGACCTCCAGACCGTGGCCGGTCCGGCCCTCGAGGCGGCCCGGCAGGACAGGCTCGCGTGGATCGCGTACCCGAAGGCGGGCAAGCTCGGCACCGACCTGAACCGCGACGTCCTCGCCCGCCTGCTCACCGGTCAGGGCGTTCAGCCGGTCCGCCAGATCGCCATCGACGAGACATGGTCGGCGCTCCGCTTCCGGCCTGCCTGACCGCCGAATGCCGCCGCAGGCTGCTGGCGGCGGCACTGGCCGGACCTGACGGTGGTGCCATGGCCGGAGGCCTGACCTACGAGGCGATGCCGGCCAGCACGGAAGCGATGATCCGGCGGAGAGCTCCGGCATCGGGCGGGGCCCCGTCGGTCTCGGCGGCCAGCAGGTGGGCGCTGCCGATCAGGGTCGGCGCGAGCGCACCGATGTCGGCGCCTGCGGTTATGCGGCCAAGGTCCTGCTCGGCGGTGAGGTAGCCGGAGATCATGGCCGTCGACCGCGACGCCAGCGGGAGGCGTGAGCCGGTCGCGGCCCGCAGCCGGGCGCGCAGCTCGTCCCGCGCGATGTTCAGCCGGATGAGCGCGAGGACCCCGGGGGTCAGCACCGCCGTGAGCGCGGCGGCCAGGTTCCCCGGCACCGTGCCGGTGCCCGCGGCGGCGCGCAGGACGGACGCCTCGCCGTCGATCCGGGCGGCACGGTCGAGGGTGAGCTCGGCCAGGAAGGCGTCGAAGTCGGCGAAGTGGCGGTGCAGCACCCCCTTGGCGACCCCCGCTTCGGCGGTGACGGCCCGGCTGGTCAGCGCGTCCAGCCCGTCGCGCAGCAGGACCCGCTCGGCGGCGTCGAAGAGCTGCCCGCGCGGATCGCGGATGGCTACGCCGGTTGGCACTGTAGGCGTCCCTTCTCCGGCTTTCACCGTGCGCGAACGCAATCCTTAAGTGGGCGTCTGCCCGTTTCTAGTGGGCACTCGCCCATTTATAGTGGGCGCATGACCACTCTACCGTCGCAACCGCACGGCACCCGGGCCGCGGAGATCCATCTGGTCCGCGATGTCGCGGAGTCATTCGGCCAGAACGCGGCCCGCTACGACCGGGCCCGGCCCAGTTACCCGGCCGACCTGGTGGACCGGATCGTCGCCGCCAGTCCCGGTCGCGACGTGCTCGACGTGGGGTGCGGCACCGGCATCGCCGCGCGGCTCTTCCAGGCGGCCGGCTGCACGGTGCTCGGGGTCGACCCAGACCCGCGGATGGCTGAGCTCGCCCGGCAGGGCGGAACACCCGTGGATGTTGCCAAGTTCGAGGACTGGGACCCGGCCGGCCGCACGTTCGACACGGTCGTCGCGGCGCAGGCCTGGCACTGGGTGGACCCGGTCGCGGGTGCGGTGAATGCTGCCGCTGCATTGCGCCCGGGCGGGCGGCTCGCGGTCTTCTGGAACGCCTTCGAGGCGCCAGCGGAGCTCAAGGTCGCTTTCGCCGAAGTCTTCCGGCGCGCAGTGCCTGAGTCGCCGCTCGGCAACTTCTGGACCAGGCCCGCCCTGGACGCCTACCGGGTCGGGTGCGCACGGGCAGCCGACGGGATGCGCGCGACGGGCGCCTTCGGCGAGCCGGAGGAATGGCTGTCCCACTGGGAACGCCCTTACACCCGCGACGAATGGCTGGACCTGCTGCCCACCACCGGCGGCTTCACCCGGCACTCCCCGGCCGTCCAGGAGAAACTGCTGACGGACATCGGTGCGGCTGTCGACGCGACCGGCGGTACATTCACGATGTCCTTCGCCACCGTCGCATCCACCGCCGTCCGCACCTGAAGCCCGGCTGCGTCATCCAGGGGACCGCAAACGCTCCGTTCGTAGGCCGACAGCGTTTCCGATGAAATGTGACCCTTTGATAACGGAGCGGCGCACCGGCTTGCCCAGTACTCTCCCGTTATGGACCTCAAGGACGCGACGCTCATGTTCCTGAGCGAGTCCGCCGGCTGCCCGCCCGTGGCGTCACTCGCGCGCTACGCCTACAACCAGCTGTGGGCCGGGGAAGAGGTCGATTACCGGCTGCTTGACGACCTGCTCGCAGAGGCCAGCGCGCATGGCGTGCTCGACGCCATGCGCAACAAGTACAACTTCACGGCCTACGACGCCATCCTCACCCCAATCTCCGACGAGATCAGCCGCCAGAAGCCGATCAGGCTCAGCCGGGATGTCTGGCGCGGCGCGTCGGCACCGCGCGATGAGAGTGATCCGCTGACGCCGACGGACTGGGCGTCTCCTGCATAACTCCCGGGCGCGCAGCGCCGCCAGCAGGGCCGCGATCGCGGGGGAGTCGCTCATCGAGACGCGGTGCAGCCCGATGATCTCCCGGCTCGGCACCGGGTCGGCGACCGGAACGGCCACCAGGTCATCGCCGAGCGGCGAACGGCCGAGCCGGGGGATGAGCGCGATGCCGAGGCCAGCCCGGACCAGGGCCAGGTGGCTGTCGAACTCCATCGAGACGTGAGCGATCCGGGGAAGGCTGCCGGTGCCGTCGTACATCCGCTCCAGCCACTGGCGGCAGATCGAGCCCTCGGGTGTGGCGACCCAGTCCTCTTCGGCGAGGTCCCTAGGGGTGACCACCGGGCGGGCGGCGAGGGGGTGGTCATGGCGCACGATCACCTCGGCGAGATCACGGGCGAGCGTGGTGCGGGTAACGTGGCCGGGAATCGACAGTGGGACGTCACCCCAGCTGTGCGCGACGCCGAGGTCGGTCTGCCCGGTCGCCACCAGGGCGATGGTGTCCCATGGCTCGCGCTCGGTCAGCGAAATCCGCAGGTCCGGGTGCGCGGCGAGGACGGGCGGCAGCGCGGGCGCGACCAGGCCCCGCATCGCGGTGGAGAACGCGGTGAGCCGCACGTGCCCGGCGACCGTACTCGCCTGCAGGTGGAGGCCGGACTGCAACTGCTCAAGGCCGGCCAGCAGCCGCGTGCCCTCCTCGACCAGATGGCGGCCATGCCCGGTCAGCATCACGCCGCGGCCGACGCGCTCCAGCAGCGGCACCCCCGTCTGCCGCTCGAGCCGCTTGATCTGCTGTGAGACCGCGCTCGGAGTGAAGCCGAGCGCATCGGCCGCCGCTACCACCGAGCCGTGAGACCCGACGGCGCGCAGCGAGTCGAGGGCGACCAGGTCAATCATGAAGCCCACCAATCATGAAGCAATGCTACATGGTGGCATGCATGAATATTCGCTGGTGCTTCATGGTTCTGCCCGGCAGACTGAACGCGTGAATCGCCGTGACACCTGCCTCGCCGTCCTCGTCGCCGCCTTGTGGGGTTTCAACTTCGTGGTCATCGACTGGGGGATGGGTTCGGTGCCGCCGCTGCTGTTCGCGGCGATCAGGTTCACGGTCGTCGCCGTGCCCGCCTGCTTCTTCGTTCCGCGGCCGCCGGTGCCGTTCAAGACGGTGGCGGAGGTGGGCGTGTTCATGAGCCTCGGGCAGTTCGGTTTCCTGTACCTGTCGATGCACCTCGGGATGCCACCGGGGCTGGCGGCGCTGGTCCTGCAGGGTCAGGTGGTATTCACCATCGTCATCGCTGCCGCGGTACTCCGCGAGCGGCCGTCCCGCGCGCAGGTCGGCGGCGTCGCGCTCGGCGTGCTCGGGCTGGTCGTGGTGGCGCTCGGAGTCGGCGGGCACATCCCGGTCATCGCGCTCGCCTTGTGCCTGCTCGCCGGGCTGTCGTGGGGAGCCGGCAACGTAGTCTCCCGTGCGTCGGGCGCGCCGGGCGGGTTCGCGCTCACCGTCTGGTCGGCGACCGTGGTCCCGGTGCCGCTGCTAGGGCTCAGCCTGCTGGTCGACGGGCCGTCCGCGGTGGGCCGCGGCCTTGAGCACGTGGGCACGCACGGCCTTCTCTCCACGGCCTACACGGCGGGGCTGTGCTCTCTGGTCGGGTACGCGGTGTTCAACCGGCTGCTGTCGCGTTACCCCTCCGGGCAGGTGGTCCCGTGGGTGCTGCTCGCGCCGGTGGTGGCGATGGCCGCGTCCTGGCCGCTGCTCGGCGAGGTCCCTGGTGCCGCCGAACTAGCCGGCGCGGCGCTGCTCGTGGCCGGCGTGCTCATCGCCCAGGGGACGGTCCGGCTCCCCGGTCTGGGAGAAGGCCTGGCGGCAGTGGCCCAGGAACGCTCGCACCGCCGGGCCTGGATCGGGCTTCCAGACCAGGGCGAGCAGGGCGGGGATCGCGACGTCGCCGAGGATGACGCTCCCCAGCCGGCCGGCGTGGGGGCCATGCTGCTGGGCGAGGGCCATCGTCTCGGACAAGACGGCGACGCCGAGGCCGCGGGCCGCTAGATCGGCCACCGTGGACGGCGCAGGTCCGGATGGAGGGGCTCATCGGCTTTAGTAACGGCTCGACCACGGTTCGTTCGAGATATCTGCATTGTTACCGATCGTGGGCGTACGTTTACGATGCGCAAATTGCGCCGCGCGTAAACACAACTGAAAGGGAGTGAGCATGTCCCACTGGGTTTCGGTACGTCGAAGGCGTTGTACCGCAGTGGCAGCCGCGATCCTCTTCGCCTGCGCAGCGGTCATCGCACTCGCCGTCAGCCCGTCGCAGAGCCCCGCGAAGCCTGCGGCGGCCTCCCAGGCCCAGCTGCTGGCCGTCTCCAGCCAGCTAGCCGGCACCAGCCCGATCATCCTGCCCGTCCAGAGCTGCGCGTCCATCGCCACGGACGCCTCGCTGGCGGCCCTGCCCGACTACCCCACGGCGATCGCGTCGGCCTCGGTCGTCAGCGCGTCGGGCGGCAACCCCGCCTACTGCAATGTCCAGGGGATGATCGCGCCGCAGACGCACTTCACGCTAGAACTGCCGACCGCCAGCTGGCAGGGCCGGTACCTGCAAAACGGGTGCGGCGGCTATTGCGGCTCCGTCGGCGCCCAGGCGTTCCCGTCCTGCGATGCCGTCCTCGGCGGGGACTTCGCGATGGCGACCGATGACGAAGGGCATACGACCGCGGCCGGACTCGGCGGCAGCGGGCTGTTTGCCTTCAACGACCAGACACTGCGAAACGAGTACGGCTACGCCTCCGAGCAGGCCCTGTACGTCGTTGCGAAGGACATCATCTCTTTCTTCTACGGCAGGGGACCGAACACCACCTACTACGACGGCTGCTCCGACGGCGGCCGTGAGGCCATGGAAATGGCTGAGCGGTACCCGACCGACTTCAACGGCATCATCGCCGGCGCACCGGAGATCTACGCGGGCCAGCTCAACGCTGAGGCACAGACCTGGTTCTACAAGGTCAACACCGACAGCAACGGAAACGCCATCCTGACCGACGACAAGCTGCCCGCGCTGCACAACGCCGTGATGCAGGCGTGCGGCGGAGATGACGGCGTGGCGGGTGACGGGATCCTCACCGATCCGCAGAACTGCCACTTCAACCCGGCGAGCATCGAGTGCCCGGCCGGCACCGACAGCGCCAGCTGCCTGACACCAGCCCAAGTGCAGGTAGTGGACGAGTACTACCAGGGACCGGTCGACCCGCAGGGGCAGAAGCTCTACCCGGCCGGGCTGCCGTACGGGTCCGAGCTCGGCTGGTCGGTGTTCGAGCTGCCGCCGAGTGCCAGCGGCGGCGAGGTACCGACGACCGAGTCGCTGGACTACTTCGGCCTGTCGCAGCCGTACCTGCGGTACCAGCTGAACGCTCCCGGCGTCCTCGGCCCGGATCCGAGCCAGTGGCAGTTCACCACTCAGGATTACAACGAGCTGTACCCCGCCGCGAACACCTGGGACGCGCTGAGCGTCAACCTGTCGGCGTTCCGCGCGCACGGCGGCAAGCTCATCATCTGGCAGGGGTGGGCCGACAATGGCATACCCCCGGGCGGAACCGTGGACTACTACGACCAGCTCGTGTCGGCCCAGGGCGGCCTGGCATCCACCGAGCAGTTCGCCCGGCTGTTCATGTTCCCGACCGTCTACCACTGCGGTGGCGGGTACGCGAACAGCTCCTTCGACCTGGTGTACCCGATGGTCCAGTGGGTCGAGCAGGGCATCGCGCCGCCTTCGGTGACCGCCACCGACACGATCGGAACCACGACGCTCACCAGGCCGGTTTACCCGTACCCGGAGATCCCGAAGTACAACGGCACCGGCCCGACCACCGAAGCGTCAAGCTTCCACGCGGTGAACTCGCCGGCCGGGCTGGATTACTCAAGCTGGATCGGCGACAACCTGTACTCGTACCCGGTGGGAGGCGGGCCCCAGTAACCGCGATTGCTCGGTAACCGCGCTAGTTCAGCGAGCGCCTTGACGGGTTCCGGCCCGTCAAGGCGCTCCCTGATGAGAGCCGCCGCGGCGGCGGGCGTGACGACCGAGGTGTCGATCTCCAGGTCGTAGATGCCGGGCTGATGCACGTGCCGCTGCCAGCGCAGCACCGGTTCCGGCACCTCCCCACCGGGGCCGCTGGTCTCGTAGCGGCCATCCCGGCCCGGCTGCCCGGCGTCCCGGCGCCGCATGATCACCTCAACCGGGCACCGGATGCCGACCAGCAGCGCAGGCAGCCCGGCCAGGCGGCGAGCCGCGTCCGGCAGCACGTTCAGGGGCCTGGAGTAGGCGTCATGGTGATCGACGTCCACGACCACGTTCAGTCCGTGGCGGCTGTGCGCGGCCACCGAGTCGTAGAGCGCGGCGTACAGGGCCGGGATCAGCGCCTCGATGTCCGGCCGCTCGCCGCCCGGGCGCAACCCGATCCCCGGCCGGTACCGCGGCGGCGTCACATGCTGGCTGAAGACGTCCACACCGAGGTTCATCCAGGCGCCGTCGAAAGTCTCCTGGATGACCGCGGCGATGCTCGACTTGCCCGAACGAGGCGCTCCGTTCAGCACCACGATTCGCCCCGGCGTCACGGTCGTTGTCACCGTTTCAGTATGAAAAAGTGAGCACATGACCAAGCCCCGGCACTGCCGGCATTGCGCGGGTGACTGCCCTGGCGACTGCATCGTCGACGATTCGGGCATGTGCATTCACGGCTGGCACGTCAAGCCACGGCAGCAGTTCCGCTGGCAGGTGCTGCTGACGCGCCGGTGGTGGCGCCGGGTGCTGTGGGGGGTGCAGGCACGGTGACCGCAGGCGCGCCGCGGCGGGGCGGCCGAGATCGCGGCCCTGGTGGCGGAGCTCCGCGACTACGTCGGGGGTGAGTGTTCCGGGCCGACCGGTGGCGCTTGGCGCGGCTAACTGCCTGCCGGGGCCGGCCAAGCCGTCTGCTCGCCGATCTCGGTGATCCTGCGGCGGGTGGCGTCATCGCACAGCACACCGCTCGCCGCCGCCTGGTAGACCAGCCGCGGCTCGACGCCCATGCGGGGGAGCAGGTCATACTCCCGGCCGAGGTCGGTCCCGAACATGGCCGGGTCGTCGGTGGACACCGAGCAGCCCACTCCGGCGTCGATCAGAGCCGGCAGCGGGTGCTGGTCGAGCGACGCCACGACCTGGGTGCGCAGGTTCGAGGTCGGGCAGACATCCAGCACCACACCGCGGTCGGCCAGTTCGCTGACCAGGGACGGGTCCTCAACAGCTCGGATGCCGTGCCGGATCCGGTTCGCCCCGAGGCTCTCCAGCGTGGCGCGGACGGATTCCGGGCCCGCCCCCTCGCCGGCGTGCGGCACCGAGCCAAGGCCGCCGTCCCGTGCGACCGCGAACGCCGTGGCGTACAGCTCCGGCGGGCACTTGCCCTCCTCGCCCCCGATGCCAAGTCCCACCACGCCGCGGTCCCGGAAGGCGATCGCCCGGCGCGCCCCCTCGACCGCGAACTCCGGGTCGATCCCCCAGTACAACTCGGGAGTCAGCCGGATGGCGACCCCGTAGTCCTCTTCGGCCTGCTGCGCGCCATCGCAGTAACCATGGAACAGGGCGTCCCAGCTGACACCGGTCATGATCCGCTCGGCCGGAGAGAAGATCCCCTCGATATACACCGCCCCGTGGGAGGCCGCCTCGGCGGCGTAGTCGACGACCACCTGGCGGAAGTCCTCGGCGGTCCGCAGGCAGTTGGTCGTCAGCCGCCACACCTGCAGGAAGTGGCCGAAGTCCCGGAACTCATACAGCTCGGCCAGGCCCTGCACGGTGTCCGCCGGAAGAGGCAGGTCGTTGCGCCGCGCGATCGCCAGCAGGGTGTGCGCCCGGATGGTCCCCTCAAGGTGCACGTGCAGCTCGATCTTCGGCAAGACCCCGGACGAGGGCGGCTGGCTCTCCATGAACTGGAATCCTGCCGAAGATTGGCCATCTTTGTCCTGCCATTATTTACCGATGTCCGTGAACGAGCCCGCCGCCGCGGTCCGAGCCGCGGTGTCGGCCGCCGGACGGCTCGGCGTGGCCTGTGCCGATCCGGTCGTGCTGGCCGACGGGGCGAACGTCATCGTCCACCTCAGCCCGTCGCCGGTGGTGGCGAAGGTCGCCGCCAGCACCCCCGCCATCCGGCCGGACGTCGGGGCGTGGCTGCAGCGGGAACTGGACCTCGCCGTCTTCCTCGACCACGCGGGTATCCCGGTGATGAAGCCGGCCAGCGAACTTCCCGCCACTGTGCAGCACGGCGACGGGCGGGTCATGTCGTTTTGGGCCTATCTCACCCGGTCCGGCCCCGACCTGCCAGACGAGGACACGGTCGGCTCGATGCTCCGTGACCTGCACACGGCACTGCGCGACTACCCGGTGGCCTTGCCGGCGCTGTCTCCGCTCGGCGACATTCCGGCATTCCTGGCCCGGACCCAGAGCTTCCTCAGCTGCGGTGACGTCGACGTCCTCGCCGGGGCTTACGCCCGGCTGACGGCACAACTGCGACCGGCTTCAGCACCCGGCCAGGTGCTGCATGGCGACGCGGGCGCCGGGAACCTCTTGGCGACCCGCGGCGGGTGGGTGTGGCATGACTTCG
>Ga0123356_10007853_pt1 | contig 10626 bp, 9 predicted proteins | sample TergutEmb28metaG_2_FD_92546 | JGI IMG/M metagenome (GOLD analysis project Ga0123356, IMG submission 92546) | Embiratermes neotenicus P3 segment gut microbial communities from Petit-Saut dam, French Guiana - Emb289 P3 | ecosystem: Host-associated > Arthropoda: Insects > Digestive system > Gut ... | reverse complement strand
TTCCGTAATTTTACCTTTATGAGTGCTTGAGAATGATTTTTGAAAAGCAAGATTCCAGGTTGCTCCGCCATTGCTTGTAGTTTCGATTCCGATTGTAGTGGATCCTTGATAATTATCAAGGTAATATAGAAAATCTACCACTAAATCGGTGGCGCCGTTTAAGTTTATTACAGGAGAGATCATGCGTGTTTTGCCGGTAAATTGGGGGCTCCATGAAAGGCGGAGTTCTCTTGGTGTGCCGCCGGCAAAGTTAGTGCCTGAAATCGACCAGTTTGAAGCTTGGTTTTCTCTCGTCCATCCCGCAGGAAACGAAGCGCCGTCGAAATTTTCTGCCAAATGGATTTGCCCATTCAGGTTCATAAAAGAAAGTGCTAATGATAAGCACAAAAACAGAGATAATTTTTTCATAAAAAGTTGATTTTGATTGATAAATTTATTTTTTGGTTGCAATTTTAATGAAGTTGCAAAAAAACAAAATTTTCTGCTAATACAACAGGGAAAGGATATTTTTTCAATTTTTTTATGGGTATTGTATTGTTTTTTAATTCCGGCAAAAAATTATTCACGATATAAAACCGAACTGTCAAATGCTGATGCGTAAGTTTATGTTTTACTTCTTTCAAAAAAACGGGATGAATTTTGCCGAAGCCGGCATCTAAAAGCATTTCTTCGGTAATTTTTTCACAAGCAGTTTGCGTTTCGATGAGAGGAAATTGGTATAAATTTTTCCAAATGTCGTTTGCGGTGCGTTGTTCTATAATCGTTTTATCATTTTTAGTAAAGATAAGATAGTGAAAGTAACGTTTTTTTACTTTTAGTATCAAAAACTTTACAGGAAGTAAATTTACATGCTCTTTTGCAAAAGCTATACATTGGGTTGTAAACGGACAGATTTCACAATTTGGCTTTTTGGGCGTGCATTGGATAGCGCCTAACTCCATGAGCGCCTGATTGAAATCTCCCGGATTTTCTTTATCTATCAAGTTTTGGCAAAGTTGAGTAATGGCGCGCACAGTTTTTGGTTGCGAAATATCATCGTAAATACCAAATATTCTTGTAATTACACGTAAAACGTTACCATCTACGGCAGCGTAGGGAAGGCGGAATGCAATAGAGCCAATGGCGGCTGCCGTGTAATCGCCGATACCTTTCAGCTTTCTGATATCCAAATAATTATGAGGAAAAACGCCTTGATGATTTTGCATAATTTGCTGCGCAGCAGTGTGCATGTTGCGCGCCCGGGAGTAATAGCCTAAGCCTTGCCATACGCGCAAAACTTCCTGCAAAGGGGCTTCTGCCAGCGATTTCACATTGGGGAATCGTTCAATAAACCGTAAATAATACGCCCACCCTTGATTTACGCGTGTTTGTTGCAAAATAATTTCAGAAACCCAAATCTTATACGGGTCGGTTTCTCCGCGCCAAGGCAAATGGCGTTGGTTTTCTTCAAACCAGTTGAGTAGGGTTTTTGAAAGGTTCAAAATTTAAAATTTAAAGATTTAAAGATTTAAGATTTAAGTTCAAAGAGCGCCCTCTTAAGTTTTAAAATAATTATCGGCCTTCAATGATCCTGAAAAGTTCATCTAAATTCGGCGTTAAGATGATTTCCGTACGGCGGTTTCTGGCACGCGCTTCTCTCGTATCATCGGAATCAATGGGAAGATACTCGCTTCTTCCGGCGGCAGTAATGCGTTGTGGGTTAATCTCTTTGTTTTTCAGCAGTTCTTTTACTACTGCGGTGGCACGCATCACGCTCAAATCCCAGTTATCTTTTACATTGCCGCTTCCTCTGAACGGAACGTCGTCGGTGTGTCCTTCAATGAGCACGTTGATACTCGGCTCATTGGCAAGCACTTTCCCTAATTCGCGCAAGGCGTCTCTACCTCTGCTGTCAATTTCCCAGCTCCCGGAGGCAAAGAGCAATTTCTCGTCCAATGATACGTACACTTTTCCGTTCTTTTCATAAACGGTTAAGCCGTGATCTTCAAATCCTTTCAGTGCGTTTGCCACTTTATCTTTCAGCGCCTTTACCTCAGCATCTTTTTGAGCTAAAATACTTTGCAATTCTTCCAAGCGCGCTTCTTTTTCTTCCAATTCTTTTTGCCGTGTCTCTAACGTATTCATAAGCGTAGCAATTTCTGCGCTTCTGCTTAAACTTTGGTCGGCAAAACTTTTTAAAAGATCATCGTAATCCGCTTTTGTTTTCGCTAAATTACGCTCTGCAATCCGGATTCGCCTTCCCATTGCCGCCGTGTCGTCTTTCAATTGCTCAATTTGCACTTTTAAATTGATGATTTCCGATGATAACTCTCTGTTTCTATTTTCAAAATCAATTTTTTCGGAAGTAGTATAATTCAGATCGTCTGTACATTTTTTGTACCGTGCGTCTAATTCGTTGTATTTGCTTTTTGTAACGCAAGCGGTGGCGATGAAGATAACCGCTAAGAATAGAGGTAAAAGTTTGTGGTTTTTCATGATATTTATATATAAAATCGGCGGCGAAAATAAAGATTTTATCGAATTTAGTGAGATTTTCGTATATTTTGGCGCAAAGCAAAAACCACCACTCATTGCCGTCAGTTTTAACTGACGGAACAAATAGGAAATAAGAAAAAAAAATGGCTTTAGCCAAAATCATTATTAATTTTTGGCTAAAGCCATTTCTCATTTTATCCTTTCTTTCTCCATCGGCTTAAGCCGACGGCAATGAGGGGTAATGGGACAGATTTATCCTACCGCTGTATCACCATCTTCTGCGTTAGCACCGCGCCATCTTTCAGCATGATAACCACAAAATGCAGGCCTGTGGCGGAAGTGGGTAATTGAATAGTATGGGAAGAGAGGGTTTGGGTTTCGTAGAGGGTGGCGCCGAGCGGGGTTAGGATTTTGAGATGGGCAATATTGGTGAGGGGGAAGTTGGTTTCTAATTGGAAGGTGCCGGGGTTGGGGTTAGGAGTAATGGTAAATTGGGGAGGGGCGGTTGCAGAGTGAAGGGGAGTATTATTAGGATGGGGAGGGGAAAATTGAGGAGGGGTTTCTGGATCATCAGGTTCTTCAGTTAATGATTTGCAATAATAATTAACAGTAAAATTATGTGTCAAGAGAGGAGAGGAAGTATGATTGCAATAGTGTATTTTATAACGAATATAGTACGATACTGTACCTATTAGCCCATCTCCTGCATTGGTTGTGCAATCCCATAAATAATGCATTCCATCATAGTTTATTTTTAAATTCTTACTATGTATTGGAGACCCTCCACCACTCTTATAAATATCGTAATCAAATCCTACAGCGTAAAGTAGATTATTGATTCGTAGAAAATCAAAAAATGCTTTGTGAGTTTCAGAAAGAGTATGGGCAGGGCAAATAGCTCCACAAGGTCTTTCATATTCGGAAAGGTCTTTCATTTGCGTACTAAAAGTAGAACCTTCTTCAGCTGTAAAACCCGGATATAAAAAAATTGAACCCGTTTTTTTCGTAATAAAAGTTACATTGTCTCTAGATACAACTGTTGTAGAGTCGCATGCCGTTATTCTTTTAAAAGCCATCATTACCGTACGAAGCTGAGCAGTATTTGTTATCATTATTTCATCCGTTACATTCCCTATATACCCACAAGGCGGACAGGTGCCACCGCAATCAATCGTTTCTTCGCCGGGGTCTAAAATGCAGTTGGAACAAGGATCGTCTCCTCCTCCTCCTCCGCCGACATAATTGCAAAGATCATCTTTTGATGATGAACAAGTAATAAGAGTTTGATCCCAATTGAAGCGATGAATGTTAACGCCGGAAATTAGATTTATATAGGACATTTCTCGATTACCACCATACCTCGGATCATCAGAGGGATCCATATAATAGATTATATCAAGTGCAGGATAGAGGTATATTCCGCGAACAACAACAGCGTGCCCTTCATTGTTAAACGGATTGCGCAAGCCAATAATTAAGGGGCGGTTATTACTAAGACATTCATAAATCTCTGCAGGTGGTGGATACTTCAACGAATATGGATAACTATTAATTTCGCCAAAATGACTCAAAACCGCCTGTATACTACGTTGAGATCCATAAAGGTCAATACCCTCCTGGTTGCAATATTGGGGAATAGAATCATCACAACATTTATTAGACTCAGGTGGAGGCGGGTTTTGCCGAACCCATACCATTATGTCGCATTGCTTAGTAACACGATTAGGAGGAAGATAACGAATCACGCTTTGTGATACAGCAGCCCCACACCATTTGCTTTGTTCCTGTGTAACTATAGGTACATTTAACTCTATCTCCTGAGCATTCAAAGTAAAGGTTGCTCCCAACAAGAATAAAAATATATATATATTCATATCTATTTTTTTAAAGAGTTAATGATCTCACTAAAAGTATATTCATTAAAACTTTCGTGCGTTTTTATTGTTGACACATACACAAAAATATCTTTTTGCTCTTTCCTAATAATAAGATAACTCTTTTCTGAAGGATAACCACTTAGGTAACCAATTATCAAATCTTTGTATTCATAATTACGAAGAATTTCTGCCAAAGCAACTCCCCCAGCTCCCGAACAACGATATTCTCCCTTGCTCCATTCCATTACATCTGCTGTAAAAAGAGGCTCACCGTTACTCATCATAGGCACAATCCACGCACCTGTAAATACTAAGTTTTCATTTTCAATATCAATCCGATACGCCGGAATAGGTTTTCCAAATTGCAAATTTTCCAATTGCGCTCTGTTTGTTATGCCATAAGCTGAGAGGCTCTGAACAGATCTGTATTTAAAAGTAGAAGCCAGCATTTCTGTTATTTCGGGCGTCATTTTCAGTTCATGTTTTTGTGGAAAATTAGTGTCAAAAATATCATCTTCATTCACTTGGTTTGTTCCATAAATTTCAGGAATTTCCTGTCGTCTCTCTTTTGGGTGGGCATCACGTAACTCTAAAACTCTATTTCTAAGGCCAATAAGCTCACTTAAACTATATTCGTTTTTAAAATATTGGCGCGCTGCCGGGTCAAACACTTGTACGAAAACATCTTTATTCTCTCTCCGAATATAATAATATTCCCAAGGTATATCCCTAACCGTTACAATCCCCATCAAATCTTCACGTTCGTAATGATGTATATCTTCTCCCATTTTAGGAAAGCCAAAGTTTGCACCTCTTTCTGTAACATACGCTAAAAAAAGCGCCTTTCCCTCATACATGACAGGCACTCGCCAACCTTGAGGTGTTAAGGTGTCATTATCAACATTAATGACATAGTCACGAATAGCTCTTCCCAATTGTAAGTTCTCCAACTGCTCTTTGTTTTTTATGCCATGTCTGTAGAATTCTTCAACAGGCTCGTTTTTAAGTTTCGTAGCCACCATTTCTTCTAAGTTCGGCGGCATTTTCAATTCGTTTTTTTCTATCTGGGCATTGGCTGTGGTTATCACGCCCAGTATCATAATGAGTAATGTTATTTTTTTCATAAATTATCTCCTTTCGTTATTTCTTTAATTCGTCAATTTGTTTTTGTAAATCTAAGATATAGAGCGTAAGCTCTTCAATTTTCATTAAAAGTTTGCTTTGCATTTCGCCAAGGTTAACACCGTTTTCTTCTACTTCCTTGGCAGACGGGATCTCAGGTAAATGACCATTTTGCTTTATATATTGCTCTACTTCTTTTAAAGGGAGCAGGTTATAGTCATCTTCAAACACAAAATCAGGCCAGTCTTCTAAGGTTACTTCAATTGCTTTTGTTTTTATCTTTCCGTCAATATTGGCGCCCTTAGCGCTTAAAGTGTTTGCAGATAATGTTCCGGTAATAGTTGCATCGGTGTCAATTGTCAAAGCATTTCCGGTTATTGCCCCTGCAATAGTTGCATCGTTGTCAATTGTCAAAGCATTACCGGTTATTGTTCCTGCAATATCTGCATTTCGGTTTATTGTCAAAGCATTACCGGTTATTGTTCCTGCAATATCTGCATTTCGGTTTATTGTCAAAGCATTTCCGGTTATGGTTCCTGTAACATTGGCGGCTGAGGCTTTAACCGTACCGGAAACATCCAATTTTGCACCCGGAGATTTTGTCCCTATTCCTACATTGCCATCTTTGCCATCTGATAGAAATAAAATAGAGTATTTTTGATAAACATTATCAATCACTCCAATATCTTTGTTATTCCAAAAATTAAATCCGGAACCCTCTGCCGTTGAATTTATATACTCAATTCCCCAGGCGTTTTCATGGGCGCTGTTGAGTTTAAATATCACAGATCCGCTTGAGGTAGAAGCAGGGTTTTTAGAAATTAATATATTTCCATTTACTACTTGCCACTTTTCGGCAGGCGTATTTGTTCCCATTCCAATTTTTCCATTGTTGCCCATGAAAAAAACATTTTGTAATGTTCCATCCATGTACCCATAATTTAATCCGGTATTTGTGCGCGAAATTTCCCAGTATCCCGAAGTGGAATTATGGTCGGGTGCTAATACAAATTTATCTAAAGCAGTAATATTACCATCCGATAAAATGTTCTGGACTACGTGTAGCTTGGCCTTTGGAACAGCAATACCAATCCCCACAGAGCCGCTACCACTGATAATCATACTTTGACTGCTGGTGCCATTGGGTGCTATAGTGTTAAATTTTAATCCTCCGGCATCAGAATATATATCCCAATAAGATGGGGCAAGTTGCGGCTCATCGGGACCCGGGCCAGTTCCTCTTGTGCTGGGGTGTTTGAATTGCAAACTACTCGCAACTTCATTTGTTCTTTCTATAAGCAACTTGCCCACCACATGCGCCATCTCTTTGGGCTCCTCTGTGCCAATGCCAAGGTAACCTCTATCAGCATTGGTGGGTTTAAAAATGGTTAAAGAGGGTTTGTTGTTAACGCCAAACATAATGCTGTTGGGTTTGTTGTTAACTAAAGGCGAACCGGAAGTGCCCATGCCAAATACTAAACTGTTGGCGGCGTTGGATGTAGCAAAACTACCTATGGCAATGCCGTCTGCAAAGTTACTTACTTTAGCATTATTACCGAGAGCAATGCCATTTAATCCAAGTACTTGAGAGCCATTTCCGAAAGCGAAACTATTGTTAGCCGGTGCGAATGATTCATTGCCACCTGCGAAAGCGTTCTGTCCAGTTGCGATGTTATTTGTGCCTATGGTAAAGGCTTTTGTAGTGCTATCGCATTGATAACATTGTGCGTAAATCTGCGTAATTCCCATGCTGAGAAGAATTGCAATTGTGTAGATTTTTTTCATGTGAATATAATTTTGGTTAATATGTTATTGGTTAAGTTTGGTTTTTAGCACGCAGATGACGCAGATTAAACAGATTTACGCAGATTTTTTTAGTGATTAATGGTTAGTGGTTAATGCTTATTTTCTTTTGAATGATGCTACCTGTTGAGGTTTTGACAGAGAGTATATATATTCCGTTTTGTAATGCGGAAACGTTAATTGCATTTGTATTATGTTGATTTAAAACTAATTGCCCTATGCTATTAAAGATCTTTACGTTGGCAACGTCAATGCCTGAAATGTTTACAATATTATTTGTAGGATTAGGATAAATTAAAATATTATCTTTATAATCTACAATACCCACATTTGATATATAGGTTCCAAAACATTTTTCATCTAAAGAACATATAGAAGGATAAATGGGGCTTACGCAGTACGTATAATATCCATCTTCTAATTCAGTAGTGTTATCAAAATAAGAAACAGTAGAAGGAGGTAGATGATCTATAAGTTCATCATTCCTGTAAATATCATAACCTATTAAATCTGTACTCTCAGGCGCAGTCCAACTCAAATTAACTTGATGTTCTTCAGCAATATAAATACCCTCAAGATCGGTTATGGGAAGGCATTCAACACATTCATTCTGATAGGTCAAAAATATTCCTCCATATATAAAATCATCTTCAGGGCTTGTATAAATCAATTCATCTAATGAATTATAAACTTTGAACTGATGTGTCTCATAACTATGATTACCAATCCAATACAATTGTAACTCTCCGGAAGGTAGTGCTATGATTTCTTCGGCATAATAATTACCCATACCCCATGGCAATCTAACCAATCCATAACCTACCCCATCAACAGTAATTTCAATACCATTAGAAGAAGACCATCCTACTCCGTAAGGATTCTCTAATACAAATCTAAAATTACATAATTCGCCCTGTAAAAGAGTCATAGTATAAGATTTTTGTTCTTTTTCGTTGTAAATATAATCATTTGCAGAAAGATTTACATACCCCATTATCAGTATTACACCGAGTAAAAAAATAAAAGTTTTTTTCATGTTTTTAAAATTTTAAGTTAATAATACTGCAAAAATAATATTTAATTATTAGGTCAAGGGTTGGTGTTTAATGCTTGTTTTTATTACGCTGTGAAAAAACAACTTATATTATTACAATCGGTAAAAATATCGGGTTAAAATCTACCCGATATTCGGGTAAAAATTTACCTAATTTTTGGGTAAAATTTACCCAATTAATTTTTATTATCGGCAAGATAGTATTGAAAGAACGTATAATCTAATACTTTAGAGATATGTTGGAGCAAATCGGTGTCCATAGATTTTTTTTTCAATTTTTTATGAAGATTGCTCGGATCAATATTGATTTTTCCGGCAAGCCACGCCACCGAAAGTTTCTCTTTTTTTAATTTTTTCAGAATCAATTCGCCTATATGAATATTGTAGTTGTTCATTGCATTTTATTTTATCACAATAAAAAAGCGCGGACTAAACTCTGTATATTTGCCTTTCGAGGTTCTAGACTACCTTAAACATTCAAATCTTCGGAGCAGAGCCCACGCCGCAGCATGAGCGCTCTTGAATGTTTAAAGGTTGAATTTGTCTAGAATTCGAAAAGGCAAGAATACAGCAAAAAATGCTTTTTTATTAGCTGTTAATATCCAATTGTTAAGTCATAAAATTATTATTATGGTTAATAAATAGGGTGCAAAGAAACATAAAATTCTGCTAATTATACATTAAACCTAATATGCAAAATATCCCCATCCTGCACCTGATAGGTTTTCCCTTCCACAGAGAGTTTCCCTGCTTCTTTGCATTTTAGTTCGGATCCGTAAGCTACAAGATCGTCATACTTAATGACTTCTGCGCGAATAAACCCGCGTTCCAAATCGCTGTGGATAGCGCCGGCTGCCTGTGGCGCCAACATGCCTCTCTTTATCGTCCAGGCGCGGTTTTCTTTGCCGCCTACTGTGAAAAATGAGATGAGATTCAGCAATTTATACGCGGCACGAATTACTTTGCGCACGCCGGCTTCGCTTAAGCCTACATCCTGCAAAAATATCATGCGCTCTTCTTCATCTTCCAATTCTGCAATTTCGGATTCAATTTTTCCGGCAATCATCAACATTTCTGCGTTTTTATCTTTCAGATACTCTTGTACTTGCTCTACATATTTATTTCCGGAAACGGCATCGTCATCATTCACATTACATACAAATAATTGCGGTTTTTCGGTAAGCAAAAGCAGGTCGGCTATCACGGCGCGTTCTTCAGGAGAAACCTCCAACGTGCTTACATTCTGAAAGTTTTCGATATGTTTTTTATATTTTTGAAGGGTTTCGTAATCTTGTTTGGCGCTTTTTTCGCCTGCTTTCATGGCTTTTTCTACCTTCGCCATTTTTCGCTCGATTTGCTCTATATCTTTTACTTGTAATTCAAAATCAATGATTTCAATATCTCTAACGGGGTCAATGGAACCTTCCACGTGAGGTAAGTTTGGATTATTGAAACAGCGCAATACATGAATTAAAGCATCGCACAAACGCACATCTGCCAAAAACGTATTCCCGATGCCTTCGCCTTGCGAGGCGCCTTTTGCCAAGCCCGGAATATCCACAATATCCATCGTGGCATACACCAACCGCTCCGCCTTGATGAAGGTATTGATGTGTTCCAATCTCGGATCGGGCACATTACACACGCCGATGTTCGACTTGTTTGTGCTGTACGCAAAGTCGGTAATCGCTGCTTTTGTGTTGGAAATACAGTTAAAGAGTGTTGTTTTTCCGCTGTTGGTTAGACCGATGATTCCGCATTTTAGTGCCATGATTTAAAGATTTAAAATTTAAAATTTAAAATTTAAAGATTTAAAGATTTAAGAATTTGCGATTTAGTAACTATAACCTTAAATTTTAAATTTTTAAATCTTTAAATTTATATTAGGTTAATATCTTCCACTCCGGTAATCTCCGGGCAGTACTCCATCACAGTAGCTTCTACCATGTGTTTGAGGGTAATTTTTGCGTGCGGGCAACTTCCGCAGGCGCCGCGAAGCTGAACGCGCACGATGTTTTCAGGGGTTAGTTCTATGAACTGAATGTCGCCCCCGTCTTGTTGTAAATAGGGGCGAATTTGATCAATAATTGAGGTTACTTGATCTACTAAAGTCGTAGGTTCCATTTTTTTTGATTTTAGGCGGCGAAATTATATTTTTTTGCGACTATAAAATTCTTTCGCTAAAAAGTATATTTTTGCCGCCGCTTTCGGGATATAGCGTAGTCCGGTTATCGCGCCTGCTTTGGGAGCAGGAGGTCGCAAGTTCGAATCTTGCTATCCCGACGAGAGAAAAGC
>Ga0123356_10007851_pt1 | contig 10627 bp, 4 predicted proteins | sample TergutEmb28metaG_2_FD_92546 | JGI IMG/M metagenome (GOLD analysis project Ga0123356, IMG submission 92546) | Embiratermes neotenicus P3 segment gut microbial communities from Petit-Saut dam, French Guiana - Emb289 P3 | ecosystem: Host-associated > Arthropoda: Insects > Digestive system > Gut ... | reverse complement strand
CGGGGTTCATTATGTTATCGGGGTCAAAATGATTCTTCAAAGCTTTCAGTACAGCGTATTCATTACGCCCGAGTGAACCCTCAAGCCAGGGCGCAAACATCTTACCGATACCGTGATGATGACTCATTGTTGCGCCGCTGCGTTGGATGGCATCAAGGATTCCTGAATGATACTGCTTAAACTCCTCAGGGTCGCTGATCATAGTGATAAAAATCCAGTAAAGATTTGCTCCTTGCGGGTAAGCATGGCTCAAATGCGTTAAGCAAACAGTGTTAGGGCGGCTTTTACAATAAGCGCGTACCTCTGCATGAACCTTGCTCATATTGCTCCAGTTTACGCTGCACTCCATAGTATCCATAACAATACCGTAATCATGAACGGTGTCACGCATATAAGGGTCGTTGAAACGGCCCTTTTCCCATGCGCGTGTAACATACCCCGTAAGGCTCATGCCGCCGAACTTTCCGGCGATTCTCCGGGCATTTCTCGCAGCATTTCGGGAAAACTTCTTCTCGCCGTTGGTAAAACCGAGGAAAATGCACATTTCATCCTCTTTGAACCCTCGCAGATGGAATAAATGCCTGAGAGGACTCTCATCTACGCCATAGAGGCGCATCATGAACGTTGTTTCCTCTGCATCGGACAGCCTGAAAACCGATGGCAGACCCGCCTCACTTTGCATTATCTCCCTTGCTGCTGCCTGTCCTATTTCCCAGTCCTTAAACATAAAAGAAAAGCGTTTGATTGTTTCAGGCATATGGCGGCTGACTTTAAGTGTTATATGCGTGAGAATACCGAAAGTACCTTCGCTGCCCATAAGGATCCTGTCTAAATCCGGTCCTGTTGCTTTACGGGGGTAACTATCGGTCTTAATACTGCCAACAGGAGTAGCATACTCCTGCCCGAGTACTAAATCCTGAATACAGCCGTAATATGTAGAGTTTTGCCCCGAGCCATGAGTGACGACCCAACCGCCGACGCTTGAGTACTCAAAGCTTTGCGGGAAATGACCCAGAGTATATGCTCGCTTAGCTCCAAATCTTTGAATTGCGTTTTGTAGAGCGTCCTCAAGAGCGGGACCGCTAATACCTGCTTGAACGGTTACGAGCTGATCGATCTCACTAAAGCTTATGACTTTATTGAATCTTAGGCGCATATCAAGCGATATACCACCCTTTACACATTCAACACCCCGTGTTACAGATGAACCACCGCCATAAATATAAACAGGTATCTTATTCTCGGCACAATAAGTGACGATTTTTTCGATCTGTTCCTTAGACTCCGGATAAAGTACGAAATCAGGCACATTTTCAATGACCTTATTACGCAGTCGCATGACGTCGTACATGGTTTTGCCGAACGCTACAGATAAACGAGCATAATTGTCTGTACGCAGAAAATCGTCTCCGACTATAGATTGCAAGGCTTTTAGATGAACCTCATTTAGTCTGATTGGTAGATCAAACTCGACCTTATCGAGACCGAGATTTTCTTTGAAGTTTTTAAAAGCGTCGTCCGTAACTCCAAATTTCTCTTTCATTATTCTATAAAGTGACTCTTTTGGGGGTTTGATTTGCTTCGGATCACCCCATTTGAAAATGGAGCGGTATGACCGCTCCGGTATTTCTTCTTGAAACCACTTGGGCTCAAATCCTCTATATGGTTTTGACATTCTGCAACCTCACTAATACTGATTACTTTTTAATTTTGCACCTGATTTAGTTAACTAGACAGCGTTGCTGTCTGTTACAACTAATTATAGTCGGTAAAGCTGTATTATATATTTTTCTTATTTACGCCTTATATGCGGACGGCTTTTTAGCTTTTCTCTTTCATCAGTTGCCTCTTCGCCAGATAAATCTTCTTCCTCGTCCTCCGAAGACCCCTCAACACCAACAGCCTCACCGGCTGCGCCAACAAACCCGCCCATATCTTCAAACCCAAGATATCCTTGATCCTCGGAAAACTCCGAATTCCTTACATATCCGATTCCGGCATCCGGATCCATTGCGGCACTGGGCCCGCCGGCGCCTCCACGCCTTTCCAGCTCTGCGTTTTTATTTTCCAGCTCTGCACCAAGCTTCATAAGAGCAAAGCTTGTTACAATTACATTAACGCCGGTTTCAGCAACATCCTCAAGTACGACATCTCCGCAGCCTAACTCAGTACTGACAACGACTTCGCGAAGCTCCTGCATAACATGCATCAGCTTATCCTTGGGTATTTCGCCGTCTGTTCTTACGGATATTACAGGCACACCCGGAAACTTCGTTCTTACAGTGGTTGTAAGGGTTCTGGTGGGGTTCGTGACTTCTGCTTGCGCGAACTCTCGTCCCTTCTCACACTTATTCCCTTCTACAGCCATATGTTCACCACTGCCAATTACAGTCAGCAAGCAACCGCTCGGGCATGTTATACAATATAGTTTTGTCATAGAAAACTCCTCTGCTATGTATCACCGTGTTAATTTACATCAATAATTTCTGTTAGGAAGACTATAAATAGTATTAAAGTATGGAGTATTGTCAAAAACCTTAATAGTCACTTGACCGCATGGCCTCTAATTCATTCGCAACTCGATTTTGCTTTCGGGTGTCAGTACAGTAGAAAAGTCTACAGATATACGCTCCATCTCAGGTGGTCGTAACGCTTGGTATTCCTGAGAAAACAGCTCTTGACCATCGACGTAGACTCTTATAGTGGTTTCGCCGCGCACATCACGAGTTCTAAAGAACAAAGCGGTCTCATCGTTTAATAAATCGCAGTTTATACAGTTCGGAACACAGTAAAGGAAATCCTTACTTGCATTGATGCTGACAAGCTTTCGTTCCATAGACATGTAGCGCGCTGCACTACGACCGGCAATCTCACCGCTTTCTGATACATAATCTACTATGTCACTTACGTGCATTGCATTTCCACATGTAAAAATGCCATCGATCATAGTCATATTATTCTGATCGCATATGGGACCGTGAGTTTCAAGAGAAAGTGGCACTCCAATTGACTCTGCAAGCTCATTTTCCGGTATTAAACCGACAGAAAGTATGAGAGAATCGCATTTTACACCGTTTTCGGAGCCTCGAATAGGATTTAAACTCTTATCAACACGGCAAAGTTCTACTGCTCTCAGGCGTTGCGCGCCTGAAACCCGAGATACTGTGTGCTCTAAGTGCAGTGGTATATCATAGTCATAAAGACATTGAGAAACATTTCGAAGCAGACCTCCGGGTGTTGATTTAGCTTCATAAACACCTAAAACCCTTGCGCCCTCAAGGGTTAGGCGCCTTGCCATGATCATTCCGATATCACCGCTACCTAAAATGATACTATTTTTTGCAGGCATTTGACCAAGTACATTTATATAGTACTGAGCAACTCCTGCTGTGAGTATTCCGGCAGGTCTGGAGCCATGAATTTGGATCTGTTTTGTTGTTCTCTCTCTGCATCCGGTGGCAAGTACGATACTATTAGCTTGAACTGTAATAATCCCATGTCTATTACAGAGGGTCAGTTGAAACCCGTTGCTATCTCTATCTATTCTGCTGACAAATGTTTGTAATAAAACAAATGTATTTGTCTGTTCAAGGGTCTGAATATCCCTGAACGCATATTCGGGTCCTGTGAGCCCTTCCTCATATCTGACAAGACCAAAACCATCATGAATACACTGCTTTAAAATGCCGCCAAGTCGTGTTTCACGTTCGACTAAGAGCACAGAAGCTCCGTCTACAGACGCAGCGATAGCAGCAGACAGACCTGCCGGCCCTCCGCCGATGACAACAACTCCAAATCTACTCACCATCGTTCTCGTCGTCCTTTCGAGCCGCTTTAGCTCCGGCTTTTGCTGCAGCGTGGGCTCTTAAAAGCATTTCGGTTTCGTTATCTTCGGGACTATTTGCTGATGTAAGCTCGCTTTCGCCGGTAGTTTTCTCTTTGCCGCTCTTTACTTGCATTGGCCTTGCAGTTCCATATAACAACTCACTACCGGGGCTGCACTTTTTTACACTCTGCAGAGTTATTCTTTTCTCACCGGCAATTATTTCGAGCACTTGAGGTCCGCAAAAGCCACCCTGGCAACGTCCCATGCCTGTACGTACCCGACGCTTAACTCCGTCGATCGAATCACAGGGAACATTGCGCCGCAAGGCGTTGATTACCTCTCCCTTGCTTATTTCTTCGCATCTGCAGACGATGATTCCGTAATCAGGATTTGACGCAATAAGCGCATTTCGTGCCTCGTCATCCATAATTGTCGGGCGTGGAGGCGGAACCCGTACAGGGTTATAATCCGGCTTCTCATGAACAGAATCCTTGCCACCAAAGAAATCCAAAACCATATCAGTGATATCCAGGCTGATTGCAGGCGCTGCAGTCAGTCCGGGCGACTGTATTCCGGCAGCATGGACTAGGTTCGTGACATATTTGCCTTTGCAGATAATAAAATCCTCTTCATATGTTGCTGCCCGGATTCCTGAGAAATAATTGATTATCTGATCTTCATCAAGATTTGGTACAGTTCGGGAATGCGCTTTTATAATCTCCTTAATATTAAGCGATGCTGTTGTAAAGTCTTCTCTATGAATGGTTTCGACCGCATCAGGACCTACAAGGATATTACCGTCTACCGTTCGGATGACACCGCCGCCCTTGGTGTGCCTTTTCCTTGGGGATGCTGTGCCAATTGATGAAATAGCAGTCTGCACAAGGTCATCAGCATACTTTTTATCAAGAATAGCTGTAGTACCCTTGCGCGGGTGGATCGTGTAAAAGCGGTCACCGGCTAACGCAGCTATTGCGTCAGTATATACACCCGCTGCATTTACAACGACCTTAGGATGTATTGTGCCGCGGTTTGTGTTGACACTCCTTATCATGCCTTCTTCTGTCACCATGCCTGTTACCATGGTGTCCAAGGAAATCTCTACACCGTTTTGGACTGCATTTTCTGCATATGCAATTGTCAGCTCAAACGGGTTTAGAACTCCTGTTGCAGGGAAGAAGAGTGCTGACCCGATGTTTGGATCTATCGACGGCTCAGCCCTGCGAAGCTCATCTCTTTTTACTACTTTGACACCCTTAAGTCCTTGCAATTTCCAGTAAATCAAAGAAAGGAACATAAAAGGCTCCCAGAGACGATTAGCAAAGCAAATATACTGCCCCGTGCGCTTAAACTCAACACCAAGCTCGGCGCAAAGCTTATCAAACATTGGATTTCCCAGCTTATTGTACCAAAACTTCTGAGTACCCTTTTTTAGATCAATGCCGGAATGCACCATGCCATCATTACGTCCCGATGCTTGCATAGCAAGATCGTGCTCCTTTTCAACAAGAAGCACGCTAAGTTTGTATTTTGAAAGCTCCCGGGCTATAGAGCAACCTATGATACCGCCACCGATAATGAGAACATCCGGCTCTTCCCATTCTATTGCACTATCTTCAAAACGCGGCTTACGCATTGGCATTGCAGGCTCCCCTGTACAAACGATATCGTTGACAATACCAATATACGGATTCTTTTCGACAGCAAGCATGCCGGCATAAACAACATCAGTCCAGCGTTCCAGCTCACCCGTCAGATAGAGGCAGTTATTCTCTGCGTTGGCTTCTACCTGCCCCTCAAACTTCTTTTTCAGCTTTTTGTTTAATTGTCTGAGATAACCCATTCAGCGCTCTTTCCTTTGCAACACTTTGGTAAAGCTACCATAATCTTATGGGAATGGACATTTTATCTGCAACAATTCTATCACATAACCCTTCAAAGAGTCAATTCACAATGGCTTACGCAATTTCATCAGAATTTTGTCATATTGCAAATAAAAAAGAAGTCTGCATGATGGTCAGACCTCCACGTAATATGTTCAATTGCCCATCAGTGGGCTGAACTGTTGCAATTAAACGATTTTCTTTCTAAATCGCGGTTCATCACGCTCAAATACTATCTTTATATCAGCACCTAATGCTGTTAGCTTCTGGATCATCTTCTCATAACCGCGTTCGATATAGTTTACACCTTCGATCACAGTCCTGCCATGCGCTGAGAGTCCGGCAATTACCAAAGCAGCTCCGGCACGCAGATCACTGGCTTTGATTGGAGCACCTGTAAGATAGGGAACACCTTCGATAATGGCAGTTCTGCCGTCAACACGTATCATACTGCCCATTTTAGCCAGCTCGTCAACGTATTTGAACCTGTTTTCCCACACGCCTTCGGTCACTGTACTGGTTCCTTCGGCAAGACACAAGACAGTTGAGATCTGGGGCTGCATATCTGTTGGAAAACCGGGATACGGCATGGTTTTGATATGAGTTCTGAAAAGAGGGGATTCTCTTTGAACGATAACGGAATCCTCGAGTTCAACGATCGTTACGCCCATCTCACGCATCTTCCCTGAAATGCATTCGAGATGCTTGGGAATGACGTTTTTAATTACAACGCGACCACCTGCGCCTGCTACCGCTGCCATATATGTACCTGCTTCGATCTGATCGGGGATAATTGAATAAAAACCGCCTGTCATACGACTTACGCCACGAATCTTGATTTCGTTAGTGCCGGCACCGCGGATATCTGCGCCCATCGAGTTGAGAAAGTTGGCTAAGTCGACTATATGCGGCTCTCTTGCTGCGTTTTCGATGACTGTAGTCCCTTGCGCTAGAGCTGCTCCCAGCATTACATTGATAGTAGCACCAACAGATACATTGTCAAAAAATATTGTAGCGCCTCGAAGGACATCACCTGTAACTGCAGAGACTATTCCATTTTTCATGACGACATTTGCACCCATTGCTGTAAAGCCTTTGATGTGCTGGTCTATAGGACGAACACCACCAAAATTACAGCCGCCCGGCATAGCAACATCTGCTCTGCCAAAGCGACCTAATAATGCACCAATGATGTAATATGAAGCTCTAATTCGACGCATCATGTCAAATGTAGCGTGTGAGGTACCTATACGTGTGCAATCAATATCAAGAGTTCTCTTGTCGACGACTCTTATTTTTGCACCCATTTCTTTTAGTATATGCAAAAGGGTCTTGACATCAGAAATCTCAGGAAGATTTTCTATTCTGCAAACACCGTCAACCATAAGAGCAGCCGGTATGATAGCAACAGCGGCATTTTTAGCGCCGCTGATTTCAACTTCTCCGCTTAATGGTTTCCCACCATTTATAACGTACTTGGTCACAGGTACACCCCTTGCTTCTGGGAATACTGATATTACAAGACTTTGTAACTAATTTGGATAATTGTACAGTAGTTTGTGGTTTATTGCAAGCGTTTTGTTACCAAACATTCAAAAATTATACACAATATTCGTTAAAATAAACGAGAGAATTTGGCGAAATTCGCTACAGTGTAAGGAAAAGAAGGATGCCACACTTTTTATCATTTTTTACACTTTTTAGATCAGCGAACAAGCGACCATGAAACAAGGTCAAATGACGATAAACGCAGGTTTTTTGCATTCATAAACACAGAGCAAAAAACGAAGGTTAAGTTTTGGTAACCTTCGCACACTTTTTATCAGTATCATGTTACAGTTTGTTCACATTTTATATTTAATTTATCCATAATTCATTTCCAATTTAGTCATAACTCTTGTGTTTTCAAGGGAACACAGACAAAAAGGAGGCGCTATGCGAAGAGTCAAAAGTAAGATACACCACGAGACCAAAGGACTGTGGTAATAACACGGAACCTCAACCGTTTATTAAAATGAGGCTGAAAACGGGGAACCGCAACCCCATATGAAAAGAGGCTGAAAACGGGGAACCACAACCCCAGAATAAATGAGGCAAACAAATACAATCAATAATATTTGGAGGCTCATTTATCATGAAAAGAAGAATTATAGCAATGTTTCTAGTGATGGCAATAATGATGACATTTTTGCCATTCTCTGTATTGGCGGAGGAAACCGGATCTAGTGGTGGGTCAAGTAACGATGCACCAGTAGCCGATAACGCCGGTACACCGGAAACAAAGGATGACGCAGGCGAAGAACCTAAAGCAGATTCCGAAGAAGAAGAAAATTCCGAAGACGAAAAAGAAGAAGAACAAGAAGAACAAGATGAAGAAAAAGAAGATGGACAAGAAGAACGAGAAGAAGCAGTAGTAGAAGAAGAGAAGGAAGAAGAGAAGGAAGAAGAAAAACCCGAAGCAAACGAAAATGAAGAAGGCGTCGAAGCACTGAGTTTAGAAATCGATGCGCTAGATGAAATCATTCTTCCAGTTGTTAACCTTACTCAAACTGCTGTGTACTCTCTGGAAGAGGGCAACATTGCCCGCAAGGGTACGCCCCGTGCTAGCTACACAAATGGGTGGCAATCACCGGTAGGTAGTGTGTGGACTAGAGTCAACGACGGTGGAAACTGGCCAGGTCGAACAGGACGTTCGGTTCATGCGAACTCATGGAACTCATTTGGATATAACGGCGGTGCTTCTGCCACGAACCCACATAATCCAAACTGGACAGGGAATAATTTCCCGACAGGAAATAATTTGTGGTTTGAAATTCGTTTTGGTGCGGAAGCACAATTAGTTAATGCAGCGCGTGTTATCTGGGCATCTGACGTATCTGGTTCCAATGGTGTTCACGTTCCGCTTGGTGCTCAACTGCAGTACTGGAATGGCTCCTCATATGTGAACCTACCTGTTAGTGTTGGATTGAGTTGTAGCCCCAATGATACTCCAGGTGCGTGGAACGGTGTAACATTTGAACCTGTTAAAACGAACAGCCTTCGCCTAGTTATAACACAAACTAGGACGGCTCCTGGAACAGGTGCAGGCGGCGCAGGTATATGGCAATGGGAAATCTTTGGTGCAGAGACTGGTGAAACAATGCGCATTCCTCCACTCGATGGATCAACAATTCAAGTATGTCCGGAATGTGACGAGTTACCCGCAGAATGCGTTTGTTGCGATATTTGCGAAGATGACTGCTGTGATATTTGTGAAGTGCACCCATGTGAATGTCCGGATCCATGCGGCGATTGTGGAGCAATTCAATGTGAATGCCTGGAAGTATGCCCAGATTGTGGAAATGAACCTTGCGACTGCTTACCAGCAGTTCCGGATTGGGACTTGATAAGAGATGCGATTTTCAATACTTCAGCATCAAGAATAGTAATACATCCGTTTGGTACAAACATCGCTGAAGGCGTAAACGGTAGTGTATATAATATAGTAGTAAATACAGCTGACAACATTATTCCTCAAACAAACAGTATAGTAGTAGGCAGAGAGGTTGCTATCGAAGCCGCCCCGGGTTCAATGATTACAATTCAAGCCGGTGGTGCTGATCGTCACTTTAGCCTCGCTGCTGTTGGAGGAGTTCTTACAATTGGTGGCGATTCTGACGCAGGAAAACTTGCTCTTGTCGGAAACGCATCAAATCAAGGTGGTATAGCTGTACAAAGAGGAACTCTTAACCTAAGAAATGGAGCAGAGATAAGTGGTATCACGAGATTAATCAACTCCACGCACGCCCTTGGCATTTCGGCCGAAGGAATTGTTAACATGTTCGAAGGAGCCTCTATAAGCAATAATGCGATTACAGGAGTCAGTATAACGAGCGGTACCTTTAATATGGAAGGTGGCACAATCAGTAATAACAACGCCGGAAGCAACTTAGGTGGCGGTGTTAGCGTCGGTTCAACCGGTACTTTCAGTATGCGCGGTGGTACGATCACTGGTAATACTGCGAACCAGGGTGGCGGTGTGAATATCAACAACGGTGGTACATTCAACCTGTTTAATGGTGTAATAAGTGGAAATACTGTTACTACCAATCCCGGTGCAGGTGTTGCTATTACTAACGGCGGCACATTCAATATGAGTGGTGGCGAAATCCGCGGTAACACAAACTCACCTAGCGCTTCAAATCGCTCCGCAGGTGGTGTAAATGTTGCCGCTGGAGCTACATTCAACTTGAGTGGTGGTAGAATAAGTGGAAATGACGCCAATCGGACTGATATTAGCGGTCTTGGAGGAAACGGTGTTGTGGTTCAGAGTCCAGGTGTATTAAATCTGTCCGGCAATCCTGTCATTGGTGGAGATGATGACCCTGTTGGCAAACCAAATACCTTATTACGCTTGACGTCTGCCGTAAGAATTAATGTGGTCGGTAGTTTTACTGATGGAGCCAGCATCAAAGTACAACAAACACCTGGAGATGCAATTGGTACAGTAGTTGGTACCATAGCAGACGGAGTTAATACACGCAATTTCCCAGATGTGTTTAGCTACAGAGATTACCGCTCAAATCCGGTAGTTGGTTCATACATAGCCGATGGTAGTGATATCGTCATTGGTATCTATGTACCGGAAGTGGATAAATCAGAACTTGAAGAAGCAATAGCAGAGTTTGAAGACCTAGATGAAGCTCTGTACACAGTAGCAACATGGGGAGCAGCAGAAGCAGCTTACGATGCAGCAGTCTTAGTCTTTGAAGACGATGACGCAACTCAAGAAGACGTAGACGCAGCAACAAAAGCTCTTAATGACGCAATGGCAGCACTGGTACTTCGCCCAACAGGACCATGGGTAATCGGTGATGAAAGCTATGCTACGTTAGTACTTGCATTAGCAGCCGTGAAAGAAGGAGAAACAATCAGTCTT
>Ga0123356_10007850_pt1 | contig 10627 bp, 7 predicted proteins | sample TergutEmb28metaG_2_FD_92546 | JGI IMG/M metagenome (GOLD analysis project Ga0123356, IMG submission 92546) | Embiratermes neotenicus P3 segment gut microbial communities from Petit-Saut dam, French Guiana - Emb289 P3 | ecosystem: Host-associated > Arthropoda: Insects > Digestive system > Gut ... | reverse complement strand
GCAACCCCGCCGTCATCGCCGATAACGTAGGCGACAACGTTGGTGACTGCGCCGGCATGGCCGCAGACCTCTTTGAGACTTACGTGGTAACTACCGTTGCCGCCATGTTAATAGGATTCCTCGCTTTTGGCGATGCTGGCTTTGGCGCTGCCATGGGCTTTCCGGTAGCCATAGGTGCTGCCTCTATCCTAGCCTCTGTCATCGGCACCGCCTTTGTCAAGATGGGCAAAAACGGTACTATCATGGGCGCTCTCTACAAGGGCCTTTGGATCGCCGCGATCATAGCTGCAGCGATTTTCCTGCCTCTGTGCTACTGGCTTTTGGGTGATATCACGGTTACTAACACCGCACTTGCTCCTCTGGGGCTTTCTCCCATCCCTGTGTGGATCTGTGCGCTCATCGGCGTACTCCTCACTGCTGGGATGGTCTACGTCACCGATTACTACACCTCCTCATCAAGAAAACCGGTTAACCGTATCGCTCTTGCTTCTGAGACCGGTCACGCAACCAACATCATCCAGGGCCTTGCTGTGGGCATGGAGGCAACTGCCATCCCCATCATCATGATTGTCATCGCAACCCTGGCGAGCTTCTTCCTCGCCGGAATCTTCGGCATCGCCATTGCTGCGCTTGCCATGCTGTCCATGGCGGGCATCGTTGTGGCGATTGACTCCTTTGGGCCCGTCACCGATAACGCAGGCGGCATCGCCGAGATGAGCAGCATGCCCGAGGACGTACGTGAGAGGACCGATGCCCTGGACGCCGTTGGCAACACCACTAAGGCGGTTACCAAGGGTTACGCCATCGCCTCTGCTGCGCTGGCTGCCGTAGTACTCTTTACCGACTTCATCCATCAGCTTGAGGATAACCCTGCGGTAGCAGCACACGATTTGACCTTTAGCCTCTCGAGTCCATTTTTGCTCGTAGGGCTTTTCATCGGCGGACTACTGCCCTTTATCTTTGCCTCACTTGCCATGACTTCTGTGGGCAAGGCCGCCGGTGGCGTTGTCATAGAAGTGCGTCGTCAATTCAAGGAGATCAAGGGCATCATGGAGGGCACGGGCAAGCCCGACTACGCCAGGTGTGTAGACCTGGTAACTCAGAGTGCCCTGCGTGAGATGACGCTTCCTGCCATGATTCCTATCGGTGTGCCGATTTTGATCCTCGGTATTGGTGCCATCCTCAAAGCCATAGGTTATGACCAGGCTTTTGAGTTCACGGTCTATGTGTTGGGAGGTGCCTTGGTAGGCACCATCGTCACAGGTCTGTTTGTAGCGATTTCCATGACCGCCGGTGGTGGCGCATGGGATAACGCTAAAAAGCTCATCGAAGAAGGCAAGTATGGCGGCAAGGGCTCCTTTGCACACCAGGCAGCGGTTACCGGCGACACCGTGGGTGATCCCTACAAGGATACCGCCGGCCCAGCCCTCAACCCCATGATCAAGGTCTTCAACATCATGGCGCTGCTGCTTATGCCTTTGTTGATCCTGCTTGTCTAATAGCTTTGCCAGCAAACTGGTTAGTTTATGAGAGCGCCTGGATCTGCCGGGCGCTCTTCTTAGGGTATCGGCTGTAATACCAATCAAGAAGCCTGTCACCCTATCCAGCGGGCGCTCTGTTTAGCAATTGCCTGTCTGGCAGGCAATCAAGTGGCATTTCAGGTAACATAATCCAAGTCCTATTCGTCTCAATGCATGTGGATATATCCACATGCGATACAGGTCTGGATAATATATGGATGACAGGCGTCTGGTCGTACTTGCCACCAAGGCAAAAAAAGGAAATCTTGGAGCTTTTGAAGAGCTCTATTCGGTACATGCACAGTCGATACTTTTTCATACGCGTAGTCTTATCTACGACAAGGAAAACTACATCGATGTTGCGCAGGACATAGTCATAAGGCTCAATAAGCGAATCGGCAATCTCAAGGAGCCAAGAGCTTTCAGGGGGTGGATGCACCGGACCATCCGGAATGTCTGCTTTGACTACAATCGCAGCCACCTGCAAAATCTCAGCCAAAAGAGGTCCGAAGAGGCAGAGGAACAACTCAAGGACACCGTGGACAAAAGTGAGGCATTGGACCCTACAGCTGTCTGGGATGACAAGCTGGAGAGCAATGCCATCTATGCTGCCATCTGCGAGCTCCTTCCCGACAATCGGGAGGTACTCTTCCTGCGTCACTACGATGAGCTTTTATTCAGAGAGATCGCCTTTGCGCTCAATGTAAGCATCAATGTTGTAAAAGTGAGGCTGCAAAGGGCAACAGAGGCAATGAGGCAGGTCCTGGCCGGCAAAGAGGCCGAAGCATTAAATCAAAACGAGACTCCTGAGAGTAAGAACTCGCCTACCAACAAAGCTATCAAGGAAGCTGTTGCCGTACTCATCCCACCAACGCTTGTCGAAGAGTTTGTCGCAGAGGTCAACATAAAACTGGCTGCCATCGCATCAAAGGCAAAGGAACGGAAAGAGACCGCAGCAAAAGTGGCTGCGAACCGAAAGGTAATCGCGGTTTTAGCAGGCGCTGTGCTTTTATCACTTGTAAGCCTGGGTCTGTATTGGTATGGCGTAAATGAGGAAGCTCCCACAATAGAGACCGAGGCCGTTGAGGAGCTGCCCGGTTTTGAAGGTACTGTCAGCATCCTCTTCGTCGATGCCAACGGCGAGGACACCGATGCCGGTGTCACCAATATCAGTATTGTGGAGGAGGGTACTACCACCACGACGGTAAGTTATGTGGTAACCGACGAAGCGGGCGAGTTCGTTCTCATAGGCAATGATAGAGAGATCACCTCAACCGATCTGGAAAAACTGGAACCCGGCACCTACAAGGTAAGTTTTACCCTTATCGACAAAATGGAAGAAAGTACCACCGCCCACCGCACCTTCAGAATCTCCTAGCGACGCCGCCTATACCTCTATGAGCTGGTAGCTACTGGAGCCGAGGCCTATCTTCTCGGCATGAGCCGTCGTGGTGCGCCAGTTGGTTCTAGGGAAGATCGTGGAGAAATAGTCTGGGTGCAGCTCTGTTGAGTGGGTCTCTGTTTGGTGAGCCTCGTCATGGGAATGTCCACCTGACACACGAGCGAGCTTGTCTGCTAGCACACTTCCCTCTAGGACTGGTTGCGCGTTGACCGCATCGGCACAGGCCACATCGAGGGCCACCGGATCAAAGGACGCAAACATGCCGATGTTGGGAACCACCGGCAAGTCATTGGATCCATAGCAATCACAGTCAGGCGTGATATCGATGGCCAGGCTCACATGGAAGTGGGGACGACCGCTGAGTATTGCCTTGGTGTACTCTGCCACCTTTTCATCAAGCATATCATTGCTTCCATCCCAGGCAGTGCTTATTGCGTCCGTAGCACAAGCTGAGATGCAATGCCCGCATTCTGTACAGAGGTCTGGATCAATGACGGCTATTTGATTGTGGTAACTGATGGCATCACTTGCACAATAGCGTGCACATTTTGCACAGCCGGTGCATTTTTTCGCATGTATGACAGGGCCGGAGGCCGAATGCATCTCCAGCTTTCCCGCCCTAGAAGAGCAGCCCATCCCAATGTTCTTGATGGTGCCGCCAAAACCCATTGCCATGTGCCCTTTGAAGTGGGTGAGCGAGATAAGAATGTCCGCATCCATGATTGCGCGGCCGATCTTTGCCTCCTTAAGGCGTATGCCGCCCTCAATAGGAACCAAGACCTCATCTGAGCCCGTAAGTCCATCGCCGATGATGATGTGACAACCCGTTGAGAAGGGAGAGAAGCCATGTTCATAGGCAAGCTCGAGGTGCTCAAGAGCATTTTTGCGTCGTCCGGGGTAGAGCGTGTTGGAGTCAGTCAAAAAAGGCCAACCGCCCTGCTCACGCACCAGGTCGACAATGACTTTAGCATAGTTGGGCCGCAGGTAGGCCACGTTACCTGACTCACCAAAATGGAGCTTGATGGCGGTGAACTTGCGCTCAAAGTCTATCATCTCTATCCCAGCAGCTTCAACGAGCTTGCGAAGCTTCTTTGCATGGGTATCACCCGCCTCCAAGCGGAGCGTTGAATAGTAGACCTTCGATGCCTTGACGTCGCCAGCTGTGTGAGTGGGATTTTCATTCATGGTAACTCCATTCAGATGTGACAAGGGGACGGTATGTTTTGTCACATTTTGAAATAATGTGACAAAACATACCGTCCCCTTGTCACATCCTGTCCGCTGCCAAGAAGGCTTTATTTGAGCGCCTTCTCGATTTCCTTCCAGACCGCGGTTTCGGTCATGGGGGAAAACACCGGTTTGCCAAACTCACGCTTGCATAAGCCATAGATGGTCTTATTGTAGGGAGCGGGGATGCCGTGCTTGTTGGCAAGCTCTATGAAATGGCCTACCAGGGTGTCCAGCTCACTGATGTGGCTCTTGCGCTGGATGATGTCTTGGGCCATGCTGGAGAGCACCATCTTCTCGAGGTTCTTCTTGAAGATTCCATTGGTGATGAAATCGGGAAGGGTTGCCGAGGCCCTGATCTTGCCCCAACCGGGCATGGTCTCAACCTTGTATTCGGTAACACCGGCGGCCTTGACGATTTGCACGCCCTCATACATCGAGGTGGAGAGTATCTTCTTGAAGAGGGGCATCGACTCTATCTCACGGTACTTGAAGCCCACCAGGGTGGTAAAGGAGTTGGTGAGATTGATGACCATCTTGCAGTAGGCCGCGTCACGGACGCGGTTGGTGACCTCTGTCGCAACAGCTGCAGAGAAATAGTCCTTCACCTGCTTAAGCTCCTCTTCCATGCCTTCAAGGGCACCCAGCACAAAGGGGCCCTTGTTCTGGTAACCGATAACTCCCGGCTCCTCTATCCATGCATTGAACTCGATGATGGTAAAGATGACACGGTCAAAATACTTTGGCAGGATGCTTTGGTTGATAATGCCGTTTTGAAAGCCCAAGACAATGGGGTCTCCCAAAACCTTCTCCTTAACCAACTCACATACCTCTTCGAGGTTGTAGTTCTTTACGGCAATGGCAACAATGTCGGGCTCGGGCACTTCGCCGAGGTCCGAGATGACCTTGACCTTGACATTCTTCTTATCGTCCTCTGCCCCCTGCAAGAAGAGCGTGATGCCTTTTTCTTCCAGCGTCTCGGCCACCTCGGGCACGTCGTATAGATAGACCTCATCGTGTACCTCGCTCAGCCATCCACCTAAACAACCGCCAATTGCACCAACTCCGATGATGAGGGTTTTCATGTGTGCTCTCCTATCGTAGTTTAAAGGACTCGTCGTAGTAGTCAAAACAGGCATTCATGTGCTCCGCATAGCGCAGCTGCAAGGGCATGGGCTGTAGGTCCAGCGCTGCAATAGCCTTGCCATAAGGTGAATCATCCAACTCAAGATAGGGCTTATCGGGTTGCTTTTGAGGATTCAGCAAAACGCCCATATTCTTGGAGATGGCAAAGGTGGCCCTGAAAGCGGTCTGCGCCTTGTTGATCTCACCATTGAGCTGAGAGTAAAGATAGGTGCTCTCGTCCATGGGTGTTGCCTTTCCCTCTTTGGGAACCCTGAGCTTGAAGTACTCGTTACCCGCATCGTCAAAGGCATGGATAATGGCCTCAGGCCCGCTGGTGTCTATATCGATCTCCTGCGTCACCTTGGGGAGGCCCCAGATGTGATTGCCGCGCAGGCAGTTCTCCCGCGAGGTAACCGGCATGGAGAATACGTAATAGCCGCTGTACTTATTGGTGATGAGAGGCAGCAGCACCTTGCTTTTGGGATTATCCACGTCAACCGCTATCGTCAGCGCGATCTCGTTATAGGCTGGTATGCCCAGCACGTTTTTGTACTCGTAGCAGGCAATGCCAACCACGCCATAGTCCTTGCGCGCCCTGATAGGCTTGATCTTCTCATGCGGCATGATCTTGAGCGCCGCCTCGTAAGAACAGAGAAAGATCGCCTGCGCGCAGGTAACATCCCCGTACAAGGTGGGGAAGTTATACTCCTTTTCCATGACATCACCCAGTTGGACTCTTCTTTTAGTGAGGGGGAATTGTTTGAAGAACTCGTTGGCGAACTTGTCTTCGTTTTGGAGCAGGGTGTCGTCAAACTCAGTGGTAATCTTCATGGCACCGTCCTCTTCAGTTTTGGTATCTCAACCATGATAACTCAAATGCCGATAGCGAGCATGAGTGTAAGTGGTACTTTGAACAATAGATATAGTTCGTTTGAAATGGTACTCAGGCCCCGCTTAACGCTGGCGAGAACACACGGTAGATCAGCTTCCCCCATCAATGCAGAGTGATTGGATCATCTGCCTAACCGTCGAGATATCTATGGGTTTAGACAGGTGGGCATCCATACCTGCATCAAGGGCTCTTTCCATATCCTCTTTGATGACATTAGCGGTGAGCGCGACTATCTTGACCGCTTTTGCGTCCGGCCGTTCGAGGGCACGAATCTCCCTGGTTGCCTCAAAACCATCCATCCTCGGCATCTGGAGGTCCATGAGAATCAGGTCAAAATGCCCAGGCGCTGAGTCTTCAAAAGCCTTGACCGCTTCAATACCATCGGCAGCCTCTTCCATCTGCATGCCCGAGTCAGAGAGTAGTTCGGTGATAATCACTCGATTAACCTCTACATCGTCAACAACAAGCGCCACAAGCTCGGAGAAATCATAGCTTAGCTGTGCCTCGCTGGATCTGGCGGTATCCAAGGCTGCCTCTTCAGGGCGGTCCGACTCGCCCGCTACCTTCAGTCTTACCGTGAAGAAGAAGGTGCTGCCCACATCGGGCTCGCTCTCCACCCAGAGCTCTCCGCCCAGCATCTCGACGATGCTCTTAGAGATGGGAAGTCCCAGCCCCGTACCACCAAAGCGCTTTGTGGAGTTGACCTCCGCCTGGAAGAAGGGATTGAAGAGCTTCCCAAGCTGCTCTTCGTTCATGCCGATGCCATTGTCCTCCACCTCAAAGCGGTAGATGGAAAAATCATCTTCTGGCTGCTCGAAAACCCGCACATGGATCTTGCCCTTCTTGGGCGTGAACTTGATGGCATTGCCAATAAGGTTGATGAGTACCTGGTTGAGCCTGAGCTTATCGGTGATGACCCAGTCATGCTCGATGTCCAAAGAGCAGCTCAAATCAACCTTGCTCTTGCTGTCCTTGAGCCGCATCATCGACACCGTCTGCAAGATGCTATCAGAAAGGTTGAAGCATTCCTCAAACAGCTCCTGCTTGCCTGCTTCTATCTTGCTCATATCGAGGATGTCGTTGATGACCCCAAGCAGATGCTCAGAAGAGTTCTCGATGCTGTCGAGGTATTCATCGGTTTTCTCGCGGCTTTTATCCCGGCGCGCAATCTGCGTCATCCCGATAATGGCATTCATTGGGGTTCGGATCTCGTGGCTCATGTTGGAGAGGAATTCCGTCTTGGCTGCGCTGGCGCTCTCGGCGTCCCTCTTGGCATTGGTGAGCTCGGTAACATCGATGAGGGTGAGCATCATACAGGTTGCCTTGCCCTCCAAGGCGCCCGCGCCATAGACCCGCCTGAAAGCCTGATTGTAAACATTGGACCTGTCTTCATCATCGTTGTAGGCTATCATGTTAGTATAGGGAGGAGCGTCCTCAGAGTCGGAGAACAGGTCCACCACCTGCTGAGGAAGAGCTTCGTCGTCACCGGAAGAGAACAACCGCTCAAGCAAATCCTCGTCGTCAATGGCTAGGCCGAGCTTCTTGAGCATCTCGTGCATGGTGTTGTTGCCATACACAAAACTACCTGTCAAGTCAAAGAATGAGACGGCTGCAGGCACTGCGTCAAGGTGGTGGCAAAAGGCCTCAAGGGTCAGATTCATTCCCTCAAGGATCTTGCGGTAGTCCCCTTTATATCCGTCGGTACTGACATGCGTATCCAGCTGCCCCGCGCCGGCGTCAACGATGATGCGGTAGTTGTCTGCCATGAGGCGTTCGATGCTGAGCGCTACCTGTTCGAGCGCATCGGCTATCTGTCCCATCTCATCACCGGGAACCGCTTGAAGATCCAGGTGGACATTCCCCTCTGCCATATTGGTTGCCGAGCTCACTATCTTCTTTACCGAGCTGGTTATTGAGTTGAGAAGGGCAAGGCCAAAAATAGTGATAAGCAGTATGAAAACCAGAACCACCGTCACTACGAGGATTGTGGTTGTCACGAAATCCTGCTGCGCCTCTATCCGCCTTTGCTGAGCTTCATTGCCATTGAGGCTTACCAGGCCATAGATCAGGTTGGTAATCTCGATTCCCTTGGGAATAACCTGGGTGTTAAGCTGAGTGACTGCATCAGCGTTTTGTCTTTCGAGGGAGAGATTAGCCGCTTTTTCAACCTCGTCCGACCACTCGGCCACAGAATCCCTCAGCTGGGTGACCATCTCAACTTCCCCAGAATCAATTTGCCCCCGACTATCAAGGATCTCCAGGTATTCATCGATATTGATACGAAGCGTCTCTTGGAATTCCTTGATGACCTGGTACTGCTCCCGTTTCCTGCTCATGCTCTCGCTGAAGATCATGTCTCTGAGCGAAACCTTGATTTGGGCGGATCCCGAAGAGATCCTCTCCAGATAGGTGATGGGCTTCACGATGCGTGTGTCGGTATAGCGGATGGTATCGTTCATGGACGAGATGTTGATGAGGCTGAAGATCCCCACAGTTAAGACAGAAACACAGGCGATGACAAAACCAGCGATGAGCTTATTCTTGATTGTTATGTCTTTTAAGCTAAGCAATCATTCCACGAAACTTTCTCACTGCTCACTTAAAGCCAAATAGCGTTTTAATAAGCCCTCTCCGTGGCTGTGGCGGCAAGGACTTGAGCACAAGCTCGTCCTCCCATGTGGAGTCTCTTAACTCCATGTTGACCAGGCCGTCCATCTGAAGCCAGAGATTCTCGCGCATCACATCTGATATATGCCGTCCCTGCTTGTCCTCATATAGATTGGTGGCCTCAAAAGCTTTGCTCGCGGAGTCTTTCTCTGTCCCATATTCCTCAACAAAGCGCTTCTCGTTCACTAAGGTGGAAAACTGACCAGCCCAGTATCTCGTTATCGAATCTCCCCAATCACCCAGGGCAACTGTTTGGGGAAAACTCTCAAAGCTCTCATAGAGTTCCACAAATCGCCAGCCAAAATCCTGCTTCTTATATTTGTGTATCTTCTCGGTTAACAGATGATAGTAGCGCTTGTGTGCTAAGAGACAGGCAAGCAGCAGGGTGTTGCACACATGATAGTACTCATCGAGGTCTTCTACCTCGTCGGCTAATTCAGAATATGTTGGCATCCTGAACACGAAACCCGGGTGTTCAGCATAGGCATCGCATGGGTTGAAGAAGCCATAAGCTTTGATTACTGACACACCATCTTCGGGCATGTTTGGGTCAATAAAGTCAAACATGGCTGAATCGCAGAGATTCTCACGATAAAAAAGATTGAGAAGCATGCAGATGCGTATGGACAGCTGCTCAACAGCCGCATTGGGTCCGGAGTTGCGCCATTGGACGAAGATGGCATTGGTAGTTTCCTCGTCTTTGAACAGGGCCTCAAAGGATCTTTCAAAAGCCGCATCAAGAAGAGATCCATCCGGCCCTTGAAAACCTCCGAGAGCATATTCAAGCAGTTCGCTTGCAGGTACGGCAAGCAGCCTATCTCCCATATCTGTCCCTTCTAGTTTGCTGGGCACACTAGTTATTACTCATAGTCCCTTGTGCCGGATTGCCACCCCATAATCATACAGAAAAAAGCATCCGGAAACCAAGGAGAACCTAATCAAGCACTGTTGCCCTGCGCAAGTGTAGGGACGGTCGCCCCCGACCGTCCGCCCCTCCTGCCGCGCAAGTGTAGGGACGGTCGCCCCCGACCGTCCGCCCCTCCTGTAGTCCTGCGCATAATCACCCCTGTCGTCCTGCGCGAAGCGGAGCGTAGTCGAAGGACCCAGAAAGTGTGCTCACCAGTATTGAGAACGTAATCACCCCTGTCGTCCTGCGCGTCTGGCGCAGCCAGATGTTGCAGGACCCACAAGCTGTGCTGGTCAGCACTGAGAACGTAATCACCCCTGTCGTCCTGCGCGTCTGGCGCAGCCAGATGTTGCAGGACCCACAAGCTGTGCTCACCGGTTGTTTGAGCGCGGTCAACGAGCAGAATCTTCTGCATTCTTATCAAACGGTTACAGCAAAAGTGAAGAGTATATGGAGCTGATACAATAGAGGCTCCTGACAATGTTGAAATGATTTTCCTGACAAAGGGGAGCGCAATGGCTATCACTTTTACCGATAAAGCAAAGGATCTCATCGTCAAAAAGGGCGGTGTTGTCTGCCTGACGGTTGAATATCTAACGTTTGGCGGTTGAGGCGGCACCGGGGTGCAGGTCTGTGTACCCAAGGTGACATTAGGGACCAATAATAAATCCCGCAATTTCGACTCCTATGCCGAAGACGGCTTCAATGTCTACTACCATCCGTTGGTAATGGATAGAGATATTCCTGTGGATGCCGGCAGCTTCCTGGGCTTCAAGTGGCTGAAGATTCCCAATAACATACCCATCCCACAAGAAGAGCTACCAAATTCTTGCAGCGTTAGATAGATGGCTCACGGGGACGGTTCTTGCGGGTTGTAACTTATGATG
>Ga0123356_10007849_pt1 | contig 10628 bp, 7 predicted proteins | sample TergutEmb28metaG_2_FD_92546 | JGI IMG/M metagenome (GOLD analysis project Ga0123356, IMG submission 92546) | Embiratermes neotenicus P3 segment gut microbial communities from Petit-Saut dam, French Guiana - Emb289 P3 | ecosystem: Host-associated > Arthropoda: Insects > Digestive system > Gut ... | reverse complement strand
GCGACACTCTACGCCCTTGCTCACGGCAAAATTGTACATCGACGTTGATCCTATCAACATGTTGCAAGCGGTAGAACAACTTCCGGGATTCTAGTGCAGTCCAGTAAGAATCCCCGAAGGTTCCCCGAACGACAGTCTTTGGCAATTCCCTGTAACGTGACTCTTGTCGTTCAGGGACGTTGCAAAAAAAATCTATCAAAAATTTCTTGACCGAATCGAACGCCGAGTTAGCATAGCGGCAGAATCGATTGACCGAGCGGACGCAAACCGGCGGTCATTCTGCAAACCAAACTAGCCCCCGATGGGGCGCAACCAATCAGGAGGATTCTACATGACAGCGACTAACAAGATTAACGCCGTTCTCAATCCCTACGTAACCGCCGAGTCACGGGAAAAGTACAAAGACCTGCTCGACTTTGGCACCAACATTGACTTCACTCCACTCTTTGAGTCGGTATCCCAGAAACTCGGACTGTGCAACACGCTCGCGTTTCCGACCATCAAAATCTGGGAGAAGCGGGGTGAATTCTATGTCGAGTGCGAATCGGAAAACATCGTGGACAAATGCGGTCTGTTCGGGGCGATTATGGACAAGGTTGTCATAAGCAACTTTGGCACCAATCTCTACATCCAGAAGTTGGATGCTAATGGCAACGTTCTCGACAACCGTGATTACAAAGCGGAAGTCGCAAGAACCCGCCCTGCCCTGTGGATTAGCCTGAACTTCGACTACTCATTCAAGCAAGGCGGCAGAAACGGCAACGACTTCGTTACGGCTTGGTACAACGAGGAAGACGGTTCCGCAATCGTCAAATTGAACCGCAAACTGCGGGGACAAGAGCAGACGTGGGAGTATGCTGGTGTCGGCGAAAAGCATAGTATCAGCGACTTTCCCGCCGGTATGCACATGCAATGGGTTCCTTTGTCGGGGGAATACGTCTTCGCTTTCATACAGGATACACGGGACTGCCTTATATCAGTCCGCATTGATGACGGCATTGCTAGGATACAGCATACATGGGGAGTAGAGAGCGTTCCCCTTGATGACCTTTTTGCAACACGGGGTACACGGAATTGGAAAATTGTCCGCTCCCGATAACCCACTACAGGAGTTGAAATTCGAACAAATGATGTTCAGGTCTGGAGCAAGATTGTGGACAAAATTGAGCGGATTGATGCGAATACGGGAAAGACCGTACGGAAAGCAACTGCGAGACTGGCGATCATTGATCCCAAAAAATGCAGCATGTCACCCGAAGCAATGTTGGTGATTCGTGATGCGAATCAGCCATTGATTTATGCGGCTTACGAAAACTACCACACACGGGAGATAAAGTCAGACGCAGATGCATACCTTGCGGACAAAGCCGAGGACATCTCGGAAGCCGTGCAAAGTTTGAGACAGCATTTTTCTGAATTGACCGACGAAAGGTGCGATGCTTTTGCCTGCCATTGGCTCAAGAAGATACTCATTCCGACCCTTCGGCGTGCCTGTGGCATGAAAGTGGCTTATTACGCTTCGCAGATCGAGCGGAACGACATCAGTAAGACTGTAAAAGAAATCCTTATAGGGTGTCGAGATAAAAACCTGAACTACATTCAGTGCATTGATCAACTTGCAATGCGTCAGGACATTGGAGAAAAATCATCCATTTTTACCCAGACAAAACCAAAATAAGGAGGTGCAGTATGAACGACAAACCGACTTTTTTCAATCGGACTTATCACTATGCACGGGCATTGTCCCGCTGGATCAAGGCGGGCAGACCGATCCGCGACGAAGCGGAGATCGAACGGATATTTGAAACATGTTGCAAGCCGTGTGATGCCTACGATGCAACAAGCTCGACGTGCGGTTATTGCGGCTGCCGGGTGAACTGTATGAAAATGGCACCACTGAACAAGATCGCAATGGCAACAGAAGAGTGTCCGCTTGGCAAATGGAAGACAAACGAAGAATAAAACAATAGCAGTAAGCATAACAATCCTTTTTCCACAAAAACTATGACACTTTTAAATAAAACACATCGGGTTCCTATGACCAGTTTGGAGATGAATGTCGCCTACGGTTGCAACCTCCAGTGCGAGTATTGCACCCATTTGGGACGATTCATGAAGGGGATTGTCCCGCTAGATGACCTCCTGCTCTGGTATCGGTCGTGGAATCAAAAAATCCGACCACAGACCATACGTATTATGGGAGGCGAACCGCTTCTCCATCCGCATTTGGAATCCGTCCTGTACGAGACTCGATCTCACTGGCAGGATTCCCGGATCGAAGTGATGAGCAACGGACTTCTGCTTCCCAAAATAAAGACTTCCGTCTTTACCGCCGTGAAAGAAACCGAATCCCACATGACCCTGTCAAGGCATTACGACGATCCCTATTATAACCCGATACTCGAAGCGGGGATCGACCTATTGCGAACACATGGCATTGAGCCGCGTGTCGCCCAGAGTCATCAGTCTTGGATGAAGTGTTATCGCATTGATGAACGCGGACATGCCCGTCCCTATCAGAGCGATCCCACCAAGGCTTGGAAAATTTGTTATGTCAAGCACATTTGCACGACACTCATCGACAACTGCCTGTATCGATGTCCGCAACTCGGATGCTCTGCCTACGCGGTCAAAAAAGGATTTGTTCACTTTGACGACTGGAAGGTCGTCCTTGGCTACCAACCTTTGATGCCCGACTGTACGCAAGAAGAACTGGAAGCGTTCATGAAGGAGGGCGTTTGTGAGCAGTGCAGCATTTGCCCGGGAGAATTTCAACACGCCAACCAGTATGAAAAAATCAACCCGTTCGGACTTCCCGTCATCAGAAACCTTTTTTGTGGAGACCCCAATCATGAGTAAACCTATCATCAAAATACTTCAGTACATGTACGGTTCCTTCGCCCATTTTGCTTGGAGCGAACGAATCAACCGCCGTTATTGTGAACGGCATGGATACACTTACGTACTCCGCCGAGACACACCGAGAAAAGAGCGGCATGTCTGTTGGCACAAAGTTCCGCTCTTCCTTGAAGAACTTCGTGACTGCGACTATTTGCTGTTCCTCGATGCGGATGCAGTTTTTTATAGCCACACGCTGACCATCGAAGACGAATTGATCCCGGAATTACGGGGCAGTCCGATTCTCATGACGCAAGACTGTGCTGGCGAGTCGCTACGCTGGAATCCCGGTCAGCCGAGTTCCGGGGTCATGCTCGCCAAAAACACGGAGCGGGTCAAAGAGTTTTTTACCCAATGGAATCTTGTTTCCGACATGGACAAAGGCACACGGTGGCGTTGGCCCCCGGAACAACTGGCACTGTGGCGGCACATTGTTCCAAAGTTCAAAGGTGATCTCCGCGTCATCCTCGATTACTATCTCGTTCAAGGTCGTTATGGTCAATTCATCCGGCATTTTTCCCCTTGCTCCGCAGAGGAGCGTGTTCGTGCGATGGAAACCATTGACAACCGTTTATCAACCCCTAACCCCTAAAAACCCATGTCCACTCAACCACAAATCAAAGTTGTTCAATACCATTGGGGGGAGCACCCTTCCTATCAGGTTACACGCCGAATCAACGAATCGTACTGCCAACGACATGGATACGATTATGTCGTCAAGACATTCGTGCCTAGGGATGACCGTTCCCCCCACTGGGCAAAAATCCCAGCGATGAGAGAGGAATTGCACGATTGCGACTTCCTATTCTTCTTGGATGCCGATGCGTTCTTCTACAGTCACGAACTGAAGATTGAGGATGAATTGATTCCTTTCCTTGGCTCCAAGCACGTCATGATCAGCGCGGACTACGTCTGCGAACGATACCGTCCACATCCGCATAAACCGAACACCGGGGTGATACTCCTTCGGAATACGAAAAAGTCCGCAGAGTTCTTGCGTGTGTGGGATGCGACCAGCGAACGACCGGGGCTGGAAGAGTTTCGCTTCAAACCGCTCCATGAGCAAGAGACTTGCTACCGAACCGTTTGGCAGGAATATGGCGATGATGTCACACTCTTGAAGGAGTATTACCTGATGAACTCACACTACGGAGTGTTCATTCGGCACCTCATGGGAATGACGGAAGAGGAGCGGCTCCGACGTTTGAAAAAGTTCTTGAAGGCTTACGGTAAAACGATTCCGGGCTGCGAAGATTTGAATGATGTGATGTCCCACATACCTAATAAGACATGGGAATGGGGGATCGGTGTCTTAACCACAACACATCGACCGGGGGGAATGCTTGCCCGAACGTTAGAAAGTTACCGCGAGACGGGATTTGATCCGCCCATCGTTTTTGCCGACGCAAACCGAAACGGTGGGCTGTGGAATCTTCACCGTGCCTTGAAAACGCTAGTGAAAAAATATCCCAACGCCAACGCCTACATGATTATTGAAGATGACGTACTCTTCTCAAAGAACATTCGGGAGTATCTTGAAGCAGAACTCTGGCCCTCCGTTGAAGACCATGGCTGTATCTGTTCGATTTTTACTCCGACCTATTATTCCTCCGACGAACGCTGGCATATCGAGAAACGAGGGAGCCGGACGTGGATGTCCCAGTGTCGGATTTACCATCCGCTTTCTGCGAAAAAACTTGTTGCCGACCTCGACAACGATGCTCGCCTGCAAAACAAATGGCGGCAGAATGATACTGTGGTTGGTACTTGGGCAGCGAAGAACAACGTTGATATATGGTTTCATAGTCCGAGTCTCACGCAACACATGGCACCCAAGAATACTTCCTACGAAGCGAACCGACCGATGGACTATCGAATCGGTCTCGCCAGAGATTTTATCGGTGAAAACCGGTCAATCCTTGAATACTGGGCAGAATTTGGAAGAGAACCACGCAAGGTTCGGCTATTGCCTCGGTTGGAAATTGTTGCCAGAGAGGTTTCGCCGGGAAAAGACACACCGTTTCAGTTCACGCCGGAAATGGCTCACAACCTCGCAGAGATGCTCAACCAGTACAACTGCGACATCGAAGAAATCGCCTTTGTTGGTGACGGGCTCCTCTCGTGGGAATATGCCGGGCGGTGCGTTCATCCACTGCGCATGACCGGAAAAGTCATGCGAATGAAGATCAGACTCACGCCGACGGAAGATGTCGATCTGAAACCCTACGAGTTGCTTTTTGATGCGATTGACATTGCAGAGGAGGGCACCAAAACGCACTTGCAAGATCGCGTCGTAGCAGACGGTTCCAACAGTCCACAGTTGATGGAGAACGAAGTGTCGATAGGTCCCATTGCTAATCGCCCAACGATTGAAGAATGCGGCTCCAAGCCAATACCTGACAAACCGCAATCCCATCGTCTGACACTTGACGATTTTTTCCAGAACCTCGACGAAATCCTCACGGAAATCGGAGAACCCCCAACCTGAAATCCTCCCCCTTTGCTTTTAGAGACATCCTCCGAGAGCAAAACCTAGAACACCCTTTTCCAACACCATGAACCTTACCAAATCATTCATTTTATAGGAGTTGATCTCATGTTACATGATATGTTCGAACACGTTTATGTCATCAATCTGCCACACCGAACGGAGAAACTTGATGAATTTTTCCACAAGCTTCCTACGGACTGGCCCTTTCGGCACCCTGAGCAGTATGTCGCCGTCGATGGCGGTCTGGCTTCGCCTCCCGATTGGTGGAAAGGCGGAAAAGGAGCGTGGGGATGTTATAAAACCCATCTCCGTATTTTGGAAGATTGTTTGAGCCGCGAAGTTCATTCGGTGCTGATCCTTGAAGATGATGCCGTCTGTGTTGAAGGCTTTACCGAGAAGGTTCAAACATTCTGGCAACACCTGCCGGAGGACTGGGGAATGGTCTATCTCGGCGGACAAAACATCCAAGAAAGACAAGGCTTGCCGCGCAAAGTGAATGATTGGGTCTACAAGCCCTTCAATATCAATCGAACACATTGTTACGGATTGCGTAGCCGGCGAATGATCGAAAGAGCGTACAAGCACATCAACAATTTTGTCGACTGGAAAGTGCCGCATCACGTCGACCATTACTTTGGCGAATTGCACAAGCAAATGGAAACCGGATTGTATGTTCCGAAGGAATGGCTCGTTGCCCAGTCCGAAGGAAAGAGTGATGTCAGTGGTAAAAACGTTGATTTGCGGCTTTTTCCCAGCACCGAAGGCATTTTGAACCCTGTCATAGATCGTCCCTGCTTTGCTGTCATGGGTGCCTACTTCAGCGGTATCAATACGCTTGCCGGTGCGATGAGGGAATTGGGGCTCTTTCTCGGCACCAATTTAGGAAAAGAGCCACCGCCAAATCAACCTCACTTTTTCGAAGATGCATACCTTGGCGAAATCTGTCGGAATGCCTACTCGGAGCCTTGGCTCGAAGAGCAGCGACCACGGGGTGATTTGATCGGTCATCTTCGCCATTGGGCAGGAATGCAGTGTGCAAAAATGCCCAAAGAAGTGCCCGCAATCTTCGGCAAGCATCCGATGCTCTCCCTCATGGGGGCGGAGATCATGGAAACGTGGAATGCACCGAAGTTCATCTGTGTCGAACGTGATCCCGATGAGTGCTACAAATCAATGACAAAGGCTCCCTGGTGCTGGCACCCTAGTGCCGCCAGGCACGCCTTTCATCGCATGGCAGATGCCCGCGAAGAATTCTTTGAACAGGTTCAGCCGCCTTTGCTACGCATCCCCTACGATGCGATGAAGGCAGAGCCGGAACGGATCGTGACGGAACTGTGCGAATTTGTACAGCATGTCCCGCTCCATCAGCAACGGCAAAATGTACTGAAACTGATCAAAGAAACGAACGACGATTTATGCTTGTCACAGGCAGTCGTCAAAGAACCCGTGAAAACGGGTAGTGAACCCCGTCAAGCAAGACGCAAATGAAGCAAAGGGACAAGCATTGATTCGTACTTGTTTTCCCTGACCACTTGCTGACGGTTTATGTTACGAATCAAAAAATCCGTTTCTGTGCGGATGGTTCCGTGAAAGCGGTCTGCACAGAAACAGAAGATTGCGGGAATGGTTTTCGCAGTCAATTTAACCCCGATTCCATTGTGGAATCAGTTTTGTAAAGGAGATTATTATGTCTAGTCAATGTTCCTGTTGCAGTTACTCTTCTGAATGCGACTGTTCGTGTTGCTCATCGTCCGGTTCCTATTGCCACGGCGAGATGCATGTTACAAATTTTGAATACTGTTCCGAATGCGGATCAGTAAATGCCCTTGTGTGGACATGCACACAATGCGACTATTCTTGTATGCAACCCTACCCATGCACGTGTTGTTCGTGTTGCAGTGAGTCGTGTGATTCCTCATGTTCATGCTCCTGTTCTTGTTCGTGCCATGATTGGGATGACGGAAGTTGCTCCTGTGACGGTCCTTCCTGTGCGATGGAAGATCCCGAAAATCCGGCAACCGCTTTTCCTGTCCGATACCATAACGGTCAGATTCAGATGGATGTCAAGGACATCGAATTGCCAGCGGGCGCGGTCTCTTTCAGCCACAAACGCAAGTATGACAACCTGAAGTACAACGTTTCGGGGTTGAATGGTTTTGGATGGAAAGCCAACGAACTTCCGAACGCCAGTCTTGCGCAAGATGCCTTTATGGTTGAATTTTCGGCAAACCGCCGCATCCATTTCGACATCAAACCCGATGCACAAGGGATGCACCATGCACGCGGCAACGATTCCGATACCTTGCAAATAAACTTCCTGACACAAACGCTTGCGGTGACTCGTAAAAACGGAGTGGTCTGGACGTTCAGCAATGATCCCAAAGGTCTTGTTCCGCTGGGACTGCCCATCTCTGCTGTTGCAGAAAATGGCAAGGTCACGGAATTCGTGTATCAAGACCATCGACTGGTCAAAGTCGTTGCCAAAGACCAGAGTGCTCAAACCCTTGCCGAATTGGAATACACCCATAACCCGGAAGGACTGTTGACCGCCGTGACGCTTCGTCAACACGACAGCAATGTCTTGAAGCCGGTCAAAAGAGTGCTCTACTCGTACTACACGGACGAAGCCTCTTGTGGAAATGCCGGTGATCTCAAAACCGTCGCGACGGAAATGGCAATCAACGATTCGTGGATACCTGCGGGAACCTACTGTTACCGCTACTACAAAGACAGCGAAGTCTGTGGTCTACAACACGCGATGAAGATGGCATTCTTCCCTTCCGACTGCGAGTTCGCACAAAAGTTGGGGGTGGACTGTTGCCAAATTCCCGATTCGGCAGCCTTGGAGTACGCGACGAAGTATTACGAATACGACGGCAACAACCGGGTCATTCTGGAACGAGTGGATCGGAACCGGAAACTGGTTACGATGGAATACACCGAGTATCCCGATACTAATGACCTGAATGCGGTACATCGCAAGACCGTTGAGACAGGCCCCTTCGGAAACAAAATCATCGTGTTCACCAACTGTCGGGGAAAAGTTTTACTCCGCGAAGAGGTTGCTCCACCGGGAACCGAAGAACCTTCCGCCATCTATCACTTCCGGTACAATGGCAATGGGAAGCGGACTCACAAGTATTCCGGGGGTGTTGTTCTCGGATACACTGTTATGCCCGGTACACCAACCACCTTGCAACTCGACCTCTCACCCAACAAAGGGAAAATCGAGGTTGACCGATACTATGACTACCATCAGAACGGTTCCCAAATTGCGTGTCGCCGAAGGATTATTCAAAACGGCACAGATGGACTCCCCATCGCCTTGGAAGAAAAACAGCGAGAATGCATCCATGTGAACGGCAACACAAACTGGAAAACCAAGCAGGAAATCCAATTTGTAGACGAAGACGCGAAATCGGTGGTGATTACTTCGTACTGGCATGAACTCTTCCCCGGCAGTGATAAGGTGATGCAAAGAACGACCGTCCTGCCCGCTATTCCCAAAGAACAAAACGGCACCGGTATCGCTGCAACGACGGTCGAACGGTTCGATGAAAAGGGACGGCTAATCTGGTGGAAGGACGAACTCGGTATCATTGGCTATGTCCAGTACGATTCCGATGGTCGGCAGGTCAAAACGATCCAAGACGTGGACACGGCAAAGACCGCTGATTTCACTGTCGAAGTGCCGCAAGGCTGGGCAACCGTCGCCGATGCCGGAAAGCATCTTGTAACCGAGTACGAATACGACGTGCAAGGACGAATGACGCAAGTTCTCTATCCCGAAAACGAATCGGTCGATGCTGATAACAATGTCATTATGGCACGCAAGGCGAATTGGACGGTCTATGACGATGCTCGTCGCCGGACAATGTCTGCTAGTGGTTACGTGACCGCTCACGGAAAAACCGTGCTGGTCAATCCGGTTTCTATCACGGTTCGCGGTATTGGCGGCAGGGTTTTGGAAGAAATCCAGGCGGCACGGGACAATGCTGAAGGACGACTCCTTGCAACCGATATGTTCCCGCAGAGTGCCTACGTCTCTTGGACGCGGCACTTCTACGAAGGACGCAACCGGATCGCAACCCGTGTTTACACGACGATTCCAACGAGAGGCGATGGCGTTCAAGGTAAGAACTACGAGGAAACCGCCCTTCTGTACGACGAATTCGGTCGGCAGGATTGCACGATTGCTCCGAACGGCTTGGTCACCAAGCAAAAACTCAACTGGCATGGGCATACGGTCGAAGTGTGGCAGGGGAGCGATGAGGAAAACCTTGTCCTCATGACTGAAATGGTCTATGGCGGCGAAGGGGAATGCCATACCTGCTCCGGTCGAGGAGGCAATCCGCGAGTCGTTGTGCGACATGTCGATGACACGCAGACACGAATCACCGAAAACGTTTATGACTGGCGCGGGCGGCTCATCGAAACCCTCGGCGAAGAAGACGCAAACGGTCAATTCATTTCGACGAAAAACTTCTACGACAACCTCGGTCGTACCGTGAAGACGGAGCAATTCGTCAATGATGCCATCGAATCTCGACTTGTTGCTCGTAGCGAATCGTTCACCACGCCGCAAGGTCGGGTTTGGTGTCAGACTCAATCGGCAGTCGATCCTGCAACAGGCAAGTTGGTCGAAACTAAAAAATCGCAAACTTGGTTCGATGTCAAGGGCCGTGGAGTCAAATCGTTTAGTGCTTGTCAGTGTCTCACTAACGTTACGACTTACGACTCGCTGGGACACACTGTAAAATCTGCCGTTTTGGGCAAGAATGGTGCCGTCTTGCAGGAAACCGAGCAAATCTATGACAACGTTGGTAACGTCATTCAGACGATTTCGACCGAGTTGAGTGCCACCTCCAAAAATAACTTCTCACGCAAGCAGTTTTCAGCCCAGTGGTTCGATCCGATAGGACGTTCTGTTGCCAGTGCCCAGTTCGGGACAAATGGCGGAAAGGCGTTCAAGCGGGAGAAAAAAGTGCCGGGCTCCGGCTTGGTGACTCGAAGGGTTTACGATGCCGAAACCGGTCTTGATGCTGCCCAAATTGATGCCGCCGGGCGAACAACGGTCTTTACTTACGATGCCACGCGTCGCCGAGTGAAAGAATCGCTCTTCAAGCCCGACGGTTTCGCAACCGGCGGCAGGAGCCGCAAACTTGTGCGAGAAACGCGGTCGCAGGTCGATGTTCGGCGCGGCATAAGCACGCAAACCGATGCGCTCGGCAACACCACG
>Ga0123356_10007848_pt1 | contig 10629 bp, 10 predicted proteins | sample TergutEmb28metaG_2_FD_92546 | JGI IMG/M metagenome (GOLD analysis project Ga0123356, IMG submission 92546) | Embiratermes neotenicus P3 segment gut microbial communities from Petit-Saut dam, French Guiana - Emb289 P3 | ecosystem: Host-associated > Arthropoda: Insects > Digestive system > Gut ... | reverse complement strand
TCGTTGATATGATTGATGAAATAGTTGCATCTGAAAGAGCGATCAATGAAGTAAGAATACCTCGTGAGAGTATCGTTATACTTAGTAATGGATATCAAGTTGGAGAAGAACTAAAAATTCGTTTGGATGACGGTACAGAAATATTCATGGATGTATCTAAAGTAAATCCAGATGGAGGAGTTCTTGAACTTGTACTTCAAAACCCAAATGCATTAACTGGTTTCGATCAATTTTCTCATTTATTCAAACCTATTAGAATAAATGAAGAATGGCCTGAAGAACCTGATCCAGATTCTGATGATCCTCCTATTACAATTATTGAAGATTCAACAGCACTGCATATAAAACTTGTAACCGAATTGAAGAATATTGGATCGGAAACTTCTCTTGATTGGGGAGATCTTCAAAAAAGATTAACAGAAGAAACAAATATTTTTTTAGAAGCATTCTATAATAATGATGGATCTTTTGTTTATTTCCAAGATAAATTCTTGACATACTTAGCTGATCAATGTTTCACAGGTTTATCAACTGATGAAGCACAACGAATAAAGTTGATGACGTACTATACTTTCAAAGCTATTCCATTAGAAAGTAATAGACGTATATTGATCAACTATCGAGTATATGCAAATTAAAATGAAAGGAGGAGGATTATATGAAAATCACACAACCAGAAAAAGATTTCACAATTCGAGATTTTCGATTACCAACGAAGAAAGAAATCTTAGAAAGTTTCTCTGAAAATATACGAAATAAAGTAGGAGATATAATTTCTTTGTGGACGATGAATATTAAGTGGGAAAGTATTGTACTTCATATTCCAATTAGTCCTTCTCCTTCTAAACGTCCAAGGTTATCTGGATATAGGGTCTATGTTCCTGGTGCCGCCAAGAATGCACAATTTTTTGATAAATATGTGAGACCATCTTTGGATGGTCTCAACATTCATTCTCCTTGTAAATTCAATTTAAGTATATTCATTGAAACACCTCAATCATTAACACAAACTCAAAAACTTCTTGCAGAGTTGCATATTCTACGACCTTGGGGGTCAAAAGGTGATATTGATAATTATGAGAAGTCTGTGTATGATATGATACAACCAAATGTTAAGCGTGGTCATATCGGTATCTTGTCTGATGATAGCTTAATTATCGATGCTCACACAAAAAAATATTATTCCAAAACTCCAAGGTATGAATTGGAGATAACTTATATGACTAACATCCCAGACGAATTACGGAAAGTAATGAAAATGGATGGACCTCAATTTGTTCCTTGGGATGATATACTATAATAACTAAAAGGAGAATATAAATTATGGCTATTAAAGATTCACAATTTGTCTCCGGTGCTATTGATGGATGGAATAGCCTTGAAGGTGAATCACGTGGTGGTTTTCAAGGTCGTAAATCTATCATAGGTCAAGCTAGACAGAATATTTTTGAATTTCCGGTATTTGTAGTTAATACATTACCATTAGATTTTGCAACAGCTACTGTTTCATTATTGGAACAAGTTTACGCATCATTCTTACAAATGGCGGTTGCAGCAAAACCAATGGTATCAGCTGATCAAATTAGAAAAGGTCGTCAATTCTCTCATTTAAAAACTGACACTAACAGATATCTTGAATATACAGAGGACATGCCATATGTTCATGATGCTTGTTACAATAAAATTATAACAGAATCAGGAATGGTTTATGAATATGAAATGATTTCATATGATAATGAAATAGGTCGTATTTTCAATGAATATCTTGAACATGAACCTCTTTCTGAATTTTCTCATTTTATTCAAGAAGCTTCAGCTGAAGCGATTGATAAAGAATTAATGACTCTTCTTAAGAAGAAAGACAAAGATCATGATGAAGAAAAAAGACAAGAAGAACTAATAAATCTTCGTGATATTGTTGATAAAAATATATCCAGACAATCTAATCGACAAAGAGATGAACTTGCATTAGCAACAGATGCGAGAGCTGCAAGTAAAAATGAAAGAGAAGAAAGAGAAGATTCAAGAGAAGAAAGAGCTGAGCAAAGAGCTGTAAATAAAGATAGAAGAGATTCTATTTATGCTGCAAGTAAAGAACTTCGAGATGCTAATGCTGATGCAAGAGCGGAAAACAAAGAAACAAGAGAAACAAATACTGATCTTGAAACAAGATATCCAAGAATTGCTATTAGTAATGAAGAGAAAAAAATTGAATCATTAATAAATCAAATGAACGCTTTAGCATCTAATGATCCTAAGAGAAATGATCTAGAATCTGATATTAAAACAGCTTTAGGAAAGATAGATCAATTAAAAGTTAATACTGCTACTGAGGATAATAAAAATGAAGCTATTCTGAGTAAAGAGCGTAGAGATCGCATGGTTAAAGCATCTGAAATACTTAAAGATCAAGATATTCAAAAGCTTAATACAATGAAACCTTTCATGATGGTTGTTCGTTTACGTCGTGATAGTGAAACTGATAGTGAACCGTTTGAATTTGTTATTGGTGTAAAATGTCGTCTTAGAATGGTTTCTGCTGATATGATGCCTGAGGTTGCTGAATATCCTTTAAGAGAAATGAATAAGATTTCTCGTAAAGTTAAATGGAAAGCCGGAGAATTAAAGTTCTTCAAAGATATTCTTTTCAAAATCCCACAACGTAAACAAACCGCTATAGATTCTCGGGATCCTAAACGGAAATGGTTTCGTAGATTGCATGAACTTGCTCATGCAAAAGGTGATTCTGCTTCTGCTAATTTTATGACATCTCAAAAACTATCAATGAATTCTCTCTTTGATATGTCAAACTTTGATGGTGGTGTTATACCAAACGCTTCTATTATTATTACGAAAAGTGTTGTTGACAATGTCAAATCAAAAACTGGTATAGATCTTTTGAGATCTTCTGAAGCTATGGAATTCTGTAAAGAACTTTTCTTGATTTCATTCATAGTGATTGATCAAGATGCAGAATCAATAAAAGTTCTTCTTCCGGATCTTCATGGAGATTTCGAAGTTCATTCTCTTGCATCAGTAAATAAACAATTAGCATCTTTAGATACTGCCGGTGTTAAAACACGTGAAGTATTTAAAGTATTATCTTAAGAAAGGGAGGTTATGTAATCATGAAGAAACAGGCCGAAATTACAGCAATACTTACACTTGTTTTTCAAGAACTTAAAACGGTTTATAATAATAAAAGTTCTGATGAATTTAAGATGGGTGGGGATATTACAAAAGCTCCCGAATATAAACGCATTAAGGAACGTATATCTGAACTTGGTAATCTACAAGGATTTCCAAAAGAAAGTATTACCGAGATCAAGAAACTCTTCGAAACATTACATCGACAAATATTCAAACAAATGGTTTCTGAATATATTAAAGCACAAGAACCAAATGATGATAATATATTCTATACGGCTCTTTATACTGTTGGATATCGTATGTTAATCGGTGAACTTGCTCGTATCTTTGCATCAACAGTTATAGATGAAAAGAAAAAAGTTATCATCTATAAACCAGACAAAATTTCACGAGAAAAATCAATGGAGAGAACAATCGCTATATTTAATACTGAATTAGATAAAGCTATTGATCAATTTAATAAAATTCGTAAACAAAGTGAAGTTAAACAAGAAGGTGCTGTTGGTGATGCTCTTGAATTTGCAGCTACTAATCTTAGAAGTCTTCTTGGTCAATCTGGAAAATTTCTTGTTCGTTTTATAGCCGGTATTGCAACTGGTAGATATAATCCGATGTCATTTGTTGGTACAGCTCTTTCGGCTGGTTATACAGCAAAAGTGAAAAGTTTCGATAGTGTTTGTGCTCATTATGAAGAAGCAAAAAGAGCATTGGAAGATTATAAGAAGATTCCATCACACAAACAAAATGCTGAAACTATCAAGAAATATGAAAAATTAATTGATAAGTATAATATCAAAATGCAAAATTTAAAAGCAAAACTTGAACATTATGATCAACGAGCTATTGCTGATGCTGAAGCAAAGATGTCAAATAAAACAAAAACTGTTGAAACAGATCAAAAAAAGACACCTGATAAAGAACCATCAAAACAAGATGATGATAAAGATGATGGTGATCCAATCTTCTAAATAAAAAATAAGAAATATTAGAGCCCCCATTATGGGGGCTCTAATTATTCTCCGTGTTTCGCATGAATCAAGCTACCTCAGGTGGAATAACGTCTGCAATAGGTTGAACAATAGCAGACATATTTTGGAGTTCTTTTATAGTCGCACTTTTGATTTCTTCGACCGTCGTATCCGTGTATTTGAAGGATTTATCGATCTTAGTGTTGATCAAGTTTGCAACTATGGCTGATACTAAAACAGTGCCGTATTTTACTATTTCAGCGGCCAGAGCATTCTCCGTCTTTTCCATAATGAACGCTTTAAGCGCATCACCACCGAAGAATCCAGCAGTGACAAGACCGCCTGTCACAGCAACTTTAGTTACTCCACATGCAATTTTCCTACCCATTGATCCATTTGATACCAGACACAATGTTCCAGTATCTTTGGTTTTTATTGTATTTTTCATGAATTTCATCTCCTTTTCTAATTTATTTTTATTAGGAATCACATTAATTATATATATATTAAGTATCTATTTTCGTAACATTTAAAGAGAGGAGCCGAAGCTCATCTCTATTCCCAAATCAATGACTTTACGTTTAATGCTCGATTCTTAATAGCCTTAAATCTGTTTCTCCACCATATCTGATCCATTAAAACAGATGAATCAATAATATCATAGAATTGACAAATTCTTCCACAATATCTGATACGACCAAATACTTGATTTGCTGTTATACCAGAATTAAATGGACAACAGTTGATAATACCTGTGATACCTGGTATATCAGTTCCTGTTCCACATGATGCAATTGTTGTTACAATTATATCACATTTCTTATTACGTTCATTATCTGATTTTGAATTATGAGAATGAATTGTTCCTATAGTTGGATCATAATCAAAATCTTTATCTATGGATAATGAAGTATTTAGAAAATGTTGTAAGTCTACACATAGATCTATTAATGGCATGAATATAAGAATCTTAGATTTATCATATTCTTGAAATATTTGTTTAACGAGTTCTAAACAAACATTGAAATGTGTTCTCTTTTTATCTCGTTGAATAACCCATTTTCCATAATTACCCAAATTCATTCCACGTCCACCAGCTATTCTATATTTATATATAGCAGGAGGAACATTTGTATTTATTTGAATGATATTATATTCGACCCATTTCTGTTGTGGAATATCAGGTCGTTTATAAAATTCAGCATAATTGAAAACATGTTTAAATATAATATTTTCTTCCTTTTGAGATCGTCCAGCTGTAGCTGTTAGATACAGATTTCGTTTTACATTTAAACACATATCAATCAGAATTGTATTTCTAAATTCAAGATGAGCTTCATCAATAACTTTAAAACCAATCTTAAGATTACTTGATAATTTACCCATTTCTTTTAAATTAGAAACACGACGTAATGTAGCTCGGAAAGTTGCATGTGTCATTAGATATACATCATGATTTAACTTAAGATCTCCTTGAATAATTTTATGAACTTCATTAGCATCTGTTATCTCATAAATTCTTTTCTTTGGAAAACCATTCATCTTTAGTAATGATTCAAACCATTGTCCACGTAATGCATCACGATGCATAATAATTAATGTTTTCATTCCTAATTGTCCAGTTGCATAACCGGCACAAAATGTTTTCCCAAAACCAGTTGATTCCGAAACAAATATTTGTGATTTATCAATATTATAATTATGACTATTATTTCCAGATATGAAATCAATAACATCGATTTGTTCATCATTCCTAGGAGATACAATTTCTTCCCATTCGAATTTCATTTGATTATATTCATCATATTCATCAAATAAAATAGTTGCATCTCCGAGTAAGCGTTTAACGTAATGAACATCAACACCTTTATTCAGATATAGGATATCAGTATCTAGATCATAGATATACCCGAGAACATTTTCAGCTTCTTCAAATTCATCTTCAAAATGAAACTGATCGAGTAACAATTGTAGTAATTTAGAAGCTTCTTGTCCAGGACTAACTAAGATTGATGTCGCTCGAACAGTTATTGTATACAATGAATTCACCTCTTTCTTTTTCTTTGTGGTCGGAATGAAAATTTTTCAAAATGATTGCAACTTTCATCTTTACCTTTTTTACGATTGCAATTTCTTTCTTTTATATTTCGTTTATCTATGTAGCATCCGTGTAAGCGACAATATCCGACCACATATTTCTTATGGATATATTTACCGTATAAACACATAACATACTTTGTTTGTTTATTACGCTTAAGCATATTATCACCTCAGTATATATTTTTACTTTATATACTAATGTCGATATATTTTAAAACTTTGATGTGGTATTTTTGAAGTAAATTCATCAACTTGTTCATTTGACATTATATCTTTCATAGGTTTCAACAATAGAACCCATCTAATTAAACTATTCATACGTAGATTAATGTGATATTGAGATCCAATATAATCTTTATTTTTTTGATCTGGCTTCATTCTCAAACACATATAATATCCTGGTTTTTCTAAATCTTCTATCTGTTGATAATCTTTATAATAATCATATTCTAAAAACCAACCAGAAGGAACATCTCCAACTCCATTGAAATCATAACATTCTTTGAATTGAATATATCCTGTAAGAATTGGATCTCTCATTGTACTAATTAATTCATCTCTATTCCAGTAATCAACAGAACATTTCATAACTTCATAAGAATGATTAGAACAACAGTTTCTTGTTTTATATCCTAACTCATTTAGAATTTTTATTATAGGAGCCATCTGTTCATCTATTGGATGAATATCAGTTCCTAAACAATCTATATCAGGACACAAATGATTTGAATGTAAATCACAAGAATTATTGAGTATCCATATCTTATTACAAACAGAACAAAAGTATGTTTGATGATTCATTGATCCCACTCCTCTTTACTTTGTATTACACTATAACCAAGACGAATAAGTTCTTGAATTCTATGCCATTTATCAACAGCTTCAATCAAAGAAGGAGCTGTTATTTCAATACCACACCAACGACAAACTATCGAACCTCTTGGTATTCCTTTGTAATTTCCAAGCTGAAATATAATTCTCGGTGTATTCGCATGATTACCTTCTCCTATACAAGATTGACAATCAACAGGTCTTGGAATTTCCCATGTTTGTGTATTATCCATTTTTTTATTCTCCTAACAAAATTTGTTTAACATCTTTTCGTAAATATTTAATTCCATCACAAACATAATAATATTCATCATCTGTATCTGAATGGATTTCAACTTTTCCATATATACTTTGAAATTCATCTTCTTTATTAAGAATAGTAATTCCAATTGCAATGGCTAATACTTGATCAAGTAAAGTTGGTGTCATTTTAATTCTCCTTATAAAAAATATGTGGGGGATTTCTCCCCCACAGTTAATCATATTAATGTCGCTCGTATTACTCGAACACCAGGAACATGATTAGGTCGACGAGGTTCTTGTCCCATAGTTGATATATCTAAACTATCAATAGTAACAGTTGAGATTTGTGAATCAGCATGTGTTAATTGAATACTTCTACCAGGTTTAGTACAGAAGATTGCAATCAAATCATCTTGTGATGATAACTTAATAATGTGACTTGATTGTCCGAATTTCCTTGAAGCTGATAAGAACTTAGATTGATTGACACGAAGTCTACCAAGCTTAGTTACATAAACTAATAAAGGTTTATTCGGATCTAACATAAACATTCCACCAACGTTATCACAGTTCTTAATGATGAAAGTACCTGTAGCATCAATAGAAAGTTGTTTCGATATATCAGATGTCATTATCCGTTTACCTAATCCATCTGCTGTATAGATGAGAATATCATCTTGGTTATTATCACGGACTTCAAGTATACTAACAATGATTTCATCTTCATCTAAAGGAATAATCGGACGACGTGTTGAGTTTGTTGGAATACGGTCTAACGGTAAATACTTCACCCGTCCTTTATTACTTAGAATCAAAATGTTATTCTCTACTCCAGATGAAGCGAATATACATTTAGACATTGGAACATGACTGATAGACATTAATGTCAATGGTTTATTGTGTTCAAGTTTTGATGGTTCAACCCAAAGGAAGTTTCCTTTTTCATCAACTAATATAATCTTCTCACTTGAGATTGGAGTTATATCAGAAGATAAGTGTTCGGGATTCTCGGTTTCTCCAAATAGAATAGAACCATCAGTCAGTAATTGAACAACTTCAATATTCATTTGACCTTCTGTTTTCTTATTTAAAATCTTAGATCTTCTTGGTTCACCATATTTCTTTTTTATTGATTCTAGTTCACCGATAATGATATCTCGAATCTTTTCAGGGGTTTCAACGATCTCTCGAACTTCTTCTATTTCTTTCTTTATCTCTTCAATCTTTTCAAGAGTTTTTTGATACTCTCCAGCTGTCAATCGATAAAGATGTAATTCATGAACATAGTTTGCTTGTGATGTTGTAATCTTTCCAGGATATCCTTCAACAAGTGCTGGAATAATTTCTTGTCTTTCATTACATTTACGGAATATCTTTATTGTATTATCGATATTCTCTGGACGTAACATAAACTCTTTACCTTCTAACATATTAAGTTCTGTTTGAACAGTAATAAGTTTACGAAGATAGAATCCACGTTTATCTTGAAGACGATTAACAATCCATGCACATAATATCTGACGTGCATCATAATGCTTAGTTTGGAAGTTATCAATAACAACCATATTCTTTGTTGATAAAGTAATTCTAAATCCAGAAATCTTCTTGAATAGAATATTGATTACATTATATAGATTACATTCTTTACAATGTATTTCATATTCATATCCACTTGGAGAGTCTTTGACTTTATTAATATCAGCTGTAAGAATCTCTTGAATCTTTTGAGGAGAATCTTGTAATACACGTAAACTTTTATCAATATCATCGATAAACTTTTTATATGGAGTATTTTTAAACGTAATCACAAAATTACGATTATCAATTTCAAATGTTGACTGCATAGAAAATGTGGTAGGATCTATTGCGATTATATCGCAACCTGTTGGTGAATCTGGAACTAAATGAATATTCGCTTGTGGATTTTTAAGCAGTTTAATCGTTGCATCTGCTACTTCATTCAAATTATACGGAGGAACATCTGTAGATAGTGTATATCCGATACCAGATGTTCCATTTAATAATATCAATGGAAACTTTGCTGGTAATACAGATGGTTCAACTGTTGATCCATCATATGATGGTATCATATTTACTTTACCATCAAACTCTTGAAAGAATACTTCTAATGCAAATTTTGTCATCCACATCGAAGTATAACGATCAGCAGCAGCGTCCTTACCTGATTCAGCATTACCTATATTTCCACTTGATTCAAGATAACAAACATTGTTTGAAAATGGTTGAGCCATAGCTGTAAATATATCAGCCATACCTTGATCACCATGAGCGTGTATTTCTCCTGTCGCTCCTTTAGCAACCTTTGTTGAAAATTTATCACCTTTCCATCGCTTGTATATTGTATATAAAATCTTACGATGAACTGGTTTCAATGAATCACGAACATCCGGAAGAGCTCGTTGTAAATTTACATTACAACCGTATAGCATTTGATAATCATATGCTAAATCTGCGAGTTCCCTATTATTCATATAGCATTACCTCCATTATTATTTTTAAAATATAAATCAGATATTTTAACCCAACGGGTTTTGTTATTAATTTGATTAATAACATTTTTTGAATATTGTGGTAATTCTTTTTTAACTTCTATAGTATTTCTATTATGTTTTAATAATGATTGACATATTAAATGAGCATCTTCTCTTGTTATATTTCTTTCACAATAAATATCTGAAAAATATAGATCAGAAATATCTTTCCAATTTCTTTTTATTCTTATTTGTTTAATTATTTCTGATGTAATATTTGGATTTATTTTAATCATAATGTCATAAATTTCATTATCCATACCGTTAATGTAATTATTATAATTAGCTATTAATTTACATATTTGAATAACTTCTTGATTTGTAAGTTCTGTAAGATGATGTTTTTCACATTTACGACACATAATTCCTTTATTGTATGCTCGTTTATTATTTTCTGATCTTGTTACCCATTCTAGATTCATATAAAAATTATTACATTTAATACCATTTTCATTTTTATAACTATCTATATGATCGATTTCATTTCTTTCTTCTGTTTCACCATAAACAAAATGTTTAGCTACTATTTTATGAGTAGTATATGCTTTTTGTCCTCTTGGTAATATTGAATATGTTATATGATAATAATTACTTCCTTTTTGTTGTTTCAATATTATTCCTGTTATACAGTTTCTAATTCTTCCATAATTAGAAACTTCATAATTATTAGGTTTGATATCTTTATAATTAATAATTTTCCATTCTTCCATTGGAAAAGTTCCATTTAACATCATTTGATACATTTCATCATTAATATGATTTAATGAAAATACCAGATGCATATA
>Ga0123356_10007847_pt1 | contig 10629 bp, 9 predicted proteins | sample TergutEmb28metaG_2_FD_92546 | JGI IMG/M metagenome (GOLD analysis project Ga0123356, IMG submission 92546) | Embiratermes neotenicus P3 segment gut microbial communities from Petit-Saut dam, French Guiana - Emb289 P3 | ecosystem: Host-associated > Arthropoda: Insects > Digestive system > Gut ... | reverse complement strand
GAATGAAACTATACCGCTTATCGAAACATTCCAGCATCAAAATTCCCCTGACAACAGAAAGTCTGCAATGTGTATGGTTTTGATGCCCTCGTAATTACCACCCGCAAATTCGTTCGTGTGAAGTACATACTTGGGATAATTGTCACTGATATTCAAAAGCCGTTTATACTCGCGCTCCTCAGTCTCCAGCCTGTCAATCTTTTGTGCGATTTGGATATATAACTTATCCTCCAGCCGCGTCGCCACAAAGTCAATTTCACCACCCTGCACTTGCCCGATGTAAACCTCGTAGCCACGTCGCAACAATTCTAAATAGACTACATTCTCCAACATAGCAGCTACGCAACCTGATGTGTAGCCCAACACGCTGTAACGCATAGAAGGATCGCATACGAAGAATTTTTCCTGCGTTTTCAATATCGCTTTCCCTTGAATATCATAACGAGAACAACGATGCAGAAGAAAAGCACTCTCCAGCTTACTCAAATAATTATAGACCGATTCATTGTCGATGGTGCGGTTTTCAGATTTGAGATATTTGGAAATGGCGGACGCCGAAAAAGTCCTGCCAACATTGTCCAAAGTAAAACGAATAATCCGCTCCAACTGGTCTACTTTGCGAATTTGATTTCTTTTAACGATATCAGTAAAAATCGTGGAGTTGTAGATGTCTTTCACAATTGTATAGGCTTCGACGTCAGAATACTCATGTAAATGAATCGCTGGAAAGCCGCCTAAGCGTATATACCGCGCAAATTCCATGTGGTAATTCTCAACAGCAGCATACTCTTTGCGGAACATCAAGTATTCCGCGAATGACAAGGGGAATACGCGCAAAGATACATATCTCCCCGTCAGATAAGTAGAAATTTCAGATGACATCATGCGAGAATTTGAACCTGTCACATAAATGTCCACATCAAAATCGGTCATAAACGAATTGACTGCCTTTTCCCAATCCTTGACTTCCTGTATCTCATCAAAAAACAGATAGGTTTTTTCATTCTTAGCCAGCTTGCACTTCACTTCATCATACAGGCGTTTATCCGTCTTTATTCCCTCATGTTCGAGGGTATCAAAGCTATACGTAATTATCCTGTCGGCTGCTATTCCGCGCGCACACAAATCGTTCGCTATCATCTTCAAGATAGTGGACTTGCCAGAACGCCGGACACCAGAAAGAATTTTGACAAAAGGCTTGTCAATATAAGCATTGATTTTTTTAAGATAAGCGGGCCGCAAAATCATTTCAATCACCTGCTTTTTGTAGAACAACGGGGCATTGTTCTAAGAGATTACAATCATCATAAGCGCCAAGAACTGCTTCGGGATAATTCTCAAAGCCTTTTATTATCCGCACAATCACTCATTTTCAAATGCAGTTTTCCCATCGTCACACCCCGTATCTTATACAGTATCATGCAAATCAACTCTTTTGTCAAAAGTTTTGCGGTTATAACCAGTTAAACTTGTTGGTTACCACTGTATTATCGGAGTATATCCTGTAAATACCCATGGGCTTTCTCAGGTTTTCCCCTACCGTCATTTCCTTAGGGGCTGACACAAAAACGATTTATTATTAACTTCGAGTGACTCTTGTGTTTTACCTGTTAGCAAAACTCGTCAAGCGCACCTAAATCCGGCTTACCTTGCTTAATTTGACCGTTGACGATGGTCATTTCAAATCCCAACGCCACAATACAAACTTCGCCCCAAATACATATCGCGGCAAGCAGATTATTTGCTATAACCACCCGCCATACTTGCGCACAAAAATCGTCTTAACACCTGTAGCCAAAGCCATATACAGTACGAGTGTCAGCGCAAGCCACGCGAAGTACACCGGCGGCAAAGCAGTAAGTCCAATCGCCTGTCCGAAAGATGTAAACGGTATAGCCGTAAGAACTGCAATACATGAAAGCGTCAGCAATACAACCGGTAGCGAAGCACGGCTTTGTATAAACGGTATTTTGGGCGTGCGCAACATATGGATAACGAGAGTTTGGCTCCACATAGATTCAACAAACCAGCCGGCTTGGAATAAGGCAATGAAGGTCGCCTGCACTGTTGGGTCTACGATATCTTTGAACATCAAACCGCCGCACATGGCAGGGCAGATGACAAAGAACATCAGCAGGTAGGTCGTTATATCGAACACAGAACTTGTCGGACCAATCCACACCATAAACTTGCCTATGCTAGACGCGTCCCATTTGCGCGGGACAGCAAGAAACTCTTTGTCGACATTATCCCACGGCATAGCAAGACACGATATATCATAAACTAAGTTTAGCAGTAGCAGTTGTATAGGCAGCATAGGCAAAAATGGTAAGAAAGCACTCGCAGCGAGGACAGAAAACATATTCCCAAAATTGGAACTCGCTGTCATCTTGATGTACTTGATGATATTGGCATAGATTTTTCGCCCTTCGATAACGCCGTTTTTCAATACCATCAAGTCTTTTTCCGTCAGAATCATCTTGGCAGACTCTTTGGCGATATCGACAGCGGTATCAACCGAAATGCCGACATCTGAGGCCCGCATAGCAGCCGCATCGTTTATTCCGTCTCCCATGTAACCTACTGTATGTCCATTTTCACGCAGTGTAGTCACAATCAGCGCTTTCTGTTGGGGAGACAATTTAGCAAATACATTCGTCTGTTCGACCGCCAACTTCAATTGTTTCTTGGTCATATTTTCTATGTCTGAACCAAGCAGTATCTTGTCTGCAGAAAGGCCAACTTGTTTACACACACTCTTTGTCACTGAATCGTTGTCACCTGTTAATACCTTAATATCAACACCATATTCATGTAGCGATGCAATTGCATCAATAGCGCTCTCCTTCGGAGGATCAAGAAACGCTAGGTATCCTATTAGCACCATATCGCTCTCATCAGCAACTGAGAATGTCTTAGCAGAAGAAAGATTCGTTTTTTGTGCCACACCTAAAACGCGCAACCCATCAGAGTTATACCTGCTGCACGTGTCCATAATCTCAAGACGGAGCGCATCGGTAATAACCTCTACATGGCCGTTGTATTCGGCATAAGTGGCAATCGAAAGCATTTCCTCAATTGCACCTTTTGTAATCATCTGGGTTTTACCATTCTGGCCTGAAACAATAACGCTCATACGCCGGCGGCTGAAATCAAACGGGATTTCATCGATCTTTACATATGCACTCTCGTTTTCAATAACCTTCTCTTCTCGTGCTCTTTGAATGATGGAAATATCCATCAGATTCTTTAATCCGGTTTGATAGTAGCTGTTGAGAAAAGCATGGCGGAGGACCCTTGTATCACTGTTACCATGTATATCAAGATGGTATTCCAAAATGATTTTATCCTGAGTTAGTGTACCTGTTTTATCTGTACAAAGAGTATCCATAGAGCCGAAGTTTTGTATGGCATTTATTTCCTTTACAATAACTTTCTTTTTTGACATGGATACCGCACCCTTGGCAAGGTTTGTGGATACAATCATTGGCAGCATTTCAGGGGTAAGACCGACTGCCACGGACAGTGCGAATAGGAAAGCTTGAAGCCAATCGCCTTTAGTAAAACCATTAACGAACAGTACAATAGGTACCATTACAAGCATAAAACGTATTAGTACCCATGAAACAGACCTTACACCTTTTTCAAAACTGGTTGGGGGTGTTTTTTCCCGCAACTGTCCCGCAATACCACCCAATACGGTATCATCACCGACAGCTAGAGCTAATGCGACCGATGAACCGGAAACAACTGTGCTGCCCATAAAGGCAAGATTATTTAAGTCAAGTGGATTCGTTGGCTTGCCGTGAATGGCCGTGCCGAATTTTTCCACAGGCTCACTCTCACCAGTCAGCGATGATTGGCTTATAAATAAGTCTTTCGCCTGCAAAATTCGCAAATCAGCTGGGATAATGTCGCCGGCAGCCAAATGGATAACATCGCCTACAACAATCTCATCAAGAGGAATTTCTCGTTTTTCAGAAACTGGTTCTTCTGAATCGTCTATTTCATAACGACGCACAACAGCAACGGTCGTTTCCACCATTTCGCCCAGTTTGGCAGCCGCGCTGCTACTGCGTAGTTCTTGGACAAAGCGCAGCATGCCGCTAATGAATACCAATGTCAAAACGATGATAACCGCAGTTGGATCTTTTTCACCGGGCGCAGCAGCAATTACATCGACTGAAAACGAAAGCCCTGCCAAAACAAACAAAACCACGGTAAACGGGTTGATGAATGCACTCCACAGACGCCGCAAAATGGATACCTTTTTCTGTTTCGTGATGACATTCGCCCCATATTGGTCGCGCATTTCATCAACTTTGTCGGAATCATAGCCTCCCAAGCTATTATCGTACTGAATGAGGAGTGTTTCATACGCCTTTGTTGCAGCATTGAGCAGGCGCTTTTTTGTCCTGTCTGCGCGTGTAATGGGGATGATATTGATATTCTTTTTCACTAGAACTGCCTCCTTTTTAGTTGAGGCGTAGATTATTAGACAGACAAGACAGAGACGAGAATACGAATTATGCTGCCCGACAATCTATCGCCATTGTCGAACCATCGTCTACTACCATCAGGATCCATATGCTCGCCTCCTTTTAAAAATAAAAATCTCTGTTATCGCGCACGACAACAGAGATAATCCCAATACAGGCATCTGTCACCGTACAAGCTTTAGCATCGCTGGGCGATGAAGTTGCGTTATTCCATGCCTTGGATTCGACACGGACTATCCTACCTTCTCATAGTGTCTCCACTATTCCGCGGCAGCAACCCTTATCCCAACGGTAGCCTCACCTACCGATCAACGCCACATTGTGCTGCAATCAAATCAAAAAGTCAAGAGCCCGTTTTACGCGAGAAGAGGCCAAGATGTAAATATTTTACCTTTTTCAGCTAACAACACGTACAGTTTTCCACAGGCAACAATACTTTTTGTTATGTGTATTTCTATCTTCCGCGCCAATGCGAGCTAACAAGCTAGCCACTATTAAAAAGGCAGGGCGGAAAACCGCCCTGCCTTTTGTGACCGACGCAAAAACAGTCTCTAGCCTCTGTTTTGGCTAAAGCAGTCGCTGCAATACACAGGGCGGCCGTTACGAGGTTCGAACGGGACCTGAGTATCTCTGCCACAAGCTGCGCAGACTGTTTGAAACATCTGCCTCTGACCACCACGGTTGCCTCCGCCCAGTCGTTGCTTCTTTGAAGCACGGCAGGTCGTGCAGCGCTTGGGGTCATTGGTGAAACCTTTCTTTGCGTAGAACTCTTGCTCAGTAGCGGAGAAAACAAATTCAACGCCACAATCTACGCACGTGAGGGTTCTATCCTGAAAACTCATGGATGACCTCCATTCTTAAAACTCGGCTACAGTCTGTCATCCATGGCCTGACCACTAGGTTTATTAAATCCATACTCACAGGTTGGGTGCACCAAACTTTCTACCTGACAGGATTATTGCATAGGCATAAATACTTGTCAATAGGCATTTTGTTGCACAGAGTGTCATTTTTCAAACAGAAGCGAGTAGTTGCAAGAGTTAACCAGTTGGCGATAATATAATGCAGTCTGGCAATACACTAAAAGCTTGGGGGGGAAGGTGTTTTATGAATTCGCTGAATAACATGAAAATATTAGGCGACAGTGCGTGCGACTTAACAAAAGAATTGGAAGTTGAGTTGAATGCTGAGCGTGCAGTACCGTTTTATCTGGACATTGGAAAGGAAACTTTTGTCGACGACAGCAGTTTGTCGATGCCAGAATTTATGTCAAAAATGAAAGCCTGTGTCGGGAAAATGGGTTCGGCATGTCCTGCACCCATGCATTGGAAAAATGCTTTTATCAAAGCCAATGGTGGTTTCGCTGTAACTATTTCAAGCAAGTTGTCTGGTATGTATCAATCAGCAAAAACTGGATTGAATATGGCGAAAAACGAGATACCAAATCTTGTGGGCCATGTATTTGATTCAAAGTCTGCATCATGCGGCGAAGTCCTAGTAGCTACAAAAATTCGCCAGTTCATAAAAAACGGCTTAGTGTTTGATGCCATAATTAAAAAGGTTGAGAGTTTCATTGAAGAGATGAGAACATTTGTTCTGCTTGAAGATATTAGTAATCTTGTTAAAAACGGGCGGATGAGCAAAATAAAAGGGACTCTTGTTAATATATTAGGCATAAGACCGGTATTGTGCAATAAAGATGGAGAGATAGATCTCTTTGGTAAAATACGCGGTGCATCCAATATTGCTGGCAAATTACTTGATCATATCGCACATTGTAAGCGCCCAATTAACGGGGATGATTTGGTTATTTCTCATTGCAATAACCTTCCACTTGCCGAGGATTTGCGTGATAAGGCTAGGGAAATGTTTAACTTCGGCAGGATACTTATTCTTGAAACCAAAGGGTTATCATCGTTGTACGCATGTGACAAGGGGATTATACTGAGCTTCTAAGCTATGCTTTATCACCTCGTCAGTATAAGGTCGGCTGTAAAGTCAGTTCTGGTGTAAGTCGGCACGTAGCCCTTTCCTTTGACCTGAACGAAGTCTAGAGACCTTCATCCATCAATAATCTTGGGACTGGTATAGTTGCTTCTCAATTTCTTTCCCAACACAATCATGGCATATTACTCGATGGGGCTCACCATTCTGGGATGACCATTTTGCATCTTCACGCCTACATATCTTGGGACATTGTGGCTACAATGGGACTTTGGCAAACTTCGAGGTGTCAAAGACGCAGGATGGATACATTAAGCCTAAACTTGATACACTGGTAATATAATGCGACAATTTAGTCATAATAACGTCAAGGATAAAATCATGTTGAACATTAAGCCAATCAGCGAACTCCGCAATACCACAAAAATTTCTGACCTTTGCCATAGTACCAAGGAACCAATCATCATCACCAAGAATGGATACGGAGACCTTGTCGTCATGAGCATCGAAACGTATGAGCGCAACCAAGCTATGGCAGAAATATTCCGTAAGCTGGGAGAATCCGAAGCTGACCTCACTGCTGGTGTTGCACCGCTAGATGGCAAGGATGTGTTCCAGGGTCTAAGGACGAAATATGGGTACTAAGCTACACCGGCTAATGATCATGCCACGTGCTGCCTTAGATTTGGATAGCATATACGGGTACATCGCAAACGAACTCGCGGCACCAATAGCTGCACATAATCTTATGGAGAAGATTGAGACCTCTTTTTTCAGGTTGCAGGAGATGCTAGAGTCATGCCCTGAGTGTCAAGACGACATACTCAAGCAAAAAAGATACCGAAAACTTGTGGTGAATAACTATATAGCTCTTTATACTATTGATTACGTTGCAAAGATTATCACTGTTATGCGAGTAGTTAATGGAAGACAAGAGTACTCTGTCTTTGTGTAAGTTGAAAACTGCAGTAGGCCATTTGCGGCGGAATAAGAGACCTTGTCAACGTCACTGTGAAAACTCGATAATTCATAGAATATTTTGAAACAGGCATACGGATTCCGTCCGCAGTTAACTACTTTCGGGCCAAAAGACGTTAGAAAGCCCGTACATAGAGAACACTCACTAAGCCGATTATATTTGACAAGGCGATCATGCCGGCATAGGATTAAACGGCAAAAACTAACGCCTTTTATGCAGAGAATGCACCTTTGAAGCCTATTAAACTTGTACTAAGCTTTGCCCGTCGCTACGTACGCATACTGAGCATCACTGTCACCGCCATGATGCTACTAGTTGGCGTACAGCTTCTCATACCATGGATCATTAAAAACTTACTTGCCGCGCTTAACGACAATGATGTCACGGCAGATACACTACGCATAATTTCACAGCTTGCCCTGCTGGCATTGGCAGTATTCATCATCCGTGCTGGACTCAGTTTTATTAAGAGCTATTATTCACATATAGCCGGTTGGGGGGTTGTAGCTGATACACGCAAATACATCTACGAACGCATGCAGCGCTTTTCGCTACGCTTCTACGAAAACAAGCAGACTGGCCAATTGATGACCCGCGTCACAGACGATATCGGCCAGTTTGAGGATCTTATCGCCCACGCAATACCTGATGTGTTAGTCAGTTTCATAACACTGGTCGGAGTATTGTTTGTGCTGTTCATCATAAATTGGCGGCTGGCTTTGCTAAGTTTAATCCCCATTCCGCTGGTGATATTAGCAATGCGAGGTTTCGCACGCTACGTACGCCCCGCTTTCCGCGAACGCCAGAAAGAGCTAGGCAACATCAATGCCATACTGAATGATAACCTTTCCGGCATACGCGATATTAAAGCATTCACCCGCGAAGCAGAGGAAAGTCAGCACTTCAACACAAGCGTAGAACGCCATCGTTCTCTATCGCTTAAAGCCATCAAACTCATGTCAGCTTTTGACCCTATGGTTGAGTTCGCCTCAGCCCTTGGCACATTGATTGTAATCTACTTCGGCGGTAGACTGGCATTCAATCAAGTGCTCACCGTTCCTGAATTGGTGGCTTACTTCTTGTATCTAGATATGTTATACCAGCCAGTGCGCACCATGTCAGTATCATGGGAACATGTGCAGCGTGCGCTGGCTTCGGCTGACCGCGTAGCAGAGCTGGTAAACGAAGAGCCTGAGATACCTGCATTACCAAATGCCATCAAACTAAGTAAGGCAACTGGAACATTACAATTCCATGACGTCAGCTTTGAATACCAAGATGGGCAACCTGTGCTTGAACATATCAATTTAGATATTCCTGCACGCAGCGTGGTGGCATTGGTCGGGCCATCTGGCGTTGGTAAATCCACACTAGTTAGCCTTATACCACGTTTCTACGACGTCAAAAGTGGCTACATTACCATCGACGGGAAAGACATCCGTAGCATCACTCTAGAAAGCCTACGACAGCAGATCAGTATTGTGTTGCAAGACGTATTTTTATTCCACGGCAACGTGCGTGAGAACATCTTATTCGGCAACACTCACGCGAGCGACGAACAAATTGAGGCAGCGGCCCGCATCGCCAACGCACATGATTTCGTCGCTGCCATGCCAGATGGATACAACACCCTCATCGGTGAGCGTGGCGTTAAATTGTCAGGCGGACAGAAGCAACGTATTTCCATCGCACGCGCCATACTAAAAGACTCCCCCTTATTGATTTTGGACGAAGCCACATCCTCTGTTGACGTGGAGACAGAGTTTTTAATACAGCAAGCGCTTGAGCGCTTAATGCGCGGACGCACAACCATCATCATTGCACACCGCTTATCTACAATTAGAAAAGCAGATAGGATAGTTGTGCTAGATGGGCATCGCATCGCCGAAAGCGGTACACATGCAGAATTGTTGGAGCGAAAGGGAATTTACTTCAAGTTAAATGACGTCCAAAATAGGCTGTCCGAAAGTTCAATAGACTTTGAGGCGGTTGACAAAGACAATTAAGCATACCATCACATATGCACCTAAGAAACATCAAGTGTCATATCAAGGTTGTCTGTTATCGTTATTTCAACTATGGTTGGCAACTCGGAATGGTAGGATATTAACAGTTTTAGCTGTTAATAATATGACCAACAAGTTTACATGCGATGTAAAAAATCATCTGGGTTCATAATGAAGGATTCCATGGGATAATGTTTGAGATTGCCTGTAATTAGAATTGACCTACTTGCTTTTGCAGTATCATAGAAAACTCTGTCGTTTTCATCAGGAAACATTATGGTACTTTGGGGCGCTTTGATAAGCGTTCCCCCTACTTCCAAAGCATTGACAATGTCAGTCTGGGTTCCTTTTGCAATGTTCAATCTGCTATATGCCAAGACTTTCTTGTATTCAGCAAGAATCTCAGCCGTGTAGAACATTCGCAGTTCGCCTGTGTAGACAAGGTTCATAACCTCAGCAGGTTTTCCATATACCGATAATATCGATGACACTATTATGTTCGTGTCAATAACCGCTGTGTGTATCATACAGTTTGTCTGCACTCGCGTATTATTTCATTTATTTCATCAATAGACATTTCAGATAGCCCGTTGGACTTAACTTGCTCTTGGGCGGCACGTATTGCCTCCAACCCCCTTGCTAAAATCGCCTCCTTTGTTTCCAGTGTATCAACTGCGGAAAGCGGGAAAGGTATTCCCTGCGTTCTTACGGCTTGACGATAAAAAACAGTTGTAGCGGAGGAAAGAGTTAGCCCCAATTTTGAAAACAATGCTTCTGCTTCTCTTTTAGTTTCTTCATCTATTCTCAGCGAAATACTTGTCTGTGCCATAATTAGACCTCCTACAATATTAAATACAATGTACAGCAATTCCCATACATTGTCAAGACTTTTAGCATAATAACATCAGCAAGAATTCTTGTCCATGGTGCACACCGTGAAATATACTGTGGGCTAATGGGTCAGCTGGGTAGAGGATAACCTCTGTCGCGCACCTGTATGCTCTAGCCAAGATCATTGATACCGACAAAAATAGAAAACCTTATTATGATCTTGTGGGCCATTTTTCAACCGGTGAGTGGGCCATTATTGAATTGACAAAATCTTTAAAAAACCATAGCCACCCTTAGGAGAGAGTGGCTATGGTTTTTCGGGCGTTTTTAGTTCCCGTATGATTAGCTAGGATGTTCGCTTAGGCAAGTT
>Ga0123356_10007846_pt1 | contig 10630 bp, 10 predicted proteins | sample TergutEmb28metaG_2_FD_92546 | JGI IMG/M metagenome (GOLD analysis project Ga0123356, IMG submission 92546) | Embiratermes neotenicus P3 segment gut microbial communities from Petit-Saut dam, French Guiana - Emb289 P3 | ecosystem: Host-associated > Arthropoda: Insects > Digestive system > Gut ... | reverse complement strand
CTTCTTCCTGCGCGATTATTTCCCTGCCCTTATAGAATCCGCATGAGCGGCATACTCTGTGCGGGGCTTTCAACTCGCCGCATTTAGTACAGCGGGAAAAAGCGGGCGCTTCGAGCTTCCACACCTGCGAACGTCTTTTGTCGCGGCGCGTGCGCGAAACCTTCCTTTTTGGTACTGCCATTTCAGTCCCCTCTCTTAATGAACAATTAACAATTGACAATGTACAATTGACAATTATCCTTATTTTTACAAACACTGAAAGCTATTATAACATAAAAGCTTTTTCTTGTCAAGAATATTTACAAATATTTTTTAACGGGCTCGGGCATTTCGTTTATATCGCAGGAAATAGTGAATGTAACGCAGGTGCTGTCAGTGATTTCGGCGATTCTGTCAAGCAACGCGCCGACCTGCTCCAAGTCTCTGCCGACGATTCTAAGCAGTCCGTCAACAAAAATATCTGTGCAATCGTAGTCAGAAGCCATGATTCCTGCAACGAAGCCGTACATAGCGTCGTAGCCCTTGACTTTATAGTCCTCGATGTTTACGAGTCTGACCTTGCGGTTGATTTCGTGGTTCAGGGACGAGCCGAGCTGAATAGCCACAACGTTGCCGTTGCTCTTCTTCTGTGCATCGTGAATCGCGCTGATTAACAGCTTCGTTTTGCCTGAGCCTCTTTTCCCGGGTATTAATTTAACCATTTTAATATACCTCCTGTTTTTTTCTATTTAAGTATGAAGCATAACATTGTCCCAATAATCGTTTTCGTCGGAATCCTTTCCGATTAGCCATTCAAAACCCCAACGCCGCTCACACACTACACTCGGGTCTAAACCGGCAGGAGCGGGGCGCCCATTAATCCGTGCGTCAACGCACGCCCAATGATACCTGTACAGCAAATCGGCTTGGTCAAGAATTTCGTTTAATCCGCGAGGCTTAACCTTTTTCATAAAGTCGTCAAAGCCTTTACATTCAGTAACAACATTAATCGCGTGCTGACAATCGCAGATGTTGTCGGGATAATTTAATTCTTCAACTAACCCGAGTGCCCATATAAGCGACCAATAAGCTTCGTATTTCCAAGTCATGTCTAAAATCTGCTGCTCGGCGGGCTCGCCTGAAAAGAAAATTTCTTCCGCTTCGGTAAATTCGTCGGCGACGTTAAAAGCTTCTATGAAGTTGCTTTCTCTGAAAAATTCCCGTGCTTCTTCAATTTTACCTGCCATGGCATCGCAGGCAACTTGAATTGTAATTAAGCACGCAATTGCGCGTTTTGCTATTTCTTCTGTGCTTCTTGGGGTTATACCTTCTTCAGATTCAAGCATGGGCAATTGTTCCATATAAGGAACACCCTGCTCCTTTAATATTTCAATTGATTTTGTGCGTCTTTCCTGCGGCGTCATAATTTACTCCCTCAACTGCTTTTCAAGCTCCGCTCTCTCTGCCTCAAAGCCTGCTTTTCCGAGGAGCGCGAACATATTTTTCTTGTAGCTTTCAACGCCGGGCTGGTCAAACGGGTTCACGCCGAGTATGTAACCCGAAACCGCGCAAGCCTTTTCAAAGAAATAAATTAAATAGCCGAGCTCGTATTCGTTCAGCGCGGGTATTTCCAGGACAATATTCGGGACTCCGCCGCTGACGTGCGCTAAAATCGTGCCTTCAAACGCCTTACGGTTGACCTCGGACATATTGCGTCCCGCGCAGAAGTTTAACCCGTCTGCGTTTTCGGGGTCTTCTTCAATGAAGAAATCCTTCTGCGGGGCTTTAATGTCAATAACGGTCTCGAAAAGCAATTCCGCGCCGTCCTGAATATATTGCCCGAGCGAGTGCAAATCAGTGCTGAATATAGCTGAAACAGGCAGTAAGCCTTTCTTGTCCTTGCCTTCGCTCTCGCCGTAAAGCTGCTTGTACCACTCGTTCATCATCGCAAACGAGTTCTCATAAGCGACAAGCATTTCCGCTTTTTTGCCCTTGCGATACAGAATATTGCGGAGCGCGGCATAACGGTAGCAGGGGTTTTTGCTTAAATCGGGTGTGGAATACTCGTTCATGGCGTCTTCCGCGCCCTTCATCAGCGCGTCAATGTCACAGCCTGCACAGGCAATAGGAAGCAAGCCAACCGCCGACAGCACCGAAAACCGCCCGCCGACATCGTCAGCAATCACGAAAGTCTCGTAGCCTTGCTTGTCGGAAAGCTCTTTCAGCGTGCCGCGCTTTGCGTCTGTAGTCGCGTAAATGCGCTCTTTTGCACCCTCTGCGCCGTATTTCTTTTCAAGCAGGTCGCGGAAAACGCGGAAAGCGAGCGCAGGTTCAGTCGTTGTGCCGCTTTTGGAAATAATATTAACCGAGAAGTCGCGGTTTTCAACAAGCGAAATAACCTCGTTCAGATACGTCGGGCTGATGCTATTTCCCGCGAAATAAATTTCGGGTGTATTTTTTTTCAACGAGTTGTAAAGTGGCGAGCGCAGAGCTTCAATCGCCGCGCGTGCGCCGAGGTACGAGCCGCCGATACCAATCACGATTAAAACCTCGCTGTCGGACTTAATTTTCTCTGCGGCTTTTTTAATCCGTGCGAACTCGGCTTTGTCGTAGTTCTTCGGTAAGTCTACCCAGCCTAAGAAGTCGTTGCCGAGACCTGTTTTCTCGCTTAATTGCTTATGCGCAAGTGCAACCTGCGCTTCAATGCCGCCGAGTTCATGCTCGGCGACAAAGCTTTTAAGATATTTTTCAACTAATTTAACTGCCATAATTTTCTCCTATAATTCCCCTCTGTGGAGGGGTGCCCGCAGGGCGGGGTGGTTAAAAATTCACGGAATCCGCTAAATAAATCGCTGTCGGGTTGAGCCTTTCGATATAATTATACTGCGCTTCGTCGTTCTCGTTGCCGTATCTGAGGATAATCTTGATGAAGCCTTGAGGAAGCTCGCCGAAACGGAAGTCGTTGTAGTTCTCCATAATGTCATAAATCGGCATTACAATGAGGTTGTCGTTAGCCATGAAACGTCCGAGCGTGAAGGTGCTGGTTTCGTTCCATCCCCAGTTTGCTTCGCTCTGCCAAACAAGCCCTGCCATTGCGTCTGCATCAGCTTCGCCGTTGAACTCAATTACCAAATAACGTGCTTTTTGAATTGAATCTGCGGAAACGCCATTATAAACATTATCTGTTCCGTCCGAAACCCAGCCCCACCATGTTCCGTTGCCGCCCTCTTGGTCAGACGGAATCGAAAGGTCAAATCTGCCGGTTACATCGGGTTCGTTGTTTTCCTCGGGTTCTTCTTCGCCCTGCGGTTCGTTAGTGTCGCCTGCGGGTTCATTAGCTTCGGGAGCCTCGGGGACTACAGGTGCTTCGTCGTCCGCGTTGCAGGCGGTCAAGCCGAGAATCATTATCGCTGATAGTAAAACTGCAAGTAATTTTTTAATTTTCATGTTGGGAATATCCTCCATTTTTTTAGTTAGATTCAGTATAACATTAAAAAGCCAAGCTGTCAACTACTGAAAAAGCTTTCTGTCATAAATTCGAGGCTTTTGCAGAAAGTCAGCTCTTCGACGGCATGAACTGCGACTATGTCGCACTCGAAGACGACTTTTTCGCCGAGCCGAACTATAAATCTGCCGAGAACCTGCCCTTCCTCAACAGGAGCTTCGATGCTTTCGGGCAGCTCGGCTTCATAACGGGCTTCGCCAACCTCACTGCGGTCGGAAATAAATCTAACGGGAAGCGCAGGAGCAACCTCAACAGCTTTTTCAACGCCGCGAGTTATAGCCAAGGGCGAGAAGCCGCTTGTGTCTATTTCAGGCTCGAAGTATTCAAAATTATTAAAGCCGCTGTCAAAAAGCTGTTCGCAGAAATTATCGCGCTCGTCTTCGTCCTTTGCGCCGAAAATAACTGCAACAAGGCGCATTGAGTTATTTGAAAAAACCCGCTCCGCACAATTAACAATGCGATTACCTGCAACCTTGCCGCCTAAAATGCCGCCGTACCACTGCGCCATGCGGTTAGTGTTTACGAGCTGAGTTTCGCGTTCTGTGCCTCGGCGGACTTCCGAAAGGCGCGTCGTGAAAAATTTACCTTTGTCTAAAATTTCATGCAAGCCGTTGTTAAATAATTCCGCAGTCATAATCGCAACGTCACGGGCAGTGGAAATTGTTTCTTCGGTGAAGCCGCCGGGGTCAGCGAAGTGCGTATTGCTCATATTAAGCTCGGCGGCTTTTGCGTTCATGCGCGCGGTGAATTCATCTATGCCATTCCCCGCGTAAGCGGCGAGCGCGAGCGTTGCGTCGTTAGACGAGCTCATGATTACAGCCTTGACAAGCTCGCCGAGCGGCAGAACCTCGCCTGCGTCAAGCCAGATTACGGGAGCCTTCAAGCCCATGACCTCAGGCGGCGCAGGCACTGAATCGGAAAGGGAAATATTTCCCGCAGCTAATTCCTCGGCAATAATGATAAGCGTCATGATTTTGGCGAGAGAAGAAATTGGAAGCTGTTCGTTTTCATTATGTGCGAGCAGAATCTCGCCTGTCTCGGCTTCGATGAGAACGTAAGCGTCTGCGGTTTCGGCTTCGTTTGCGCTTGCATTAATTGGCATTGCAAGCGTGAATATTAATATAAAAATAATCAGATATTTCATAATTACCTCATGTGAGTTTTTCTTTTAGTTTTTGTAAATTGCGATTATTTATGTATAACGCAAAGAGGAATGTCAAAAATAAAGAAAATGATATTTTTCGGAGGAAAAATGAAGTATTTAATTTTATTTTTAATAGGCGGGTTTGTGTACGGCGGCATGGAAGTGGCTTTCAAAGGCGGCGACACACATCTGTCAATGTTTATATTAGGCGGGCTGTGCTTTTTGTTAATCGGCGCGCTGAGCAGAAAAATCCATGTTCTGCTGCGAATGTCTGCAGGTGCGGCAATAATCACCGCGCTGGAATTCCTTTGCGGTTTAATTCTCAATATCTGGCTTCAAATCGGCGTCTGGGACTACTCGCACCTGCCACTGAACGTCATGGGGCAGATTTGCCTTTGGTTCACGATTATCTGGTTTTTCCTGTCGTTCGTGGGAATCGCGCTGGACAACTTGGTAAAATGGCAGCTATTCGGCGGCGAACCGCCTCTGCGCAAATTAAAAAAGACGGTTTGACCGTCTTTTTTTCTGCTTTTTTAGAAACAGCGGTTGCAGTTTTCACCGCGGAAAGGTTCAAACTCGCCGTTGTTAAAGCGGCGGCGGCAGCAACAGCAGCAGTGACGGCAGCGGCAGCGATTACGGTTGCCGTTTCCGAAAGCTCCGCCGATAAAGCCGAACCGGAACAGGTTACAAATATTGCATCTTCCAAACATGATGTATAGTCCTTTCTTTGTAATTTTTATATTTTGACATTCTGCTACATTATATGCTAAAATTCGCGGGGTGTGAGAAATAAATAAAAAACCGCTCAAACTCAATGTTCGAGCGGTTTTTCGCGTTACACGCCGTAAGAGATTCGAACTCCCGACCTTCTGGTTCGTAGCCAGACACTCTATCCAGCTGAGCTAACGGCGCGCGACGGACAATTTACAATTGACAATTAACAATGTACAATTACAAAAGTCCCGAAATATATTTTACCATATCCAAAACACTTTGTCAATACCTTTACATCTTAAAAATAATATGTTACAATAAATTTATGAAAAAAATTCTTTGGCTGCAAACAGGCGGAACTATAAACTGCCGTAAAACCGACAGCGGGCTCGCACCTGCCGAAAAGGCGGAAGCCGCCGTGTTTATTGAAAATGCTTCTTATGAAACCGAGGCGGTTTTCAGTCTTGACAGCACCGATATAACTCCGCGGCACTGGCAGCTGCTGGCGGAAAAAATAATTGAAGCAGGCGCGCGCTACGACGGCTTCGTCATAACTCACGGCACCGACACGCTCGAGTACAGCGCGGCGGCTCTGTCGCTGATGTTGTCGGGCTTTGACAAGCCTGTGATTTTCACGGGTGCAATGCTCCCGCCGCACGCGGAGAACAGCGACGCCGAAGCTAATTTAAAAGCGGCGTTTGAGGCGGCGCGCGATATAACGCGCGGTGTTTTTGTCGCTTTTGCGGGAAAAATTATCAGCGGCATTTCCTGCGCAAAAGTGCATACAAACGGCAAAGACGCCTTTGCTGACACGGGCTTGCACGGTGATTTTAAAATCCGTCCATATAACGGTAAAATTTGCGAAAAGGTTTTTCTTCTTAAAATCACGCCGAACATGAACAGCGACATCGCCGACTTTCTGCTTGAAAAAGGCTATAAAGGCGTGGTTTGCGAGGGCTTCGGGCTGGGCGGGATTCCGCGCGGTTTGCTCGAAAGGCTCAGCGAATTAGTAACGCTCGGCGTGAGAGTCGTCGTCGTGTCGCGGTGTCTTTACGGCGGCGCGGATTTGGGCGTTTACGCCGCGCACGCAAAGGCGCGGGACTTGGGGCTTGAAGCGTGGAGCATGACGGGCTCTGCGGCGTTAGTCAGACTAATGCTTGAGCTCGGCGAAGAATAAAAAACCTGTCATGGACAGGTTTTTTTAATTATTTCGTTAAGCTCTTCCAAGCGTTTTTCGCTTGCCGCGCCGAGGTAGAATTTAATCTTCGGTTCTGTTCCCGACGGACGAACCGCAAGCCACGAACCGTCCGCGAATAAAAGCTTCACAACGTCGGACTTCGGCAGGTTATTAACGCCCTTGAGATAATCCTCGACCTCTGCGCCCTTAAAAGCACGGAAGCTCGTCATAATTTGATTCATCTTTTCCATGCCGTCCGCGCCGTCCAAAGCCGTTGAAATGAGCTTTTCCTCCGCATAGCCGTAACGCTCGTGCAGTTCCTTCAGCGCGCAGTGCAGGGTTAAGCCGTTAAGCTTGTAATATAACGCCATTTCGCAGATTAAAGCCGCCGCAATCACTGCGTCCTTGTCCCGCACAAAATCGCCCGCAAGATAACCGTAGCTCTCCTCAAAACCGAGCAGGAACGAGTGCTCGCCGTTCTTCTCCCACTCGCCGATTTTCTCGCCGATGTACTTAAAGCCTGTCAGCGTTTCAACGAGTGCGATATTATTTTGTTCGCAGATTTTTCGCGCGAGCTCAGTGGTAACAATAGTTTTTATAATCGCGGGATTTTTCGGTAAAATTCCTGCTTCTTTTTTCGCAGTGATTAAATATTCTGCGAGCAGCGCGCCGATTTGGTTGCCGGTGAGCGGCGCGTATTTATGTTTTCTGCCTTTGAGCCGCGCCTGAACGCCGATTCTGTCGCAGTCGGGGTCAGTCGCGAGGATAATATCCTGCCCGTCCGCCTGCCCGAGCGCAAGCGTGAAGCTTTCAGGCTCCTCGGGGTTGGGATAAGGCACAGTCGGGAAGTCGCCGTCGGGGAGCTCCTGCCCTTCCACAACTGCAAGATTCGTGAAGCCGAGCTCGCCGAGCACCCGCCGCACGGGAATATTCCCCGAACCATGCAAGGGTGTGAAAAGCACGCCGAGCTTGCCGGCATTCTCCGCGACAAGCTTATCGCGTGTAATTAACGCCTTGACCTTTTCGTAATACGCGTCGTCAACCTCGTCCAAATCGAAGAGAAGCCTGTTGTCTCGCGCAAAATCGAGCGGCATTTGCTCGCGCTCCGAAAGAATATCGTAGCTGTTTATGCGGGTGGAAATCGCTTTCGCCGCCTCGTCGGTAATCTGCCCGCCGTCCGCGCCGTAAACCTTGTAACCGTTGTATTCACGCGGGTTGTGCGAAGCTGTAATCACAATGCCGCCGAAGGCTTTTTTCTCGCGAACTGCGAAAGAAAGCATAGGCGTAGGGCGGGTTTCCGTAAACATGAAGACCTTGATTTTGTTCGCGCAGAGCGTTTCTGCGGCGAATTCCGCAAACTCACGCGACATATTCCGCGTATCGTAAGCAATGCAGATTGCCTTACCGCCGTTTTCGCGGATATAATCAGCGAAGCCCTGCGTAGCTCTGCGGATTGTGAGCTCATTCATGCGGTTAGTTCCTGCGCCGAGAACGCCGCGCAAGCCGCCCGTGCCGAACGAAAGATGCTTCCAGAAGCGCGCTTCTATTTCGGCTTCGTTTTCTGCAATAGCGCGCAGTTCATCAGCAAAAACGCCGCTCGAAGCCCAGCGTTTATATTCACTTGCCGCGTTCATAGAAATTCACCACCTCGAAGCACATTCTGCCGTTGTGATACGGGCATTTCCAGCCGTTTACAATATCCATTTCAATGGGTGTGCCGTCCTTTAACAGCTCGTTGAGCCATTCAGAGCCTTCACGAGAATCAATCATACGCGCCTTAATATAGTTCCAAATTCGCTCGGCTGTTTCTGTATAGCCCGCGTTTAAGAAGCCGAGAACTGCTTCTGCCTGCACCCACCAGACTTTTTTGGTGTCAACGTTCCCCGCTTCGTCCTCGTTAAAGACCGAGCCGTCTTCGTCAAGTGCAATCTTGTGAATCTGCTCAGCGAGCGACTTCGTAAGCGCAAGGCGCGGGAGTCCGAGCACGTCTGTTCCGCGGTCAATCAGCCATGAAGCCTCAATGTCGTGCCCGTAAGAAGTAAGGTCGATTAGGCTTTTATAATCAAGGTCAAAGAAGACGTCAAGCCGCTTCTTCTCGGGATTATAAACTTTTTCCGCGAAAATTTCAAGCATTTGCTTCAGCTTTGCTTCAACATTCGGGTTTTTATGCACGCGGTACAGCTCGGTATAAGCCTCATAAACGTGCAAAAGCGTGTTCATCGTGCGCTTTGCAATCACGCCGTTTTCGGACAGCTGCTCGTTTTCAATCGGCTTGAACTCACGGTCAAAGGCTTCGAGATAGCCTGCTTCGTCGCGGCATTTTTTCTCAATGATTTTCACGAGCTCATAAGCTAAATCGAGAGCTTCATAATCCTTGCTTGCGTCGTAATAGGACGCAAGCGCGTAAACCGCGAACGCTAAGTTGTACGTGTATTTTGTAACATCTTGAGGCTTTCCGTCGTGAGTCACCGACCAGTAAACGCCGTTATGCGTCTTGTCTAAGAAAGCCTTTTTAAGAAAAACATAGGCATGGCGCGCGTCTTCAAGGCAGTCCTTGTCGCCGAGCGTCAGAAAAGCGTTCGAGAAGAACCACAGGATTCTGCTGTTCAGAATCCCGCTTTTATCAGCGGCTTTATGGACTTTGAGATTGAAGTCCATACGTCCGTAAAACCCGCCGAATTCTTCGTCTTTGAGCTTTTTCCAAAAAGGAATGATAACACCTGTTAAGTGGCTTTTTATTTCTTCAATACTCATAAAATCCTCGCTTATGTAGGGTGCGCTGTCCTCAGCGCACCGCAAATAAATCACGTGAAACGGGGCGCAGAGGACTGCGCCCCCTACATTTAAACCTGTGAATTATTATCAAGATAGTCCAAAACATCATCAACAGTTGTGAAGCAGAGTCCTGTGTGCGTGTCAGCGAGTCCGTAGTAAATCGCGATTCTGCCTGTGTCCGCGTCAACTAAGTTTGCGCAGGGGAAGCAAACGTTCGGAACATCGCCCCAACATTCATAATCCATCTGCGGGCTAATCAGATATTCATTGCCGCGTTTGAGTACTTTCCAAGGCTCGTCTATGTCAAGCAGAGCCGCCGAGAAGCTGTAAACGAAGCCGTTGCAGCTTGTAAGCACGCCGTGATAGAAAATCAGCCAGCCGCGGTCAGTTTCAATCGGAATAGGTCCTGCGCCGATTTTTGTGGATTCCCAGCCGCGTGAGGGACCCATGACGTGTCTGTGCTTGCCCCAGAAGGTCATATCGGGCGACTGTGAAATATAAATATCGCCGAAAGGCGTATGTCCGCTGTCAGACGGGCGCGACATCATCATGTACAGGTCGTTAATCTTGCGCGGGAACATAACGCCGTTTCTGTTAAAAGGAAGATAAGCGTTTTCTAATTGTGTGAATTCCTTGAAATCGTATGTATAAGCGACGCCTATTGTGGGTTTATATTTATAAGAGTTGCACCATGTTACATAGTAGCGGTCTTCAATCCAGCAAACGCGCGGGTCATAGCCGTACTGGAAAGGAGCCATTTCGGGAATATCGGTCTTGAACGCAATGCGCTCGTGGTTAATGTCCCAGTTTAAGCCGTCCTTGGAGAAGCCGGCGTGGATATTCATGTTGCGCGCCTTGTCGTCTGCACGGAAAACGCCCGCGTAGCCGTCTTTGTAAGGGACAACCGCGCTGTTGAAAATCGAGTTCGAGCAGGGGATATGATTGCGCATGATTACAGGGTTTTTGCTGTATCTCCAGATTACGTCGTTACTGCCTGCGGGCTTCGCTTCCCACGGCATATTCGGGAGGGACTTTTCGTTTAAAATTTTTGTTTTCATGGTTAAATTTTCCTTTCGGTTTTTATATTCTATTTTTAACTTTAACGCATTTTTATTAAAAGTTCAATACAAAAAACGCAATTATAAAAAGATTGTATAATCTGTACAAATTATTAATACGCTTATATAAATATTGCACAAATTATCATTTTATTGTTGTTTTTTGCCATAGTTAGATTGACATAATGGGGGGAGTATGGTATAATTTCACCATAAATGCCATGTAAAATTGAGGTAAAAATGTCAAAATATTTACGAGCGATTGCTCTTTTATTACT
>Ga0123356_10007845_pt1 | contig 10633 bp, 9 predicted proteins | sample TergutEmb28metaG_2_FD_92546 | JGI IMG/M metagenome (GOLD analysis project Ga0123356, IMG submission 92546) | Embiratermes neotenicus P3 segment gut microbial communities from Petit-Saut dam, French Guiana - Emb289 P3 | ecosystem: Host-associated > Arthropoda: Insects > Digestive system > Gut ... | reverse complement strand
TCGGGAACCACGGCTTTCGCCGATATGTATTTTCATATGGAGCAGGTGGCGGAGGCCGCCGTGGAAGCCGGGCTGCGCGCCTCCCTTTGCGAAGGCCTGACGGAGCGTGACGATTTGTCCAAAGCCGTGGATTTCGCCCTGAACCGGCGCGGGGCGGGGGAGGGGCGGATAACCACCATGCTGGGGCCGCACGCGCCTTATACCTGCTCCCCGGCATATCTGGAGCGGGTGCTGGAAAAATCCGCCGCGCATGATCTGCCGGTCCACATCCATCTGGCGGAAACCAAGGACGAGGTCGCGCAGACGCTGAAGGCTTATGGCCACCGACCGGCGCGCCTGATGGCGGACATCGGTCTTTTCTCCGTGCCGCCGAAGGTTTTGGCCGCTCACGGCGTTTTCATAGATGAGGAGGAGATGCCGCTTTTGGCCGGCGGCAAGGTCTCCGTGGTTCATAATCCGCGCAGCAATATGAAGCTGGCTTGCGGCGCCGCGCCGGTGAGCGCGCTTCTGGCGGCCGGCGTCAACGTCGCCCTGGGCACGGACAGCGCCTGCAGCAACAACAACCTGGATATGTTTCAGGAGCTGCGCGCGGCGGCTCTTTTGGCCAAGCTGCGCGAAGGCGACCCCAAGGCCCTGCCGGCGGCGCAGGTTCTCGCTCTGGCCACGGCGGGCGGCGCGTCGGCTCTGGCTTTGCCGCAGGTTGGGACGCTTTCTCCCGGCATGAAGGCGGACATGATCTTGCTGGACATCGATAAGCCGCATTTCGCCCCGAACCCGGAGCGGGACATTCTTTCTCATCTGGTATACGTGGCGAGCGGCAGCGATGTTGACGCCGTTTTCGTCAACGGCCGCCTGCTTATGGAAAACCGGCGCTTGCCTCATCTCGACGAGGAAAAAATCCTTTTCGAGGCAAGAAAAAGCATGGAGTTTTTGTGCGGATAGCGGTATAGCAGGAAAAAAAGATAATTTATATTTAGCGAGGTATGTTTTATGTTTATAATAAAAGATACCCAATCTTTTGACAGTATAGATTTACTTTTGACATTAAATGAGGCAATAGAGCTAAAAGATGCGCTTGAACAGCTCATTGAAGCAGAACACAATGAAACGCATCATTTGCATGTTTCAAGCAATGATTATCAAACAGAAATCACAGTTTCCATTCTTGATAAAACCGATTTTGAAACATATCATAAATCAATCAAAGATATTATTCGCAACAGTAAAAAATAAGCATTTTCATCTGTTTTACATTGTTAAACAAAACAAACCATCTGTCGCTAAAGCGGTAGAATATTAAAATAAAGCGTTGGGGAGGCGAAAAGCATCTTACCCATCAACAAGGCGGAAATGCGGGAAAAAGGCTGGCCGTGCCTGGATTTTCTCCTCATCAGCGGCGACGCTTATGTGGATCACTCCTCCTTCGGCGCGGCCATCATCGGCCGTTTTTTGGAGAGCAAGGGCTTTAAGGTGGGCGTCCTGCCCCAGCCTGATTGGCGCAAGGACGGCGATTTTTTGCGCATGGGCCGTCCGCGCCTGGCGGTGCTGGTCAGTTCCGGCAATCTCGATTCCATGCTCGCAAATTATACGGCGGCGAAAAAGCCGCGCAAAAAGGACGATTATTCCCTGGGAGGCAGGGCCGGCCTGCGCCCGGATTATGCCATTGAGGTCTATGCCAAGAAAGCGCGCGCGCTTTTCGGGCCGGAAATGCCGCTGATTCTGGGGGGCATGGAGGCTTCTTTGCGGCGCTTTGTCCATTATGACTATTGGCGGGACGAGGTGTTGCCTTCGGTTTTGGTTTCTTCCGAAGCTGATTTGCTGATCTACGGCATGGCGGAAGCCGCCCTGGCGGAGGTGGCGGCGCGCCTGGCCGCCGGTTTTCCGCCCGCCGCCTGCCGGGATGTCGCCGGGCTGGCCTATGCCCTGCGGGATGAGGCGCTGCTTCCGGCGGAGGCGCTGCGGCTGCCCTCGCTTGACGAGGTGAAGCGGGATAAAAAGGCTTTCGCGCGGGCCTTCATGCTCGCGGATAAGGAACAGAATTTTGCGGATGGAAAGATCTTGGCGCAGAAAAACGGGGAGGCCTGGGTCGTCAATAACCGGCCCGCGCGCCCCCTGACCGCCGGGGAACTGGACGCCGTTTATGAGCTTCCTTATGAACGCCGCTGGCATCCGAGCTATGACGCTTCGGGTGGGATTCCGGCCTTTGATGAAGTGCGTTTTTCCCTGCTTTCGCACCGCGGCTGTTTCGGCGGCTGCTCTTTTTGTTCGCTGAATTTCCACCAGGGCCGCCTCATACAAAGCCGCAGCGCGGAATCCCTGCTGGCCGAAGCGCGGCTCATCACCAAAGACAAGGATTTCAAGGGCTATATCCACGATGTGGGCGGGCCGAGCGCCAATTTTCGCGGGCAGGTTTGCGGCAAAGCGCAGAAAAGCGGCCCCTGCCGCGACAGGCAATGCCTGCATCCCAAGATATGCCCGCGCCTGCCCGCAGACAGCGGTGAATATGAGAAACTTTTGACCGATCTGCGCCGTTTGCCGGGCGTGAAAAAAGTTTTCATACGCTCAGGCATCCGCTTCGATTATCTGCTGGCGGAAAAATCCCGCTCGTTTTTTCACACTCTCTGCCGCTATCACATCAGCGGGCAGCTCAAAGTGGCCCCGGAACATGTGGTTCCCCATGTCCTCGCGGCCATGGGCAAGCCCGGCCCCGAGATCTACCGCGCCTTTGTGGGGGAATATAACTCCGTCAACGCCAAACAGAAGCGCAGGCAGTTTCTGGTTCCTTATTTCATTTCCTCTCATCCGGGCTGCACCCTCAAGGACGCCGTGGCCCTGGCGGAATATCTGCGGGATCACGGTCTGCGCCCGGAGCAGGCGCAGGATTTCATCCCCACTCCCGGCACCCTCAGCACTTGCATGTATTACAGCGGGCTGGACCCGCGTTCCATGAGCCCGGTCTACAGCGCCAAAACCCCGCAGGAAAAGGCCATGCAGAGGGCCTTGCTGCAATATGACAAGCCCGTCAACCGGGGACTCGTCATCGCCGCTCTGCAAGAGGCCGGGCGGGAAGACCTGATCGGCCCCGGCCCGCGCTGCCTGATCAAAACCGCGGAGCAACCCCCCGGCGCGCGGCGGCCCGCCTCTCCGACCGAGGGCGGTAAAAGCAAGCGCCCTCGCAAACAAATCAGGCAGCCCGTTCCTTCAGCGGTGGGCAGGAGAGAAGCGGGCCGCAAAAGCAAACCCTCTCGTAAGAAGAAATAAACAGGATTTCGGTTTTTTTGCCAGAATAAAAGCAAAAAAAGGCGAATCACTCCAGCTCTCAATTCTCCCTTTTACCGGGGTTGCCGCAAACCACCCCAAAAAGGCAAGCCTTTTCGGGGACCTCAGGACGGCGGCAACCCCGGTAAAAGAAACATCTGCCCCCTCCTTGGGGAGGGGGCAGGGAGTGGGGTAAAAAACAGAAGCTGTTTAACATGTACGCCGCTGACTGTGACGAGTCCAGAAAAAAGGAGGGTTATGGGCATGGTCTATGGCATAGGCGCCGACATAATAGAAATTTCCCGTTTCAAAAAAACGGCGCTGCGTCAGCCGGGGATCCTGCGGCGCCTTTTTACCCAGGCAGAGCTGGATTATTGCCTGAAAAAAGCCGATCCATATCCGTCTTTGGCGGTCCGTTTCGCCGCGAAAGAGGCGGTCATCAAGATTTTTGCCCGCTGCGGGCAGGGCTTCGACTGGCACGATGTGGAGATCACCAACGCTCCCGGGGGCGACCCCCATGTGACTTTATACGGCAAACTGGCCGCTTTGGCCGCGCAGGAGAGGGCCGCCGATGTGCTGATCACCCTTTCGCACAGCCAGGATATGGCACTGGCTTATGCGCTGGCGCAATCGTCGGAGAAATAAGAGGGGGGTTTTGATTCCTGTGAAAAAGAAATTAATCGCAGCCTTATTGTGCTTGACATTGCTGGCGGTATTATCCGGCTGCAACAAACCGTTAACAGACCAGCAATATGCGGATTTAATAAACTCAACCAAATATAAGCGGCAAATAGAATTCTTGCCTGATTTGTTTGACTATGAGAAAGCAAAAGAGATATATCTGTCCTCTGTTCATCAGTATAGGAATTTAAAAGATATGTACGACAACATTTTGTCGGCATATCTTGTGGCTTTAATGGAAACGGATGAAGACGAATTGTTAAGAACGAATGTCATTGATGTTTTGCGTGAATACATATATGTAGGTACTGCAGTAGATTTCTTGTTATTTGTATTAGAGAATTATCCAAAAAAAATGGAGATAATTCTTCCCGAAATAGAAGCAGTATATGCTAGTGAGAAAAATTTATATAAAAAGAATGTTTGGAATACCTACTTATGGTTTATCTACTATCAAAATGATGATCAAGAGAATTTTGATAGGATTGATAAAGAATGTGAAGATATATATAGAAGAATTGAGCGAAAAATTTCCTATTGCCGGAGCATATTTTGATCAGATTGAAAACGGCGAAATAACCATTGATGAGGTGCCGCAAGAAATGCGTTCTTTTGTGGAGTACATCATAAAAAGAAACTGGATAAACTCTGTGACCCCATAACCATATTCAAGGGCAACACAAAAAGGGGAGGGCTTGAGATGAAGCTTTTGACAGGCGAGGAAATGCGCGCGGCGGACGCCGCGGCAAGCGCGCATTTCGGTGTTCCCGGCATCGTCCTGATGGAAAACGCGGCTTTGGCCGTGGTCGAGCAGACGCGCCTTTTGCTGGGAGAGCTCAAAGGGGCGCGGGCGGTTGTCTTTTGCGGCGGCGGGAATAACGGCGGCGACGGCTTCGCCATAGCCCGCCATCTTTTCAGCCGCGGTGCGGAAACGCGCGTTTTTCTGCTGGCGCAGGAAGAAGCCTTGCAAGGCGACGCCCTGGCAAATTATCATATGCTCCGCAGCTTCGGCGTCACCCCTCAGGTCGTCAAAGACAGCCAGCAGCTCAACCTGCTGCGTCTGGCCATATACAGCGCCGACGTCGTCATAGACGCGATTTTCGGCACCGGGCTTTCCGGCGCCATGGACGCATTGTCGCTTTCGGTCGTCAAAGCCATCAATGCCGGACGGAAAAAGGTGGTCGCGGTGGATATCCCCTCCGGCCTCTGCGCCCGCACCGGCCAACCCCTGCCCGGAGCCGTGGAAGCCGCGCTGACGGTGACCTTCGGCTTCTGCAAGCTGGGCTTGGTGATGCCCGCCGCCGCTCCTTATGTCGGGCGGCTGGTGGTGGCCGACATTTCTTTGCCGCAAGGGGTGCTGGAACATGTTTCCTGCAAAACCGAGCTGACTGACGATGATTTTTGCCGGCTTTGGCTGCCGGCCCGCGCCAAAGAAAGCCATAAGGGCAATTTCGGGCACGCTCTTTTGGTGGCCGGTTCGCGTAATATGCCGGGAGCGGCCGCTTTGGCCGCCCGTGCCGCCCTGCGCGGCGGGCTTGGCCTGCTCACGGCGGCTTTGCCGGAGAGCCTTTGCCCCGCCTTCGCTTTTTCCGCCAACGAGGCCATGCTTTTGCCGCTGCCGCAGACAGAAAGGGGAGGGCTTTCCCTGAAGGCCCTTAGCAAGATAGAAGCTTTTGAGGCCGATTCCCTGATCATCGGCCCCGGGCTCTCGCGGGAAGAAGAAACGATGCAGTTGGTGCGCGAGCTTTTGCCCCGGCTCAAATGCCCCGCCGTGGTGGACGCCGACGCGCTGTTCGCTCTGACGGGCTGCCGTGAAATGATTTCTTCGCTCAAGACGCCGCTGGTTTTCACCCCGCATGAAGGGGAGCTGGCGCGTCTTGCCGGTCTCACCGCCGCCCAGATCCGCAAAGACCGCGTCAGCGCCGCCGTTTCTTTCGCCAAAGAATGGAACGTGGTGCTGGTGCTGAAGGGCGCTGCCACCGTGACCGCTTCCCCGGAAGGGCGCGTCTTCATCAACGGCAGCGGCAATCCCGGCATGGCCACGGCCGGCAGCGGGGATGTTCTGAGCGGCATGGTCGGCGCGCTTCTGGCGCAAAAGCTGCCCGCGCCTGCGGCGGCCGCCATAGCGGTTTATCTGCACGGCAAAGCCGGCGATCTGGCGGCGGCGCAAAAGACGGAGCGCGGTATGATCGCCGGCGACATAACAGAAAACATCCCGGCCGTTCTTCAATCAGTCATGGGTTCCTGACCGGCTAAAAAAACGAAATGCGGTTTATAAACTTAAAACTGCTTTAAGGATAAGAAACCACAGCGCCCAGGCAGATGCAGTGATCAATGTGCAAATAAGCACTCTGACGGCAATCGGTTGGGGGTTTCTTGCCGCTACTACGCATAATGCCGCGCTGCCGAACCCTATGGCCCCCGGCAGCGCTCCGCCCAAGCTTACGAAAGGGATCGCTATGCAAATGACCGCAAAGATAAACGACCATGACTGCCAGGGTATGTATTGTTTGCCGCTTTTGATATAAACACCGTTTACAACGATGTCCGGCTGGTTTTTTTGGATTACAAGCCTTGCCTCCGTGCCATCAAGATCAAATTTTTCATCGAATCCAAACATAGAGCTTATAAATCCGCTTTTTATCGTATTTGAAACCCCGTTTACCGTGAGAGTATGCTTTCCTTGGATTTTTTGATAAGAAAATGCATAGTTTTTACCGTTTATTGTGCTTTTCCACTCGATTGCTTGCTGCATATGTTGACCTCCTTATAATGTGAATTATTTATATTCATTGTATTGCAAAATGACAAGTAATGCAAGCGTCTTAACGCTTAAAAATCGCTTTTTGTCGCAACCTGAATTTTCGGCAACCTTCCGACGATCGCGTCTCCGGGGGGTTGCCGCTATTACGCACACACAAAAAATCGCCGCATATTCGCGCGTTTTCAGCCTTTTTTGACAAAATCCGCCGGATTTAACAAAATCTTTGTCTTGAGCGAGAGCGGATATTGTCGTATCATGTGATCAAAGAGAAGCGATCGCCGGCGAAGATTTTGCCTTCGCTGCACAAAAACACCCGCGCGAGGGGTTGGAGGTGGGAGATATGAGCCGAGACCGTGTTTGGAGATGGAGCAAAGAAGAAATGGCGCAGGGTTATGTTGAAATGGCGGCTCTTAATCTGGAGATTGCCGGAGAGTTTTTCTCCCTGGAGGAAGAGGCGGAAAAAATAATTGCCGGAAATTTGCAAGATGATCTGCAAAAAAATTTGCGAAAAGAGGAAAAGGGAGAATAATATCTCCCTTTTTTTGGGCAAACTTTGCAATAGAAATACTTATTATCAAGGGTGTTAAATTCATTGGCGGGAACAGCGAAGCGGCGGAAGATTTTTCCTGACAAGCCGGCATGATGAAGCGCCCCGCTGTCTTCCGGCTTTTTCCGGCAAACTGAAAGTTTGTTTGGGTTGCGGCGGCGTTTTCAGGCTGTGAGAATGAGTTTTTGGCATCCTCGGATATTTTTGTTGCGGGAGGATCACCGTGGTCAAAAGAGGAGACATATATTTTGCGCAGCTGAGCCCGGTGCAGGGATCGGAGCAGGGAGGCACACGCCCGGTCTTGATCGTGCAGAACGATGTTGGCAATCAGTATAGCCCGACGACGATCGTGCTTGCCATCACTTCGCAGATCAGCAAGGCCCGCCTGCCAACCCACATCGAGCTTTCAAGGCAGGAAAGCGGGCTGGAGCGTGATTCGGTGGTTCTGGCCGAGCAGATTCGCACCATCGACAAGGCCCGCCTGCAACACAAGGTCGCCGAACTGAACAAGAGCACCATGAGCAAGGTGGAAAAGGGCCTGTCCGTCAGCGTTGGTTTGACAATATAAGCGATATATAAGCAAGACAGGAAAACATAGCAATAAAAAAGCTCCCGGATTGATATGCTCCCCTTAAAGCAGACAGTGGAAAATTAAAATAAGTTTACAAAGCCGGCCACAAAGGTAATGTGACCGGCTTTGTATTTAGAGTTAAAACTATAACAAAAACAGGCGGCTATGCCGCCTGTGAGAAAGGGTGCGCGTAGTCGCAACAACGCGAAAGCAGGCTGCAATCGGACGCAAAAGTGTTTGGGCGGAGGTCAGGCGGCCGGCCAAGTGCCTGCAGGCGTTTGCGGTTGCTTTTCACTCTTAGGGGTCAAATCAAATTTCCGCCCGAACACCGCAAAGGACGGCCAAAGATGATAAAAATTCCAGCAGCAGAGCCATCGGCTCTCCGGGCGCGTTTGCGTCCGTTTTCAGGCGTATGACAAAATCCTCTTTTTGTGAAAAAACGATGCGCTTGTTCCACTTCACGGCCAGTTCGCGCAAGACTTCGCCGCTGAGCGGATGTTGTGCGGCGAATTTCAGTTCCAAAAAGCCCGGCTTCTGCGTGATGGAAACCACAAAAAGTTTTTGTGCCAGCAGCTTTATCTTGCCCAGTTCAAGCAGGTTTTCCACGGTTGTGGGAGGAGGGCCGCAGCGTTCGGTCAGTTCCGCCCTCAGCTCGTCGATATATTGCAGGGAAGGCGCGGCGGCGATCCGTTTGTAAATATTCAGCTTCAGCCCCATGTCGTCGATATAACTGTCCGGCGTATAAGCGTTGACCTGCAATTCCAGCAAGGTGACGGGCTCTTTGGCCTGCGGCTCGCGTCCTTTCTGCGACTCGATCTCCTCTTGGACCAGGCGGCAATATAGGTCGAAGCCCACCGCCGCGATATGCCCGTGCTGTTCCGCGCCCAGGATGTTGCCGGCGCCGCGGATCTCCATGTCGCGCATGGCGATCTTGAAGCCGGAGCCCAAATCGCTGAAATCTCTGATGGCGACGAGGCGTTTTTTGGCGGTTTCGTTCATGATGCGGTTGGGGCGATAGGTGAAATAGGCGAAGGCCTGCCGGTCGGAACGCCCCACGCGGCCGCGCAACTGATAAAGCTGGGCCAGGCCGAAGTTTTCCGCCTCGTCCACGATCAAGGTGTTGACGTTGGGGATGTCCAGGCCTGATTCGACGATGGTGGTGCAGACCAGAATGTCGGCCTCGCCCTCCACGAAATCCTTCATCACCTGTTCCAGCTCTTTTTCCCGCATCTGCCCGTGAGCCGTGAGGATGCGTGCTTTCGGCAGCAAAGCTTGCAGGCGCTCGGTCGTGCGCTCGATATTATAGACCTTGTTATGCACGAAATAGGCCTGCCCGCCCCGCTTCAGTTCGCGCTCCAGCGCGTCCTTGATCAGCCGCTCCTGATATTCCAGCACATAGGTCTGCACGGGGTGGCGGTCCTGCGGCGGCGTCGTGATCAGGCTCATGTCGCGCATCCCCACCAAAGACATGTGCAGGGTGCGGGGGATGGGCGTGGCGGAAAGTGTGAGAACGTCCAAATTCGTCTTCATCTTTTTGATCTTCTCTTTGTGCGAGACGCCGAAGCGCTGCTCCTCATCCACGATCAAAAGCCCCAGGTCGTGGAATTTCACGTCCTGCGAAAGCAGGCGGTGCGTGCCGATGATGATGTCAAGGCCGCCTTCCTTTAGCTTATCCAGCGAAAGTTTCTGCTCCTTCGGCCCGAGAAAGCGGCTCAAGACCCCGATGGCGACGGGGTAACCTGCGAAACGCTGGCAAAAAGTGCGGTAATGCTGTTCCGCCAGAACCGTGGTGGGCGCCAGCATGGCCGCCTGCTTGCCGTCCATCACCGCCTTGAAGGCCGCCCTGACGGCAAGTTCGGTCTTGCCATAGCCGACGTCGCCGCACAAAAGCCTGTCCATTGGCCGGGCATTTTCCATGTCCGCCTTGATTTCCTCCATTGCGCTCAGTTGATCCGCCGTTTCCTCAAAAGGAAAGCTGTCCTCAAACTCCCTCTGCCAATGACTGTCAGGGGAGAAGCTGTGGCCCCGGCTGGCTTCTCTCGCGGCATAAAGCTGCAAAAGCTCCTTGGCGATGTCCTGGATATCCCTGCTCACCTTGGCCTTGACCCTTTGCCATTCGCCGCCGCCCAAGCGGTATAGCTTCGGCGGGGCGTTTTCATTGCCGATATATTTATGGATGAGGTCAAGCTGGTCCGCCGGCAGGAAAAGCTTGTCCTGCCCGGCATATTGAATGTACAGATAATCTCTTTGCGTTTCGCCAACCAGCAGGCGCTCCACTCCCATATAACGCCCGACGCCGTGGTTGACATGCACCACAAAATCGCCCTGGCGCAGGTCGAGGAAATTGTCGATCCGCTCCCCTTTGTGCGCGGGCCTGCGCGCGGCACGGCGCGTTTCCTGTCCCAAAAGCTCTTTTTCAGTGATCACGGCCAGCCCCAGACCGGCCGAAACGAAACCCTTGTTCAAGGGGCAAAGCAAAAGCTCCACGCCGGGAAAATCCAGTTCTTTGACGATTTCTTCAAGGCGGGAGAGGCGCAGCGGGTTGCTGGCCGCGAAAAAGACGCGCATCCTTTGGCGCTTGAAAGAACGCAGGTCCTCCGCCAAGGCGTTTTTATTGTTATGATAAGCAGGCGTTTCCCGCACGGGCAGTTCGATCTGCCGCGCCGTTTCCCAGCCGTCCGTTTGCGGCAGATGGGCGAGCAGCAGCAGAGAGCGGTCGCGCAGGCGCTTGCGTAGATCCTCAAAAAGCCGGAAATTTTCCCGGAAAGAGGGCAGAATGCGCCCGGCGGCCGGCAGCTCGCCGTAGCGCGTC
>Ga0123356_10007844_pt1 | contig 10633 bp, 8 predicted proteins | sample TergutEmb28metaG_2_FD_92546 | JGI IMG/M metagenome (GOLD analysis project Ga0123356, IMG submission 92546) | Embiratermes neotenicus P3 segment gut microbial communities from Petit-Saut dam, French Guiana - Emb289 P3 | ecosystem: Host-associated > Arthropoda: Insects > Digestive system > Gut ... | reverse complement strand
CTCGCCTTGGTTTTTTCTGTTGGTTTTATTTTTATTCACCTCCCCCCCCCCCCCCCCCCCTCATTATTTTATTATAGATCCACTTTTAAAAATTCTAAAAAAATTACTCAAACAAATGCCTCTATATGAATTTTATCTGCAAAACCGCAAATTTGGATCGTTGATTCAACAGGTAACAGGTAAATTCATTTTAATATAGAAGGAAGGAGAAAAAGATGAAAAAGAAGTTATTATTGGTATTGGTTCTTGCGGCTTTAGTTGCAGGAGGAGCGTTCGCATTTGACATAAGCGCAGGCGGTGGAGTGTCTATCTCCAATCAGTTTGGCGGCGGAGTTGGTGTTGGAAACTTTAAAGAAGAATTTCCATGGTTTGGTTTTGGTGTTTTCGGTTATTTTGACGCAACCTATGTAGAAGCATCTTTAGGACTAACTTTTGCTTTTGGAAAAATTAATGACGATCTTTTTTATGATGTTTCAATTGATACGAATTATACAATCCTTAATTTAAGCATATTGGGTAAGTATCCAATTTCGTTGGGTGATGGGATGACTGTTTTTCCTGCCGCGGGTATTGATTATCAAATGGTTTTATCGATGTCATCGAATGGTGTAAGCTGGACTGACGCTAATGAATATATGAGCGCGTTATGGTTTAAGTTCGGCGTTGGTTTAGATTACGATCTTGATGATAGCATGTATCTTAGATTCCTTGGTTTATATGGACTAAGGCTTCAAAACAAATATGAAAGTGAAACTATTTCGGCTCTTTTTAACATACCTAATTATAATATGGGGCACGGTTTTACTTTAAAAGCGGCTGTAGGTTTTAGGTTCTAATAATTTTCTGTAACATTTTAACTGTCGTCAAAAAGGCGGCAGTTTTTTTGTATTATACTGTTTAAAATTATAATATTGACAAGTATAAAGTAAAACGATAAAATAAAAATATGAAAAAACATATTATTATACCTTTATTTGGTGCAATTGCTGTCATAGCAATATTAATTGCGTTTACTGCATGTGATCGCAAAACAACGGCTGACTCACATCAATCGACAGATGTTTCTTCTGAGGAAGGAGTACCCGCAGACGAATTTTCTATCTACGGCGAATGGCGTTATGTTATAACCAAGGAGTTTGAAGACACTTACGTTGAAGAAAGACTGTCTAGACCTGCGAGTGTATTACGCATATTTAACAGCAATAATATAGTTGCCGAGTTTGTAAGCGGTCCGTATACAAATTACGGAACTTTAAAAAAGATAGATGAATATATTTATAGTTTTACCTATATGGCTGTAAGTGAATACGGTAATTACGAAATGACCGACACCATAAGATATGACCCCACAACAAGGCGTTTTGGTATGGAAGACGGTGAAAGCGGGATATCAATAAGATATTACGAACGTATCAGAGATTTAGGATCTGAGCCTCCGTTTTCTCCTTCGCTTATGCATACTCAGAATAAATGGCTGTACGGAACATGGATAAACGAAGATAAAGGAAATACTCTTACATTTATGGAGCCCAATATTCTTATAGAAGAAGGCGGGACTGCTGTTGTAGGCGGAAAAAATACTATTAACTTTAGTTTTGACGGCAGAACGCTTGTTATCGCAGAAGGTGATAATGAATCTTCGCAAGCGCGTCTAACTTTTGGCGGCGATACAATAACTATTGATTCGTTCCAAGGCGGACATGATTGGCACTACAATATTTTCTTGTGGGGAACCTTTAGAAAGACCAGATAATTTATTTTTGCCACTTTTTAACGCTGTTTAAATATTCAATTACACGCAAGCCGTCGATTGCGCCTGATACAGGCGTTCTTTGCGTTTCTTTTATGCAGGCAACTGCGTCTTTTATCATGTTTGCAAAGTAACCAGTTGCACAGGAAAAAGTTTCGTCTGTATTTTTTAGAGAGTTAAACTTTTCTGCATAGGGGCTTGGAACACTTTCGTATACTTCAAAAACCCCATTGCCGATTCGGAGGCGGCCTTTTTCGCAGGAGAATTCGATTTCAAAAACTAGATGGTCACGACCTGCGCCAATCTCGATCAATACTGGAATAAAGCTTATATTGTTTTTTTTATTACCACGGAGTACTGGAGCTAAAGCTCCTTGGAGTTTCACAGAGGGAGGAAGAGAGTTCGCACAAAAATCTCCGTGTTTCTCCAAGCTGTACGAAGGACAGCAGTACTCTGTGGTTAAACTTCTTAATTTTCCTTCAAGCCATGCGGTTCCGCTGCGGGAAGTTAGTTTTGCGCCGAAAGTTTTATTGTGTTTTAATACAGAATCTGTTAAATACATTATTATGTCCGCAAGATGTGTTCCGTCATGCCATAATTGATCGATAAGCCGTCTGTTTAATCCCATATATAAACAGGCGCGGACAGCGGTAATTGCTCCAAGATTGCCGCTTTTTAAAATCTCTTTTGCGCGGATATAGTCCTGCGAATACCGGCGTTCGTGGTTCGTAATAATAGTAAGATCGCTTTGTTTAGCAAGATCTGCGATTTTCCGCGCTTTGCCGATTGTGTCAGCAAGAGGTTTTTCGCAGATAACGACGGGAATATTATACAGCGCTGCAAGGCGGCAGTAATGATAGTGGCTGTCAGGATGCGTAGCTATCGATAAAATTTGCGGCTTATGTATACGAAGCATTTCCGCAGCGTCAGCATAGACTTGTACGTTCCATTTTTCTGCAAATAAGCTGCGGCGTTCTTCGTCGGTGTCACAGCCTGCGGTAAGAATACAGTCTTCGTTTGCGGCGATTGCGCCTGCGTGCGTACATGGTTTTTCGCGGAGAGTATCTTCTTCTAAAAGCGAAGCAATGCGTCCAAGTCCGATAACAGCGGCTTTTATTTTATCCATTTTTTCTTTCATTATTTATTATATTTTTTGCTTTTGCTTTTTTACTGCGCCACGAATTAAAAACAGAATACATTATCGGAGTAACAAAAATTGTCATAAAAGTGCTGACAAAAAGACCGCCGACAAATGTTTTTCCGATAGGCTGAATCAAATCTGCTCCTGCACCCGGAAAAAAAGCAATAGGAGTCATACCAAGAATAGTTGTAAGGCTTGTCATTAATATTGGGCGCAATCGTCTTCTTCCTGCTTCGATACAGGCATCGCGGACATCCATGCCGCGCGAATATAATGTATTTGTATAATCTACAAGTACTATTCCGTTATTTATTACGACCCCTACACAGGCGACAATTCCTACAATCGAGAACATCGACATATCCTGGCCTGTTATTTTATAAACCCATATTACACCGATAAAAAGTAAAGGAATAGAAAAAATTATAATTAATGGGTCAACAAATGACTCAAATTGACTTGCCATTATTCCAAAAATTAAGAATATTGCGGTAGCAATTATAATTCCATAAAGAGACCACATAGACTGAATCTCGGCAGCTTCGCCGAGATAACGGACAGTTACACCATCACGCGTGACCAACTGCTGTTTAATTGTTTCTTCCATGCGGCGCTGCATTTCTGTCGCGGCAATTCCCGGCTCAAGACCTCCTGTTACGCGAAGAACACGCTCCTGTCTTTCGCGCCGAATAGAAGATGGGGCTCTTCCTTCCGAAATATTAGCGACATTTGATAATGATACGCGCGTACCGTTTCTGCTGATTACAGAAATTGCGTCAAGATTGGGAAGCCCTCTTCGGTCTTCGTCTTTTAAGCGAACCTGAACATTAATTAATCTGCTGCCATGGCTCATAGTTGTTGCTGTTTCTCCGTCCATTGCCATGCGTATTTCGGAAGCAATCGAAGAAAGAGATAATCCAAAACTTGACGCTCTGTCACGGTCAATTTCTATTTGCAGCTGAGGCGCGCCTTCGTCAAGATTTATAATCGGGTTTTCTATCTCAGGAAGATAATTAATCATGATATGCTGAATCTCTTCTGCTGTCTGCATAAGGGCAGTATAATTTCTTGAACTTACTGCTACAACAATGGGTGAAGTGCTTCCCATTCCTCGTCCGGCTCTAAAGCTGACACTTGTCCCGGGTGTTGAGTTTAATAGGGGAGTGAGCTTTCTTATTATTGTATCCGGCGTATCTATCTGCTGTGACGGAGGAGGCAGTGTAATTTGTATCGAACCTTGATTGTTGCCGCTCCTATGAGCAGTTAATACAATATTATTATAACCTTCTATTTCTCTTTTAATTATTTCTTCTATACTGAACAATGTCCTTTCTGTAACATCGATAGCTGTTCCGCGCGGCATTGCTACGCTCAAAATTATATTGTCGTCTGTCCGCATACGGACATATCTATTCATGCCGATACTGCCGAATTGTAAAAGAGAAAAGACAAGAAGCAATAATACTAATAACATAATTATAAGCCTGTGAGAAAGGCAGTAATCCAGAGCAATTTTATATTTGTTTTCTATGAAGAGAAGTAATGATTCTATTTTGCTGTCGATTGTACGCATAAGCGGCTGTTTAATAGGTTTTTGTTTTCTTGTATTTAATTTTAAAATAGAACCCGAAAGGCTTGGAACAAGCGTAATAGCGACAATAAGAGAAACACTCAAAGAAATTACTACAGTAAATATTAAATCGCTGAATAAAATACCGTCCTCTTTTAAATCGTTCTTGTATATAATAATCGGGATAAATACACACAGGGTTGTTATTGTAGATGTAATAATAGCGCGTAACATTTCTCTGCTTCCTAAAATTGCCGCAACGGTGCTTTTTGCGCCTCGTTCTCTGTAGCTGTGAATGTTCTCAAGTATTACAATAGAAGCGTCAAGCGTCATACACATTCCCATTATAAGGCCTGTTAATGTCATTAAGTTAAGAGTAAAACCAAAGATAGACATTGACATTAGGGTAAGAAGGATAGAAATAGGAATAGAAAGCCCGATAATTATATTTGCTTTAATGTTTCGCAGGAACAGCATAAGTATTATCATGGCAAGGCACGCGCCTTGAAAAGCGTTTCTGTAAACTTGATCCATTGTCGCGCGGATCATTGTTGTGTTGTCAGATAAAACATGAAGTGTTATTCCCTGCGGAAGCGTTTCATTTATGTCTTCCAGCGCTGCTTGAACCTTGTCAGAAACATTTATTTGATTGCTGCCGCTTTCTGCTGTTATCTGAATATAAACGCCGCTTTGTCCGTTTACATGAACTCTGGAAGCATTATCATTATATCCCAAAGAAACATCAGCAACATCTTCTATTCTGATTACTTGATAACGCGGCTGAGAAGCGGATGAAGTATTTACTGTTCTTACAACAAGACGTTTTATTTGTTCGATACTAACAAGTTCTTCCTGAGTCATTATTTGATATTCGCGCGTTCCGCGCCGTAAGTTTCCGCCGGATGATAAAACATTCTGTCCCCTAAGAGAACTCGATATATCGTTTAGTGTCAAATTAAAAGCTGCTAGACGGTTTAATGAAACTTCGACCTTTACAATTTGAGTTGTACCGCCTGTTACTTCGGCTGCAGCAACGCCTTCTATTCGTTCAATGCTAGGTTGTATTTCGTCTTCGGCAAATATGCGCAGTTGATCGGGAGGATAATTTCCTCTGACAACAAGGCGCATAATCGGCATAGCGTTCATGTCAAAGCGGCGTACCATTGGAGTAGAAACACCGTCGGGCAGTGAATTGACAAGCCTGTTTAAAAGAATCTGCGCGTCGTTTACCGCCTTGTCCATGTTGGTGCCGTAAGCAAATTCAAGCGTTATAGAACTTGATTCGAACTGTGAGTTACTTGTCATGTTTACAAGTCCTCTGGAAGAAGACAGCGCGCGTTCCAGGCGTTCTGTAACATTGCGCTCAACATCAGCAGGACCCGCTCCGGGAAAACGAGTCCATACAGAAAAAACCGGTCTGTCAACAGAAGGAAAAAGATCCATTGCAAGATTAGAAAGTAGAGATAATGAAATTCCTATTATAAGAACAAACAGCATTACAACCGTTACGGGACGTTTAACTGAAAGTTCGGTTATTTTCATTATAACTCCGTTATATTACTACGTTATTCTACAATTCGGACAGAATCGCCGTCAGTCAAAAAGTTTTGTCCTGCGCTTACAACATTTTCTCCAAGTTCTACTCCATTGATTATTTCAATGTAATCTTCGCTGTCAATGCCAAGAGTAACTTCGCGTCTGCGCGCAACATTGTTTTCGTCAGCGACAAAGACAATCCAAGAACCGTAAGTGCTTATAACTGACGCTCTTTGAATAACAGGAACATCAGCTTTTCTATTTGTTATAAGGCTGATTGTCGCGAACATTCCCGCTCTAATTCTTGGATCGGGATTTAAAAATCTTAAACGTATTCTTAATGTTCTTGTTGCAGGATCTAGAACAGGGCTGACTTCGATTACTTCTGCGTTAAATGTTTCACCGCCGATTGCTTCGAACCACAGAACAGCTCTCATACCCTGTCTCACCGACGCTACGAATCTTTCGGGAACATGTGTTTCGACCAGCAGAGCAGAAAGATCACCCACTACAAAAACGCCTGATTGTGTTGTAACAGTATCGCCGATACTAAAGGGCGCGTTTAATACTGTCCCGGAAACTGTGCTTACAACAGGGCTTCTAAAAAAAACTTCGCCGGGTCTTGACGGGTCAACCATCGCAACGATATCGCCTCTGTTTACTCTGGCTCCAATGCCGACCCGCATTTCTACTAGTCTTCCGTTAGCGCCCGGAAAAATAGTAACCTGATTGCGCGCGAGAATTTCACCGTTTAAAATTACGCTTTTTTCGATAGTGCCTAAAGAAACAGGCGTTACGCGCACAGTTACCGCCTGACTGCGCTGCCTTTGCTGTACAGCCAGAGTATCATCTTTTTTGGGACCAAATAAATTAAGCGCTATAAGAAGCGCGAATATCGCAATGAGCGAAAGAATGGCAATAGTTATAATTCTGTATTTATTCATTCGGCACTCCATAAGTTTCTATTAATATTTTCCAATCCATATTAAGCGCGGCAGAAAGATCCAAGATCATATTAAAGTAAGATAGTTCTGTTTGCAGCAGACGCTGTCTTGCGTTTGCCATATTATTGCGCGCGTCAACCAGCGTAAGTGATTCTACGATTCCGTTTAAAAAACCCTGTTCTGTAAGCTGATAGCCGCGCCTTGCTGCTTCCAGGCTGAGTCTTGCGATTATTATACTGTCGTATGAATTACGAAGAAGAGCCGTCAAAGAACGTATCTGCGCTTTTGCGGCATTCTCTGTAATTTCCATGTCGAGTTTTGCTTTTTCTAAAGAACCAGAAGCTCTGGCAATCGCCTGCTGACGCGCTGTCCCCGGTATCCACGGATCTATCGGAATGCTGACACGGGCAGTTGCGCTTAATATATCTGTAAATGGGTCAAAAGAAGAACTGCTCCAGTCCAAAGATAAATTAAGTGAAGGCGCGCGGCTTTGCATAATAGTCTGCATATGCGTCATAGTAAGTCTTTCAATCTCTTGGCTGTTCCTTATAATATCAGGACGCAAAGGAAGATATTCGTTTATTAAAACTTCTGCGTCTGCGTCTATTTTTAGGATGTTTATTTCGCCGAGCAGTAAAATATCGTTATTTGACTGCATGCCAAGCATTGCAAGAAATTCTGTTTTGCTGTTTTGATGTGTAATAAGAGCGGCAGCATGATTATAACGGGCGTTTTCCAGAGATATTCTGCTTTGAGTAAAAGAAAGTTCTCCGACAAGTCCGTTTCTAAATAAAGTTTCGCTTCTTGTAAACTGCCTTTGCGCAAGATTAAAAACTTCTTCTAGAAGAGTAAGGTTATTTTTTTCTGCGATAAGCTCAAAGTATTTTTTTGTTACCTGAATAGAAAGCAGATTACGCGCATCTTCGTATCTTAAAATATTAGCTTGATGAGCCAGCTGGATGTTTCTCATAGAATAGGGGATTCCGGCATTTAAGCCGAGGTTGACACTAAAGCCAAGATTATAGCTAATGCCCTGATTGTTCGGCTGTACGCCGCTAAAGAGCTGGTTTCTGTATGTCGCGCTTGCGCTCGCGCTTATCGTTGGGAATATCTCCGACCACAGGTTTCTTTCGGAAAAACCTGATGAGGCGAGATCAATTTCTGTTTTTTTTAATGAGAGATTGTTTTCTAATGCGAGGTTTACCGCGTCTTCCAGAGAAAGTTCTAAACCCATTGCAGGGACATTATGAAAAAATACAAAAAATAAAAATAGCAGAAAAAAATGCATAATTCGTTTCAAGCGCAGTAACCCCTTTCTATAATTATACAACATTTATTGATGAATATTAATAGAGAAGGGTCAAAATATGGGTATTAATTGACTTCCGGCAGGTATTTCCAGTAGCGTTTCGGCATAAATTGCTTTTGAACTTTTGGGTTATGGCGGTCTTTATTATTAATGGTTATATGGTAATGCTTCCAGAGGTCTTCCCACTCGTCATTTGCAGAGGCGGCAGAGGTGTTTTCCTGCAGAGGGATAATTTTTGCCTCTTCCCCGCGCCTGCAGCGAAGGCATAAGCCTCGTTTTTCGTCAATTATTGACCAAGATGTTTCGCCGAACCGTGCTCCAAAATACAAAGCTAAAGCCGGCAGAATATAGTGATCTGTAGCGCACCTTGCGATAAATTCCCCATTCTTATCAGGGGTAAACCGTAAAAGCCCCATCATTCTGTGAATTTCATGCTGAACTTTATAGTCGTTAAGATCTGCAGGTTTTTCTGCGATTTCTGCCTGTGAGAATAGTTCGCCGTTCGCGCTCATATGCACCTCCATCAATTACAATTAAAAATCAAACAGCGGCAGTTGAAGCCCGGCGCCATCAGTATCCGATAATAAACGCCTTATACGCAAAGGATCATCAGGCCGTTCGATATATGCGCCGGCAGCTGTCATAAAATACCGCGCGCGTTTTAAAGCCGCGCCCATTTTTTGAAGACTCTCCAGTGATAAACTGCGCTGCCTTCGTACTTCTATAATGCGGCGCGCTGTTTTTGCGCCAATTCCCGGAACACGCAGGAGCGTTTCGTAATCGGCGCGGTTTACTTCGATAGGGAAAAAATCAAGGTTATTAAGCGCCCAAACAGTTTTTGGGTCTAGGTGCGCGTCTAAAAACGGCTGTTCTTCGCTTAAAATTTCACCTGCCTTAAAATGATAAAAACGCAAAAGCCAATCGGCTTGGTAGAGACGGTGTTCGCGTACTAAAGGCGGACCTATCGTATCCGGCAGCCGCGGATCTGTCAGTTTTGTGCCTTGCGTGTAGCTCCCCGGATGAATAAAAGCGGAGTAGTACACCCTTTTTAAAAAAAACTTATTGTAGAGCGAACTGGTCAAATTGATGATCTGCCTGTCGTCTTCTCCAGTTGCTCCAACAATAAGCTGGGTGCTTTGTCCCGCGGGTGCAAACCAGGGGGATGAGGTTTTTCCCTGCGGGAGAAATTTACTTTTTTGTTTTTCTTCTTCGGTCTCTATTCTGATGTCAGAAAAATCACTCATAGCGCCTATAATGTCTTTTTTGGATTTTTCCGGCGCAAGGTTTACAAGGCTTTTTTCGGTGGGAAGTTCGATATTAACGCTTAATCTGTCTGCCCACTTGCCTGCTTCCCTTATTGTTTTTTCTCCGGCGCCGGGTATAAGTTTTAGATGAATATAACCGCGGAACCCCATATCAGTGCGAAGCGTTTTTGCGGTTTCTGTAAGTTTTTCCATTACGATATCCGGGTCTGTGAATATCCCTGACGATAAAAAAAGCCCTTCGATATAGTTGCGTTTATAAAACTCGCATGTAACTTGCGCAAGTTCGTTAACCGTGAAAGTCGCTCTTTTTATGTCGGCAGAAGCCCGGTTAACGCAATACGCGCAGTCATATTTACATACATTGGAGTAGAGTACCTTTAAAAGGCTTACACAGCGCCCGTCCTGAGTCCAGCTATGGCAGACCCCCATCGGTAAGGTCGCTCCCATTTGCTTCCCGGGAGCCTTAAAACCGCTTGAGCCCGAGGTAGCGCAGGAAGCGTCATATTTGGCTGCGCCTGAAAGAACAGAGATTTTTTCCTGAATGTCCATATTTCCCATATCGGTATAACTATACAATTGTTTAGCTATATTGTCAAGAGGGGAACCTTCGCCCTGCGAATTAAAATTCGAGGGCTTGGTTGAGGTTCAAGAGGGTTTTATTTGAATTTTTCACACAGAGCTAGCAGTGTACACAGGGGATTTTTTGATTTATCTCACACAGGTCCTTGCAGCGAAGCTTCTAGCAGACACAGAGAACACAAAGGGCACGGAGGCGAAATAAATCAACCCAAAAAAAGAGCCTGCGTTTACAGACTCTTAAAATTACAATTAATTAAAATAATCAAGAAGCAGAGGAAAGCTCTCTAATAGTCTCTATATCTAGCCCGGTGATTTTTTGTGCTACCTCAGGTGGATAGCCTTCTGCCAAAAGTTTTTGAGCAGTTTCATTGTCTTTCATTTTACAAGCTTCTTCCCAAGTTTCTCTTTTGACAACTGCAATCTCGTCTTCTATTCTGTATTCACCGTACAACATACTATGAATCTCCGAACTATGTTTTTTGATGAAATCCACAAGGATTCCTTTCCCTAAGCAATATTCTACAGCAAGTTCTATCGAT
>Ga0123356_10007843_pt1 | contig 10633 bp, 7 predicted proteins | sample TergutEmb28metaG_2_FD_92546 | JGI IMG/M metagenome (GOLD analysis project Ga0123356, IMG submission 92546) | Embiratermes neotenicus P3 segment gut microbial communities from Petit-Saut dam, French Guiana - Emb289 P3 | ecosystem: Host-associated > Arthropoda: Insects > Digestive system > Gut ... | reverse complement strand
GAGCAGGCGCTGCCTAACCCCGCCAGGTCCGGAAGGAAGCAACGGTAAGCGGAAGTCTGTTGCGCCGCGGCTAAATCTTTGGTTTGCAAACCTTTGGTTTGACTCCTGGTGCAGGCAATTCTTTCTATATTGACCAGTTTCTCTCAGCTGTAATAAACTATTTCCATGGCAACTCAATACGAAGTAACTGCATCCAAATACAGACCTAAAACTTTCGATGAATTGGCAGGACAGGAATTTGTAGTTTCTACCATTAAAAATTCTCTTAAAAACGGCCATATTGCGCATGCTTATCTTTTTTCAGGACCAAGGGGGTGCGGCAAAACCAGCGCTGCACGGATATTGGCACGATCCCTTAATTGTGAAAAAGCAATTGGGGCATTTAATGAACCTGCAGATAAAGAAACAGGGCCGTGCGGTGTTTGTGATAACTGCCGGTCAATAAGCCTGGGTGTCAGTATGGATGTGCTTGAAATTGACGGCGCTTCCAATAATTCGGTAAATGATGTCCGGCAGATAAAAGATGAAGTGCTTTTCCCTCCGCAGGCAGGACGATATAAAGTATACATCATTGACGAAGTGCATATGCTTTCAACCAGCGCTTTTAATGCATTGTTAAAAACCATAGAGGAACCTCCACCCTACATTTGTTTTATTTTTGCAACAACAGAACTGCATAAAGTTCCTGCCACAATTAAAAGCCGCTGTCAGCAGTTTAATTTCCGTCTTATACCGGTTGAAACAATTTGCGGAATACTTAAAAAAATCTGCACCGAAAATGATATCAAGGCAGAGGATGATGCGCTTTTCTGGATAGCAAGGGAATCAACCGGAAGCATGCGGGATGCTTTTACCCTGTTTGACCAGGTTGTATCTTTTTCCTCAGGTCCGGACGGTGTTTTTATTCAAAGCAGCCTGATACGCGAAAAACTGGGAATTATCGGTCTTGATAAACTTAACGATCTTGCGGAAGCCTGTGCCGTAAATGACGCATCACGCGCTTTTGCGCTCACCGATGAAATTCTTTCCGGCGGCGCAGCAATAGAACAGTTTATAATCGATATAACCGGATATTACCGCAGTCTTTTGCTGCTGAAAAACGGCGTAACAAGGGAATCTCTTTTGGGTTATCGTTCCGCTCTTTTTTCTGCAAAGGTTCTTGAAACATACGATTCTGTCCGCTTTGAACAGGCGCTGGATATTCTGCTTGATTGCTACCGTAATATCCGCTATTCGGTATCTCCCAGGTTTGAACTTGAAACGGCAGTTTCAAAACTGACATGGCTGAACAAATGGGTTTCTCATTCTGAATTAAAGGAAGCGGTAAATAATGCGCAGGCTGCGCTTTTTGCAGCAGGTTCGAATAGAGTACAGCCTGCAGTTTTGCATAACGAAAAAAGCAGTTCTTTGCCGCAAAAACCTGCAGATAGTAAGCCGTTTGCATCTTCGGGAAACAGCCGTTCATTGACCGATGAATTTCAGCGGATGATTGCTGCCAAAGAAACAGGTTTTACAGATGATGAAGATGCTCCCATGTGGGATAATGCTGTCAGAAAGAATGAAAAAGAAAATAACCCGCCGGCGATAGATAATTTTTTATCTATTATCCCGGGAACAGTCATTCAATAAATACGGAGTATTAAAATACGGAGTATTAAAATACGGAGTAAATATGAATATTAATCCATTTGATGTATTAAAAAATGCGCAGAAGCTTCAGGAACAGATGAATGGTTTCCAGGAAAAACTCAGCGCCATTACAGCTACTGGAGCTGCCGCAGCCGGTCTTGTAGAAATTGACATTAACGGAAAATTTGAAGTTTTAGCTGTGCGTATTGCTCCGCAGGCTATGGATGATGCAGAAATGCTTCAGGATTTGGTTATGGCGGCTTTTACAGACAGTATGGCAAAAGTCAAAGCTGTTATTAATAGCGAAGTCAGCGCCATGACAGGCGGTTTGAATATTCCCGGAATGGGTTCTTTGCCGTTCGGGCTTGGATGATTTAATGCAGAGACGAATTCTTATTGCGGTGATCATGTGAATGCTCTGGACAGGCTTGTAGCTTTATTTTCAAAACTACCCGGTATCGGGAAAAAAAGCGCAGGCAGAATAGTTTACCATATTCTGGACAGCAATCCGGCTCTTGCAGTATCTTTGGCAAAGGAATTATCAGGATTACATCAGGCTATACGGCGATGCAGCGTCTGCGGCGGTTTTACCGAAGCTGATCCGTGTTTAGTCTGCAGCGATCCTGCCCGTGACAGATCTGTTATCTGCATTGTAGAATGCGCCCAGGATATGAGGATTATCGAAGAAGGCCGTGAGTTTTCCGGTGTATACCATGTGCTTGGCGGATTAATTGCGCCTTTGGAAGGAGTAAGCCCTGCAAATCTTTCTATCGATAAACTTATCAGCCGTCTGCATAGTTCAGATAACGATGTCAGGGAATTGATTCTGGCGCTTAACCCGACAGTCGAAGGCGATACAACAGCTCTTTATCTTCAAAAAATACTTAAGGATTACCGGATTGAAATTTCACGCCTTGCGTCCGGAATGCCTGTCGGCGGAAATATTGAGTATACCGACAAACTTACTTTATCGCGCAGTTTCCGCGGACGCATTAAAATTTAACGTATTGTATCTTTTTTCTTTGCAATTCCTGATAATTCGTGCATTGAATCACGCAGTTTTTCGGTCATGGACAGCATTTGGGCATAATCCTTCTTAACATCATCGCTTTGAATTTTTAAACTGTCGAGCGCTAGTGTAATCTCGTTGCTTTCAGCGGATAATTCGTTAAAAGTGTTTATTAAATCTGTCATTGTCTGGGCAAAGTCATTTATTTCTACCGACATTTCTGTAATACGGGCATTGGTATCGCCGGATTGTTTCGATGTTACCGCTATTCCGTCAATTATGCTCTTTAATGTCTGTGAAATATTGCGTGAATTTTCCCTTGTGCTTTCAGAAAGCCTGCGTATCTCGTTTGCTACAACTGCAAAGCCTTTACCGGCTTCTCCGGCATGAGCAGCTTCAATTGCCGCATTCATGGAAAGCAGGTTTGTGTTAGCCGCAATCGCACTGATTATTTTAATTGCCGACGCTATTCCGTCAACTGATTGTGAAATGCCCTGAACCGATGTTATGGTTTCTTTCATGGATGACTGACCCAGCGCGGCATTTTGAATCAATTCATTGATTGCTTCCTGTTTATTTCTGGACATGGTTGAAGTTGTTTTCAGTGAATTTACCATTACTTCTGTTTTTTTAGATGACTCTTCAACAGCCTGAGACTGGGTTCTTATACTTCCGCTTAAGTCGTGTACGATTGTGGTTATTCCGTCGATAAGCGATGTTGCTCCATTGATGTGCTCTGTAAGCAGATTAAGGAGTTCTTCAACTTTCATTTCTTCTTTTAACAGTGCAAGTATGTAATGTGAACAGTTATCAGGTTTATTTAATTTATTATGAATTGCCGTTGCCATTGATTTACAGCTTCCGTAACCGCAGGATGTGCAATCGTATATATCTTCCTTGCCGAATTTTCTTAAACTGCGGTAAATCTGATTTAATTCCATATCATTGGGAGTTTTTATATAGTTGTTTCCGGACAAGTTAACGTAGCTGCGGTTATACAAATTTTTCTTCCAGTATTTATCAAGCACTTTATGATATCTTTTGTATACCCATTCACCCTTTTGATGTTTATGGTATTCTTCAAGTTTATGCCTTCTTTTTCGAACCGGACTTTCAAGTATAGCTGTAGGAATCTTACTGCTTCCTGTTCCCGGTCCGCCATTGCAGCCTTTTTCGCAGTTCAGACAGTCAATTAATAATGATAATTCTACATTTGAATCCAATAATTCCACCAGTTCTTCCAGGTAAGGATAAATTGTATGGACGCCTTCGGATTTATGTGTTTTCCGCCGGATGCCGGGAACAAAACGTTCAGCCGTATCAAGCAATCCTCCCGGAGATGAAAAGCCTACTGCGCGCTCTGCATGAGGTCCTTCATATTCAACTTTGGGATATGATGATATTTCGATTCTTTGTTTTTCCATGTGTTCCCTTAAAGCAAGCATTGTAACATTATAATCGCCGAGTTTTGTTTCATCGAATTCCCGCTTTTTTGCAATACAGGGAGAAATAACCACTATTTTATGGTTCCTGTACTGCGGGTAATATTCGCGGATCATTTTTATTGTATGCAGCATTGGGCTGTCTGCCGGCGCAAGATAGGGAATTAACTCCGGATGATATATCTGGATAAAATTGACGATTGCAGGGCATGGCTGGGCAATTACTGTACGGGGGTCTTTATTCTTGATGTAATCAAGATAGGATATTACCGTTAATTCTGCACCGAAGCTGACATCAAAAAATGATTCAACGCCAAGTGACTTTAACCAGCCATTCAAGTTAAGGAATTTTTCCGGGAAAACCGAAGCAACAGCCGGAGCAACAATAGCAACTATTTTCTGTTTGTTTCTTAAATCTTCAAGAAAACGATTAGTATCGTCTATTAGACTGCGTGCCTTGTGAGAACATACAATTATGCAGTTTCCGCAGCCGATGCAAAGATCATGCTGTATTGTCAATTTTTCTCCGGAGCCATCCATGCAGTATTTGACCGGACATCCTGTTATACATGCATAACAATTAATACATTTTTTTTCATCAATCTGAATAACCGGAGTTAGTGCTGTTTTCCCCATTTTTTGACTCCTTATAAGAATTTCATTATGTGAAGCTGTTCTTTAAATTACTGATATTTTTGTTTTTTAAAAATTTACAGGAATATTAAAGCCACTCTCTATAAATAATACGATAAATATTAATTAATTTCAATCCTTCGTCCTTCGCATCACGGCCATTATTTGATTTTTATATACTCCAGGTGTTCTTTGTTTCTATACTGACGCGTAATGGTATGCTTAAATCTGCCGCCTGCTCCATAACACTTCTCACCATGGATTCGGTTTTACAGCAGTCTTCCTGAGGACATTCAATAACCAGTTCATCGTGTACCTGGAGCAATAAACGGGCTTTGCTGTATTCCCCGGTCAATTTCCTGTCCAGCATGATCATGGCTGTTTTTACGATATCCGCCGCTGACCCCTGAATGGGTGTATTAACCGCAATGCGTTCCGCTGACGATTTTTCGGTCTTGTTACGTGAATTTATAGCGGGTATATAACGTCGGCGGCCGGAAATTGTAGTGACATAACCGGTTTGTTCGGTTTTTGTTATGGTTTTTTCTATAAATTGCCTAACGCCGGAATATGTTTCAAAATAGGCGTTGATAAATTTTTGTGCATCTGTGCGGCTTATATCCAGTTCATTTGCCAGCCTGAAAGCGCTCATACCGTAAATTACTCCGAAATTGATGATTTTTGCCATTCGCCGCTGTTCATTTTTTACATTACATTCATCAATTCCGAAAATTAACGCCGCTGTACGGACATGCACATCCTTATTATCATTAAATGCCGAAATCAGGTTTTTGTCCTGCGAAAGATGAGCCAGAACAACCAGTTCGATTTGGCTGTAGTCTGCAGAAATAAGTTTGCAGCCTGGTTTCGCGACAAATGCCTGGCGGATACGGCGACCTTCTTCTGTGCGTATGGGGATATTCTGAAGATTGGGTTCACGGCTGGAAAGCCTGCCTGTAGCGGTTCCTGTTTGTATAAAACTGGTATGAAGCCTTCCTTCGCTGTCTGCCATATCAGCTAATGTATCGACATATGTTGATTTTAGTTTCGCCAGAGTTCGGTGACGCAGTATCAAGCCCGGTACAGGGTCTTCGCGGGCAAGTTCTTCCAGCGCCGCGGCATCGGTGGAGTAGCCTGTTTTTGTCTTTTTTCCGGGTTTTAGTTTGCGTTCAATAAAAAGTATTTCCTGAAGCTGTTTTACAGATGACAGGTTGAACATCCGTCCGACAATTTTCCATGTTTCATATTGAATTTTTTCGAGTTCAATTGTAAGTTCTTTTCCGAAGTTTATTAATGCTTTCGGCTCGATTTTTATTCCTTCACCCTCCATTTCGGCAAGAATAGGAAGCAGCGGCATTTCCAGAGTTTCAAACAGACCAAGGGATTCTGTTTTTTTTAATACCGGTTCAAGATGATTTTTTAGCCTGATGCAATAGTCTGCATCCTCACATGAATAAAGTGTTGCTGTTTCCAGCGAGACAAAATTAAAAGCTGCGCCTTTCGGCACAATATCAAAATATTTTAACGGCATACAGTCAAATGTATAGGAAGCAAGTGAATCAAGCGAATAATTGTTACGCTCCGGATCAGTCAGCCATGCCGCTACCATTGTATCCCAGATTTTACATTTCCATCGTTCAATACCCCAGCCCCGGCTTACTTTATAATCATATTTTATATTATGCGCTGCAATTGTCATTTCGTTATCTGCAAAAAGAGGAGAAAGCAAGCTGCGGACTTTTTCCGGATCAAGAAAATTATTGTCTTTTGTGATTTCGTTGCCTTCCGGGTCTGTTACTACATTGTGGGGAGCGACAGGTATATAAAAAGCCTGTTTCGGCTTTAACGCAATTGATATTCCGATTGGATGTGAATTCCAGGCATCCAGCGAATCTGTTTCAAAATCCAATGTTAAAAATTTTTGTTTTTTTGCCTGTTCTAAAATATAAATTAATTCATCAAAATCCAGAATGAATTTGTATTCTCCTTTGCCGAGAAGATGCTGTTCCGCTATTGAAAAATTAAATGTTTCAATCTGAATAGTTTCCTTTCCTGTTTTAACTGCATTATCTTTTATTTCACTGCTGCTGTCAGAATCGGCAGTTTTTGCATCTGAAGCTGGGTTTAATCTGGCATTAGTATCAAGCTGCTTTGCGCTTTGACGGATACCTTCGCGCATAAGTACAGATGCTCCCGCAGACCGGTTGATATTTTCTGCAGACAAATCATCAATTGATGTAATTGGAAGCTCTACATCATTTCGCAGCCGTATAAGCGACTGGGAAAAATAAGCGCTTACCTTGCCTTCTGATAATCTTCTGCCGACAGATCCTTCTATAGCAGCTATGTTACTGTAAATTCTGTCAAGAGATCCGTACCTCGCTATCAATTTAGCGGCTGTTTTTTCGCCTATTCCTTTTACGCCGGGAATATTATCGGAAGCGTCTCCTGTAAGAGAAAGCAAATCAAGTACTTTTTCCGCTTCTACACCCCATTCCTGTTTTACTTCCTGCGGTCCGATTAAATCCCATGCAGGACCTGTATTTGATGATGATGTTTCGCTTCTGTTTATTTTTGCCGGACGCAGTTCATAGGTGCCGTTACCTGCAAGCTGCAGCAGATCCTTGTCTGATGAAAGGATATAACACTGTCTGTTTTCGCTTTGACATTTTTTTGCGAGAGTAGCGATAATATCATCAGCTTCAAAACCTTCAGCTTTAATACATTTGATTCCCAGTGCAGTTAAAAATTCTTCCACTAACGGAACCTGTTCGTGCAAATCATCAGGTGTTTTTTGCCTGTTAGCCTTGTATTCACTGTACATTTTATGCCGGAAAGTAGGGGTTTGCGAATCAAAAATTGCAGCCAGGCGCAGAGGTACTTCCGGTTTATCTGCAAGTTTTCCGTATTGATCAGCTAGTGGAGCTCCGTCGTTCAGCAGGGAAACAACAGTGCGCGCAAAACCATGCAGAGCAGATACATTTTTCCCTGCATTATTCCGCAGCGGGCGTGTTAAAAAAGCAAAATAAGATCGGTAAATCAAGCCGTATGCATCTATCAGGTATAAAGGGGCGGTTTTCATTGTTCCATGTTATCATGCACGGATGAACCTTGCAACGACAGGTAATATATGTAATAATTTTATTATGAGCGATAACTCAGGTGATAATAAAGATAAAAAAGGTCCCATGTTTCCGTTTGGCGGCGGAAAAATGCCTGATTTTAAAGGATTCGGCAACTGGAAGTATCTTCTTATTTACCTTGCAATTCTGCTTGTGGGGATGACTCTTTTTAACTATGTCTTCCTCAACAGACTGAATCCCGCAATTGATTTTTCTGAATTTAAATCGCTTATTTCTTCTGGTGTTATCAAGCGCGTAGAAATTACCGATTCCTATTTTACCGGTTATACCAATCCCAACAGAAGGGATTCTTCCAGAACAAGTACAGCGCGTTCATACAATTCAGCGCAACAGGACAGGGTATTCAGGACTGTATCGATTTACGATCCGGAATTCATCAAATTACTTGATGAAAAAAATGTTGCTTACGGAGCTGTTTCGCGCGAAGGGAGCGCTGTGCTTAATTTTATTTTAAGCTGGGTGCTGCCTATAGCATTTTTTATTTTGATATGGCGTTTTGTTATTAAACGTATCGGGAACATGGGCAGCAATGTATTATCCGTTGGGCAAAACCGCGCTGTAATTGTCGCCGAAGGTGATATAAAAACACGTTTTTATGATGTTGCCGGTGTTGATGAAGCAAAGGAAGAACTAGTTGAAGTTGTAGACTTCTTAAAAAGTCCCGATAAATACAAGGAAATCGGCGGAAAAATTCCCAAAGGCGTACTTTTGGTCGGACCGCCGGGAACCGGAAAAACGCTTCTTGCCAGGGCAGTTGCCGGAGAAGCCGGTGTTTCATTTTTCCGCATGAGCGGAGCGGACTTTGTTGAAATGTTTGTCGGCGTTGGAGCTGCGCGTGTACGTGATTTATTCAAACAGGCAAGAACCAAAGCGCCCTGTATAATTTTTATTGATGAACTTGATGCTATCGGCAAAAGCAGAATCAACAATATATCCGGCGGCAATGATGAGCGCGAACAGACACTCAATCAGCTGCTTGTCGAAATGGACGGCTTTGACGGCACAAGCGGTCTTATCATCCTTGCCGCGACAAACAGACCTGATGTATTGGATCCCGCGCTCCTTCGCCCTGGACGTTTTGACAGACAAGTGCTTGTAGACAGACCAGATTTAAAAGGCAGGGAAGCAATTTTACAAATTCATTCAAAGCCTGTAAGACTTGATCCGTCGGTAGACCTGGAAGTTGTCGCAAGAGTAACATCCGGTTTTTCCGGGGCAGATTTGGCGAACATCGTAAATGAAGCGGCGCTTCTTGCTGTCAGGGCAGGACGTAAAATGGTAACCCAGCGGGATTTTGATGAAGCTATCGAAAAAACCATTGCGGGACTTCAGAAAAAAACAAGGGTACTCAAGGAAAAGGAAAGAAGACTTACCGCCTACCATGAAGCAGGACATGCAATGGTTGCGGCATTTACACCTAACGCCGATCCAGTCCAGAAAATTTCGATTATTCCGCGCGGTTTTGCGCTTGGCTATACATTGCAGCTTCCCCTTGAAGACCGCTATACAGTTACTAGATCTGATTTACTTGGAAGGATAGACATTCTTCTTGGCGGGCGAATTGCAGAAGAAATGATTTCCGGCGAATATTCCACAGGAGCTGCAAACGATCTTACCAAGGCTACAGATATAGCCCGCAAGATGATTACCGATTACGGAATGAGCGACCGTTTCCGCAACGTAGCATTAACTTCGCGCGGCATGAGCATGACAGGACAGGAACAGCGCGAACCATCATTCCAGCGCGAATATGCCGAAAGTACACAACAATATATCGACGAAGAAGTTGCACGCATCATAGAAACTGAATACGCAAAGGCAAAAGACATCCTGGAAAACCGCCGTGATATTCTTGACAGCATTTCCAGTGCGCTGCTTGAAAAAGAAACCCTGGACGAAAAGGAATTCAAAGCACTGCTCGGCGCAGATATATCTGCAGCAGCTTAGATATACCCAATTATTAAATATGTATTTTTATATGTGTGTTATTTGCTTTTTTTGTCGCGGGTAAAATACTGATTGGTCAGTTCTTTTACAACCTTCTGTAATGAATCATTAAAGTCGTTTACATAGATCATTACTTCGTTGTTGGTTGTTCCTTCGGGCAGGAAAAACTGATACGGTTCTACATTCAGGGCTACGGAAAGTTTTGCCAAAGTTCTGGCAGAAACTCCTTTTTTGCAATTTTCAATGTCGTTTATAAAGTTATGTGTAAGACCGGTACGTGATGCAAGGTTAAGCTGCGAAATATTCAATACAGACCTCAGACGTTTTATGTTATAACTGATTAGCTGATAGATATACTTTTCATTAATTTCATTTTTCTTTGCCATTATGACATTTTTATTTTTTTAAATATTGTTGGCAAATAGCTGGGGGTATATTATTTATCGCTGCTGGTTTTTAATATGGTGTTTTTTCAGTTTGGCAGCTTTTATCGCAATACCGCGAATACTGGAAATTATTGTCTTTAAATGATAGATTACATTAAAATGAGGATGAATATTTATGGAAATACTAAATTATGATGATTTAACCGGCAATTTGCCGGGATTTACCAAAAAAGCAGTAAAGAAAATCCTGAATAAAGGTTTAATCAATGATGTAAAAAATTCCGTTAATTCCGGCAATATTGACGCAAGCAATACCATAAAAAGCCTGATAAAAACTGTAATTAAAAAGGCAATTAGCACGATCAAAACGAAAATTGCCGTAATATTAACTGTAATAACATGTATTATTGCTGCGCCTGTAGTAATTATTACCCTTATTGCCAG
>Ga0123356_10007842_pt1 | contig 10635 bp, 8 predicted proteins | sample TergutEmb28metaG_2_FD_92546 | JGI IMG/M metagenome (GOLD analysis project Ga0123356, IMG submission 92546) | Embiratermes neotenicus P3 segment gut microbial communities from Petit-Saut dam, French Guiana - Emb289 P3 | ecosystem: Host-associated > Arthropoda: Insects > Digestive system > Gut ... | reverse complement strand
CTCGGTCTATGCAACGTCGTTTATTTTTATCGTTCTCGTCACCGCCGAGTTCATTTATGCGAAAAGCGTGAACACGCTGACCCCGGCCACCGAAGTCAGCTTCACGGGTGGGGCGGTCCGTATCCCTCTCGCCCAGGTTTCCGATGGCGACCTCCACCGCTTTCAAGCGCGGGAAAACGGCACGGAGATACGATTTCTCCTCTATAAGAAGCCCGATGGCAAGGTAGTCGCCGTCTTTGATGGCTGCGAAATCTGCGGCCCGGTTGGCTTCTTCAAGGGAGCAAATGGGCTGGTGTGCAAGAACTGTGCCTCGCCAATCAACTCCCAGTCGGTAGGCATGCCCGGCGGTTGCAACCCCGTGCCGCTTGAGTCGAGCGTGAGTGGCGACGCCATCGTAATTCAAGAAGCAGCGCTGGCCGCGCGGGCAAAGCTGTTTGAGCGGTAATCCTTCCATCCCGGGGGGACCGGACCATGAAGGATGCCACGGCAGGACCAAATAAGACGATCGATTGACACGTGCCATGTTTGTTCGCCTGGTTTACGAATCTTTTCGCCGGCAAACGCAGCGAAAACTGCTGGTCGCCTTTGCGGTGACGCTCGGGGCCGCGGTTTCGACCGCGATGATCGCTATCGCCACCGATATCGGCGACAAGATCAGCCGGGAACTGGCGAGCTACGGCGCAAACCTGGTGGTCAGACCGCAGGATGACGCGCTCGACGTGCAAATTGGCAGCGTCAATCTCAAGCCCAGCGGCGCGTACCTCGACGAAGCCGGCCTCCCGAAGATCAAGGGAATCTTCTGGCGCAACAATATCACTGCGTTCACGCCTGTGCTTTCCGGGAATGTGAGGCTTCGAAATCGCGAGGTCGCGCTCCTGGGGACGTATTTCTCGAAGAAGCTGAAATTTGGGAACGAGGAGTTTACCTCCGGGGCGCGCGGCACCTTTCCCTGGTGGAAGGTCGAAGGTCGATGGCCCGGCGACGACTCGGTTGAAGTTCTGGCCGGCGAGAAGCTCGCGGGCGAAGATAACATCCAAACCGGTCAAGAACTGCAGTTGAACGGACAGCGGTATCGCGTCTCGGGAATTGTTTCGACCGGCGGCGTCGAAGACCACCAGATCGTCGCGCCCCTTTCCGTGGCTCAGGCCCTGCTGGGGAAGCCCGGTGCGGTAGGCAAAATTTTTGTGAGCGCCCGGACCAAACCGGAAGACGCTTTTGCCCGCCGCAATCCGGACTTGATGACTGCCGCCGACCGCGATCGCTGGTACTGTTCTGCCTATCCCGAGTCGATCGCATTTCAGCTTCAGGAAGCGATTCCGCATTCGCACGCCGAGCAGATTCGGCAGGTCGAGCAGAACCAGGGCAACATCCTTTCGCGGATTAAGGGGCTGATGCTGCTCATTACGCTGGCTGCGCTCGTTACCTCCGGGCTCGCGGTTTCCGCCGCCATGGCCACGGCCATGTTTGAACGACGGCAGGAGATTGGATTAATGAAAGCGCTCGGCGCGGGACAGTTCATGCTCTCCGCCATCTTCACCACGGAATGTGTACTGCTGGCCGTTGCCGGCGGACTGCTCGGCTTTGCCGCAGGAGCAATGCTCGCCCGCCGTCTGGGGTTGACCATATTCGGATTGGCCATCACCGTGCAACCCGTACTTTTGCCGATCGTGCTCGGGATTGCAATTATCGTCACCTTCCTCGGGAGCGCCGCCGCCATCCTGCGCGCGGCGAACTGCGATCCGGTCCACGCGCTGCGAGGCGAAGCATGAAGGCCCGGCGCCAGGCCCAAGCTGCGCCGATGTTCTTCCGGATGCTCTTGCGCGCGGCCACGGTGAGGAAGCGAACTGCACTTTCCGCGCTCGTCGCCGTCACCGTTGCGGCAGCCGTCGCCACCGCCATGTTGAACCTGTTCGTGGATGTCGAATCCAAATTGCGCCGGGAGTTCCGAGGGTTTGGCGCGAATATCGTCCTCGAGGCCCGGTCCGGCTCGAGTTTTAGTGCATTTGAGTTGCAGCGTGTGGGCACAGTCGTTCGAGATCGCGGCCTCGCGGTTCCCTTTGCCTACGCCGTCGCCCGCGCCCGGAGCGATCAGCCGATTGTCGTGGCCGGCACCGACTTCGGTCTGGTACGCAAGCTGAATCCGTGGTGGGCGGTTTCTTCCTGGCCTCATCTCCCCGGCGAGGCCCTGGTTGGCGTACGTGCGGCCGGGGTTGTGACGCCGGGCAATGCTGGGTTTCGACTCTCCTACGGGGACCGCCCGATTCAGCTCTCTCGCGCGGGGAGCCTGACGACGGGGGCCGGCGAAGATGATCGTATTTATATTTCCCTCGATGAGTTCCATTCCTGGACCGGGCTCGGACCCTCGGTAGTCGAAATTGCCGCTTACGGCTCCGCGGCGGAAATCAATGCTCTGATCGCCTCGCTCGCCAGGGCTTTTCCTTCGGCCGACGTTCATCCTGTGCGGCAGGTCACCGAGGGCGAGGCGGGCATTCTTCGCAAGACCCGCTCCACGCTTCTCTGGTCTTCGGTCTTCATCATTCTGACGGCCGCTTTGTGCGTCCTGGCAACACTCACCGGGTGGTTGTTTGACCGCCGGCGCGACTTTGCCATCATGAAGGCCATCGGCGCCTCGGAGGCCGCGATCGCCCTATTCATTGCAGGCGAAGCGGCCGTGCTGGCCTGTGGCGGAGCCCTGTTGGGATATGCCGCCGGCATCGGCATCGCTGCCTGGATTGGCCGCGCCAATTTTCATGCTGCGGTCGCTCCCCGCCTCGACATCCTGCCTCCGGTCGTGATCGGATGCCTCGCAGTTACCCTGCTGGCCACCTTGCTTCCCCTGCGATTGCTGCGTCAGATTCAGCCCGCTATCATCTTGAGAGGCGAATAATGATCCGGCTCAGCCATGTCAGCAGGTTCTACCCGGCGCGGGCCGAAGCCCCGGGCGGCACCATTCGCGCCCTCGATGATTTCTGCCTCCAGGTGGAGTCGGGGGAGTGGATTGCGGTGATGGGACCCTCGGGCTCGGGAAAGTCCACGCTGGTGAACCTGATCGGCTGCCTGGACCGCCCGAGTAGAGGCGAGATCTGGCTGGATGGCGAGAATGTGGCCGGGCTCAAGGTGCGCGAGCTCACCCGAGTCCGTGCTGAGAAGATCGGCTTCATCTTCCAACAATTCCACCTGATCCCCTATCTCACCGCGGTTGAGAACGTGATGCTGGCGCAGTACTTCCACAGCATGACCGATGAGCAGGAAGCGCGCGAGGCGCTTGGCAGGGTGGGGCTGCGCGACCGGGCCGATCACCTGCCCGCCCAGCTTTCCGGCGGCGAGCAGCAGCGCGTGTCGATTGCGCGCGCGCTGATTAATGACCCCAAGATCATTCTTGCCGATGAGCCCACGGGAAACCTGGACGCCATGAATGAGCAGATCGTGCTCGATCTCCTGCGCGATCTGCACAGGCAGGGCCGCACGATCGTAATGGTCACCCACGATCCGGTGGTGGCACGGCTGGGAGACCGGCGGATTGAGTTGCATCACGGGAAGATTGCGGCGCAGGAATTTTTTAGCATGGCCGACGAGGAGCAGCTCGAAGAAGTACTCGAAGAGCTTTGGGTGCTTGAGGAGCACCATCAAATCGCCGAAATCGAGCACATGGAGGTACACGGCACGCTGCCGGTTGGAGTCGCGGTAGAAAAGCTGCGCGAACTGGGGCTCGTCGAAACCCAGCCACATCCGCCGGTCCAGCATGATCACAAGACCTTTGTGAACCCTTGCCATGATGCGCTGAAGCCCGCGGGGGTTTCGATTGGCGACGGCAGCATGATCGTCGAGCTGACGGGGAAAGGGCGGCAGCGAGCAGGAGACATCATCCGGCGTCATCGTCTCGCCGAGCGGCTGTTTACCGACAGCCTGGCCATGGACAGTGAGACGGAGATCGAGCAGCAGGCGTGCAAGTTCGAGCACATCCTTTCGCCCGAAGCTACCGACAAGATCTGCACCTTTCTCGGGCATCCGAAGACTTGCCCTCACGGAGCACCGATCCCACCCGGGCGGTGCTGCGGAACGGCTTCGGACGAGATACAGCCGGAGAACGGTGCCGTTCCCTTGCACAAAAAAGGGTTTTGAAACCCTTGGACACTAAATTCGTCGTATGTCCCGCCAGATTTGCGCGTGTGCCCCGTGCATAAAATCGGTGTCTTCGATTCCGGCTTCGGGGGTCTGACCGTGCTCAAAGCCTTGCTCGAGGTGCTGCCGCAAGCTGAATACCTGTACTTCGGCGACACCGCGCGGCTCCCATACGGATCCAAGTCTTCGGAAACCGTGGCTAGGTACGCCTGCGAGGCTGCCCGGTTTCTCGAGCGGGAAGGGGCCGACCTCCTGGTCATCGCTTGCAACACCGCAACCGCCCTGGCTCTTGAGGAGATCCGCCGGCGAGTCTCGATCCATGTGCTCGGCGTCGTCGAACCCGGCGCGCAGCAAGCTTCCGCCATCTCGCGCAGCCGCAAGGCAGTCGTGATCGGCACGGAGGCCACAATTTCGAGCCATGCCTATCACCGTGCGCTCGAAAACCGCCGGATGGAAGCCTGCGAGAAGGCGTGTCCGCTCCTGGTCCCCCTGGTCGAAGAAGGATGGACCGACCACCCGGTTACCGAACAGGTGGCAAGAATCTATCTCCAAGAAGCATTCGCGGACGGTTTCGGCTCAGCCGATGTGCTGCTGCTTGCGTGTACCCACTATCCGCTGCTCAAGCCGCTTCTCCGCCGCGTCGTGCCGCAAAATGCGACCTTGGTCGACTCGGCGGCTTCGACCGCCCTTGCCGTGGTGAATCTGCTCGGCGAGCAGGAAACCCGGCCGACCCCGGCCGCGACGAACGGCCTTTCTCCCCGCGCCGCCGGCGCCGTCGAGTTTTTTGTCACAGATTCGGTCCAGAAATTCGAGCGTCTGGGGAAGATGTTTCTCGGCCGTCCGATCGCAAACATCACCCACGTCGAGTTGAAGGAGTGAGGAAGGCCGCGCGCTGGTAAGGCGCAGAAAAAAGGGCCCGTTTCAGGGCCCCGCTCATTTCTGTCCTCAAGAGGCTAATCAATAGAGGTGGAACGCCACCTCGATGGTGGCGTAGGTCGCCACCGCCTTGCCGTCTTTCGTTCCCGGTTCGAATTTCCAGGTTTTTACCGTCTCGATTGCTTTTTCATCCAGGCCAAGTCCAACGCTTCTGGCAATCTTGATGTCGCGGGGAACTCCGTCTGAGCCGACGATCAGGCTGAGGACCACAGTTCCCTGGTATTTAGCCTTGCGTGCTTCTTCGGAATACTCGGGGTCGGGGGCGAAAATTGCCTTGGGAGCGCTGACGCCGCCGCCGATTCTGAACACCCCTCCGCCGATTCCACCGCCGCGGCCTTCGCCGACGCCCGGTCCGGTGCCAACCCCAATTCCGCCGCCGCTGCCTGAGCCAATTCCGCCGCCCGAACCAGTTCCGTTCGAAGGCGGGCCCGAAGGCATAGGCGCCGTCGGATTGCCCAGGTTGAGCGTATTTGCCTGCAGCTTCACCTCGGGAGGCACAACTACGGTTGGCTGAACCGCCAGCTTCGGATGTTCATTCCTCACAACGATTGCCGGAGGAGTGATCTGCTCGAGCGACTGCTTTGGAATTCGACCCTTCGGGGCCTGGAATTTGTCACGATCTCCGCCGCCGCCGCCGCCCGCAACTTCCTTCCTTGACGGCTTCATGGTCGGCGGGATCTCCGTGGGGGTGTACACCATGACCGTATCCTTGGGCTTCTCTACAACCTTCTTGCCCAGATAATAGGTACCAACGAGTAGCGCGGTGAGACCAATAATGTGCGCCACAGTCGACAGCGCAGCCCCGCTCTTTTTGTGATCGTAAAAACCCCAGATGTCCTTTACCGGAACCGGCTTTGACGTGAGTACAAGAGGCGGCAGCTTGGGGGCGAAAAAAGTGTCTTTAAAGTTCTGGACGAGAGACCCCCACAAACCCGGCTCGGAGCCCTTGGGCATGAGCAGATTCAATTCGGGTTCGGGTGTGGAGTTTTGCTGTGGTTTGAAGTCCAAGGTTGCCATTATGTTAACCCGAGTTAAAAGTCAATAGGCCAGTTTCCGTGCCCTCTTGTCCGGGGGCCCGCACTGGCTGTAGTCTCTAGTCTTCTCTCTGGCCGTAATCTCTAATCTCTTAGGTGACGAGTGTCCCGATCAAGTTGCACAACCCCATGTCCTAGCTCGTGACTGGTGGGAAACCGCCTGTTGATCCGGCCTACTAAAGTGATGCGTTGAACCACTTCAAATTAGATGCCGGTACTTGCGAAACGTGCACCTTGGCAAATTGTACACTTGCGGCTCACTTTTCGCGTGCTTTTCCTTCTCTCGCCCGCTTACCCTTGAGTTTTACAGCATACTATCGCTTTGATTTCACGGACCTGTAAATTTATGAACGGGGGGGACCCGGTCGGAACTTTCCCTCCGCCGGCGGGAGCTTCATTAGACGTCCTCTGGTTTGCTCCCGGTCTGGTTTGCTCCCTATAATGAACTGCATCAAGTGTTTGGAGCTTCCCGCGGAGTGGACCTGAAATCTACGATCAACCTGCCAAAAACGGCCTTCCCGATGAAGGCGAATCTGCCCCAAAATGAGCCCAAAGTTCTCAAGCGATGGGCCGATATCGGCCTCTACCAGAGGGTTCGCCAGGCGAGAGAGGGGGCCCCGGTTTACGTTCTGCACGACGGGCCGCCTTACGCCAATGGCCCTATCCACCTCGGCCACGCGCTCAACAAGTGCTTGAAGGATTTCATCGTCAAGTCGCGGAATATGGCCGGCTTCGACGCCCCCTACATTCCCGGCTGGGATTGCCACGGCTTGCCGATTGAGATCAAAGTTGATCAACAGCTGGGCGGCAAAAAGTTGCAGATGAAGCCGGCGGATGTGCGCCTGGAGTGTCGAAAATACGCGCAGAAGTACCTCGACCTGCAGCGCGAGCAGTTCAAGCGCTTGGGCGTCTTGGGGCGCTTTGACCACCCCTACTCGACCATGGCCCCCGACTACGAGTCGGTCGTCATCAAGACCTTCTACAGATTCTTCGAACAGGGATTCGTCTACAGGGGGCTGCGTCCGGTTTACTGGTGCTGGTACGATCGCACCGCTCTCGCCGAGGCAGAGGTCGAGTACGAAAACCACACCAGCCCGGCTATCTACGTTCGCTATCGGCTGGAGTCGGATCCGCGCGCCATCGATCCCGCGCTGGGAGAGCGTAGCATCAGCAAAGACAAACCTGTATTCACGATTATCTGGACCACGACTCCCTGGACGCTGCCGGCATCGATGGCGGTCGCGTTCCATCCGGCGGAGGAATACGTCGCCCTCGAGGCCGCTGACGCCATCTATATCGTCGCCGAAAAGCTCGCCAAGGAAGTAATAGAAAGATCCGGCCTCGAAGCCGCCGCGCCGGTTGCCAAGTTCCCCGGCCGGGCAATGGAGCACACCTGGTTTTATCATCCCTTCCTTCCCTGGGAGCAACGCAGGATTTTGGGCGTCGTCGCCGATTATGTCACCATGGACGCCGGGACCGGCGTGGTTCACACCGCGCCCTCGCACGGGGCCGAAGACTTCTTGACCGGCCAACGCTACAAACTCGATCCGACTTGCGACGTCGATGCCGCAGGGAAAATCCACAACGGTCTTCCCGAATACGACGGCCTCCAGATCTTCGCAGCCAATCAGCCGATTATCGAGCTCCTGAAGGGCCGCGGCGCCTTGCTGCACCAGGAGAAACTTGAGCACTCCTATCCCCACTGCTGGCGCTGCCATAATCCGGTAATCTTTCGCGCCACCGAGCAGTGGTTCATTTCGATGGAAGCTCCCATGCCGGGGGGCGGAACTTTGCGCACGCGCGCTCTCGACGAAGTCAAAAAGGTGAAGTGGGACCCGGCGTGGGGAGAAGAGCGCATCAGCAACATGATCGCCACGCGCCCCGACTGGACGATTTCGCGCCAGCGTGTCTGGGGGGTGCCGATCGCGATTTTTGTCTGCACCCGATGCCGCAAAGCACTCAATGACCCGGAGGTGAATCGCCGCGTGGTCGAGCTGTTTTCAAAGTCCGGAGCGGACGCGTGGTACACGCCGGGTGCCGATCACCTCGCAGACGGCGCGCAATGTCCCTGCGGCGGAACCGCATTTGAGAAGGAAGCCGACATTCTGGATGTGTGGTTTGAATCGGGGTCGAGCTATCTGGTTGAGGTTCGAAACGAACCCGGCCAGCCCTGGCCCTCGGATCTTTATCTCGAAGGCGGCGACCAGTACCGCGGATGGTTCATGTCCTCTCTGCTGTGCTCGCTCGGCACCGAGGGCAGCGCGCCCTTCAAAGGCGTGGTCACGCCCGGATGGACGCTCGACGAAAAGGGCCAGGCGATGTCGAAGTCTCGTGGAAACGATGTCGATCCGGTGGACATCGCCGGCCGAATGGGGGCCGAAATTGTGCGGCTCTGGGTGGCGTCGGTGGATTTCCGCGAGGATGTGGTGGGTTCTGAGAACCTGATGCAGCGGACTGCGGAGACGTACCGCGACATTCGCAATAAGCTCTTCCGTTTTGTTCTGGGCAATCTTTACTATCCGGGAGATCCGGTCGTGCCCTTCGACCCGGGGCGGGACGCGGTTCCATATGCGGAGATGGAGGCGGTAGATCAATACATTCTGCGCAAGACCTGGGAGCTCTCGCGGGATGTCATCCGCAATTACGAACAGTTCGAGTTCCACAAGATCTACCACAGCGTCAATGCATTTGTGGTCTCCGATTTGAGCGCTTTCTACCTGGACGTAGTGAAGGACCGCTTGTACACCTATGCGCCCAGGTCGCCGGGACGACGCTCGGCGCAAACCGCTCTGTGGCGAATTGGCGAGGCCCTGACCCGGCTGCTTGCCCCCATTATGAGTTTCACCTGCGATGAAGTCTGGCAATATCTGCCAAAAATCGATTCGCGTCCGCAGAGCGTACACCTGGCGAAATTTCCCGAAGCCAAGGATGTTCTGGGCGACGGCGTTCCCCTGGAAGACCCCGGGCAGCAGGAAGACTGGGTAAAATTGCTCGCCGTCCGGGATCAGGTTTTGAAGGCGCTCGAAGAATCGCGCAACAAGAAGGAAATCGGAAAGAGCCTCGAAGCCCAGGTCAAAGTCACGGCCTCGGATCCTTACTATCCGGTGCTCGAACGTTACAAGCCGGACCTGCGGTATGCATTTATCGTCTCCCAGGTCAATCTCGAACGCGGCTCGGAGAACGGTCGAGGACAACTCGCCATCGAAGTTGCCAGGGCAGCGGGCGAGGAATGCGAGCGCTGCTGGAACTATTCGACCCGCGTAGGCGAGGATCCGAACTACCCGACATTGTGCGAAAGGTGCACGCCGGTCGTAAAGCAGATCGCGGCAGAATCGGACTCTTCATCCTGAGCGCCCGAGTAACCGGGAGGGGCCGCGCCTCAGGCGGCCTGGCTGGTATCCTCAGCGCCGGCGGCAAATACGCCTTCGAAGTTAACAAAAAAGCGTTGGATGGGAATTTTGGGGAATCTCGCGCGTACCACATCTCGGGCGCGGTCAAGCTCCATCCCGTGATCTGCCGACTCGCGCCCCCGGTCCCCGCCGAAGGCAGCCAGTCCGCCGTAGGTGCCGCAATCGGAATGGGTCAGGAGAATCACCCGCCCGGCGTTATGCAGCAGAATGGACAACCGGAGCTGCTCCAAAATGAAGTCGCGCTCACAATCGTTGCGGGGAGAAGCCAGGGTCTTGGCGCCGCCGGCGACGACGATCATGTCCGGCCGCAAAATGCCGCGCCGCTTCAAGAATTTGTTGACCGTCTGACGGATGCGCTCGTCGAAACACGAGACGACGGCTGCGTCGGCGACATAGTGATCGGGGGAGGCGTCGAAGTGAAAGATCTTCTCCATATGGAAAAACTCCTGGTTTAGCTGCGATGTTTAGCTGCGATGTTTGGCGGCGATCGTAGATCGAAGAGTATCATCTCACCCGGCCGCCAACCTTCGCCATCGACGTGCCGTGCCCGCGACGGCCACGGCTGAAGGCTAGAACTTGACCTTCGTGACCGTCACCTCGAGCTGAAATTGCTGATTCGAGTCGGGAACATCTGCACTACCGATGATTGCCGGCTTTCCCAGCGTGGCTACCGTGCTGCTCTCAATTTTGAACTGGCGAATCAAGGGTGGATCGCTGTGTTCCGCCATACTGCTTACATCTGCAGAGACATCGAGGCCGAGACCGTTCTCTCTCTCCATCAAACGGCAGTCGATATTGGTGCCAACGTCAAGGTATTGCAGAGCCGTCCCGCTTCCTTGTTTTGACTCGAACGGCACTCTGGAGCCAATTTTCACGGTCTGTTTTCTTCCTGCATTCAGGTTCATTGAAAAGTGTCTGGCGTTGATCGCCTTTCCGTCCTGCACTTCGCTAATGACAAACTCGGCGCGGTAGGGATTCACCGCCGGATCCAGTTTCTTAGTATCCGGCGCCGCTGGCGGATTGGCCGCTTGTTGAGCCCATAGGTTGCTGCTCGCCAGACAGAGCACTACTAGCAACGGGATTGCCGACAACGTTCCACAGGTCTTCATTCGAGCCTCCTATCTGGTTCTACT